>MTKW01003734.1_pt1 | contig 30394 bp, 19 predicted proteins | sample 1042761 | NCBI WGS metagenome assembly MTKW01 (sample SAMN06205366, study PRJNA360243) | anaerobic digester metagenome | biome: Wastewater treatment plant; feature: Anaerobic digester sludge; material: sludge; isolation source: anaerobic digester fed with sludge from wastewater treatment plant ...
CTCCTGCACCGAACCGGTAGCAAACATCGCAAAACCTGTCGGACGGGCAGCCATCACATCCTGGTGATCGCCGAAAATCGACAGGGCCTGCGCGGCGATGGCACGCGCTGAGACGTGAAATACTCCGGGAAGCAACTCCCCGGCAATCTTGTACATGTTGGGCAACATCAACAACAGACCCTGAGATGCTGTAAATGTCGTTGTCAACGCCCCTGCCTGCAATGAACCGTGAACGGCACCCGCTGCACCTGCTTCAGACTGCATCTCCTGCACAAGGACAGGCTGGCCGAAAATGTTTTTTCTTCCCGCAGCCGCCCATTCATCGACATACTCAGCCATAGTCGACGAAGGAGTGATCGGATAGATAGCAGCCACCTCGCTGAACATATAAGCGATATGGGCCGCTGCCTGATTGCCGTCACAGGTCAAATAGTTCTTCTTTTTTGTCATGACAATATGTATTTTATTGAATTGATTTTACGTACGAGCTGAAGAAAAATCGAGAAATCAGAGGACGAAATTACTATAAAAATATGGAAACGGCAAAAGAATACCCGCTTTTTAGGGTTTCGAACGAGAAACGGCCTCTAACACCTGTTTAAAACATAAAAAATATGTTAAAGAATAATCTTTCCATAACTGCAACTGTTATAAGACAAAGATTGGTAAAAAAAAGAGGTTGGATCATGCACAAGATTTTTCAATCCAACCGTTACTGTATCAACCTGTTGCAACAACTCAAGGGGGTACGACACCCTCAATTTACCGATCGTGGCAACAACCAAAAAAGCTATTTTATGAAAATCCTTATCATAGCCAACCGACTTCCCGTAAAAATTGAGAGAACCGATGACTCCTTTATCGTAAAACGGAGTGAAGGGGGACTGGCCACCGGGTTGGGTTCACTGGAAATTGATGCAGAAATGCACTGGGTAGGATGGCCCGGAATCCATGTCGAGAACGAAGATGAGAAGCGGGAGATCACCGAAAAGCTGGCCGCATTGAATTACCATCCGGTCTTTCTCACCGGAGAGGAGATCGAGACATACTACGAGGGGTACAGCAACAGCACCATCTGGCCATTGTGTCACTACTTCTTCTCATATGTCCAGTACAAGGCGGAGTATTGGGAAGCATACCGGAGGGTGAACGGGCTCTTTTGTGAGGAGGCACTGAACTTCATCGACGACAATGATATTGTCTGGATACATGATTACCAGTTGATGCTGCTGCCGAAGAAGATTCGCGACAACAGACCCAACGTGATGATCGGCTATTTTCACCATATCCCCTTTCCTTCCTACGAACTTTTCCGGGTACTTCCGGAGCGGGAAGAGGTGCTGAAGGGCCTGCTGGGGGCCGATCTGATCGGATTCCATACGCACGACTACATGCGCCACTTCATCAGTGCCGTCTACCGGGTGCTCGACCTGAACTGCAACCTCGATGAGATCTGCCTGCAAGACCGAATCGTACATGTGGATGCATTTCCGATGGGCATAAACTATGAGCAGTACCATCAGGCCACTTCCCTGCCGGAGGTGAAAAAGATATCGAAGCGGCTGATCGAGGAGCTGGGAGACCAGACCATCATATTGTCGGTCGACCGGCTCGACTACAGCAAGGGGATCCTCCACCGGCTTGAAGGCTTTGCCAACTTTCTTGAAAACCATCCCGAGTACCACAAAAAGGTATCGCTCGCCATGATCGTTGTCCCCTCGCGCGACGCCGTTGAGCGGTATGCCGACCTGAAAACCCAGATTGACCAGTCGATCGGCAAGATAAACGGAATCTACTCCACCCTTGGGTGGACCCCTGTCTACTATTTCTACCAAAGTTTCCCTTTCAATGAACTGGTCGCCCTCTACGACATTGCCGACATCGCCCTGGTAACGCCGCTGCGCGACGGAATGAACCTGGTGGCCAAAGAGTATCTTGCCACCAAAAACCGGAAACCGGGAGTACTGATACTGAGTGAAATGGCAGGAGCAGCCAATGAGTTGACCGATGCCATCATCATCAATCCCAACGATACGCAGGAGATCGAATCGGCACTGCTGCAGGCATTGACCATGCCCGGAAAGGAGCAGCGGCTCCGGCTCCGCAACATGCAGAAACGGATATCTACACAGACCGTAAGGAAGTGGGCCAACGATTTTATAGCGGAACTCCTCCACATCAACAGGCAAAACAACGAGATCTTCCAGAAGATTGTAGGTGAACAACAACTCTCCCAGATAAAGGAGAGATATGACCAGGCTACCGCAAGATTGATCCTGCTCGATTATGACGGCACCCTGTCGCCCTTCACAAAAAGACCGGAAGAGGCACTCCCTTCCGGCAAATTGTTACATTTATTAAAGAGGATGACGGCCGACAAGAAAAACAAGGTGGTGATCAACAGCGGGAGAAACCGTCAAGTACTTGACAAATGGTTCAGGGGTATCGACCTCGACTTCGCGGCCGAACACGGTGCTTTTTTCAAGGAGAACAACAGATGGTACAGAAATGTACAGGAGAAGATAACCTGGGATGAAGAGATTCTCGGGATATTGGAACACACCATCGATAAAACTCCACGATCCTATCTGGAGATCAAGGAATCCACCCTGGTCTGGCATTACCGGAACGTGGATGTCTGGCTGGCAGAACTGCGTGAGAAACAGCTGATAAACGCCTTGATGGGACCGGCTTCACGGCTGAACCTGCAGATCGTTCCCGGGAACAAGATTGTGGAGATCAAGCCGCCGGAAACCAACAAGGGGAGTGAAGTAAAACGGCTGCTGGAAAAAGGGAACTACGATTTCATCCTTGCCATCGGCGACGACACCACCGACGAGGAGATGTTCAGGGCCCTTCCTCCCGACGGGATAAGCGTTAAAGTGGGAAGTTTCTCACCCACGGCCAAATACCGGATTCCGGTTCAATCCTCGGTAATACCTTTTTTTGAAAACCTGATTAAATAAGTAACTGTTTTGATCTTTTATCAAATGAATAATGTAACTGACCTGATAACAGAAAACAGGTGGCAACACCTCTTTGTTTTGCTTATCTTCATCGTCCTGTTTGTTTTGCTCACATTAGCATCCAACATCATCTTCAAAAAATTGCGCAATCGTGCATTGAGGAGCAAAAGTCTGATCGATGATTTTATCGTACGGCTTTTTAAAGTTCCATCCGTCTGGATCACTTTTTCCATTCTGCTCAATCTTTTCAATTCGTTTCTAGATAAAAGCAGCCGGATCTACGGCATCATGCAGAAAGCAGGCCAGATATTGCTGATTCTCTCCATCGGATGGCTGGTAGTCCAGGCAGTCCGTGCCATATTCCGCTATTTTCAGAACAAACTCGATGTCAATCAGCCCGACAACCTGATTGCACGCAGGCGACTCACCCAGCTGAACATGATTGAGAAAGTACTTATCGTAACCGCAGTGATCGTTTTCACCGGTATCGCACTGATGAGTTTCGAAACCGTGAAAGGACTGGGAATGAGCTTATTGGCCTCGGCCGGCGTATTAGGAATCGTGGTAGGGCTGGCAGCACAGCGGAGTGTCGGACAGATCTTGTCGGGTGTGCAAATAGCCATAACACAACCCATCCGGCTGGACGATGTGGTGGTTATTGAAGGTGAATGGGGACGGATCGAAGAGATAAACATCACCTATGCGGTCGTAAAGATCTGGGACGAGAGGCGACTCATCGTCCCCATCGATTATTTTCTGAATAATCCCATACAAAACTGGACAAGAACCAGCTCCAACATTCTGGGAACGGTATTCCTGTATGTTTCTTACGACCTGCCGCTGGATCCGCTCCGGGAAAAACTTGCCGCCATAGTGAAGAGCGATCCCAACTGGGACGGGCGGGTGCAAAACATCCAGGTCACCGACAGCAAACAGTGGTACAAAGAGATCCGTGTGCTGGTAAGCAGCGAGAACTCCTCAAAAAACTGGAATTTACGCGTGTCGGTCCGCGAGAAGCTTATCGATTTTATCAACGAGAATTATCCGGGATCGTTCGCAAGGATTTCCACAACAGGTGAAGCGAAACAGCGACACACTGCTACGGGCGGATAAATTTCGACAACTCCTTCTCTTCCGAGAAGAGCGTAGCCGTGTTGATAAAGGCGAGGTGGGAATATGCCTGTGGAAAATTGCCGAGCTGACGCCGGGTCTCAAAATCGAGATCCTCGCTATAGAGCCCCACATGATTGGCACAGGTAATCATCGATTCGAAAATCTCCCGCGCCTGCTCCTCCTCTCCGATCACAAAAAGCGCCTCGATCAGCCAGAATGTACAGATGGTGAACGACGAGGCCGGTCTGCCGAAATCGTCTTCCGATTTATAGCGGTACATCAACCCGTTATGAAAGAGGTGCTCCTTGATCGCTTTCACTGTTTTCACATAACGCTCATCCCGGGCATCAATAAAATCGTAAAACTGCATCAGCAGAAGTGAGGAGTCGTGATCACCATTCTCGTAGGCCTGTGTAAAAGTTTGCAACTCCTCGTTCCACCCCTTTTCATGCACCTCCGCCTTGATGACGTCGGCCTCTCTCCTCCACAATTCGGCATAACGATCCTTATGCAGCAACTCCGCAATCAGCGAAGCTCTGTCGAGTGCCACCCAGCTCATCACCTTGGAGAAGACAAAGTTCAATTCGCGCGTCCGGAACTCCCAAATGCTCTGATCGGGCGAACGCCACGATTTCATCACCATCCGCACCATGTTTCTGACCATCTCCCAAATCTCCTCCACCTCATCCAGTGTACCGGGAAAATAGAGATAGTACTTGTAGATCACATCCATCAGGTATCCCAGCGAGTCGTTCTGCAACTGGTTGTAGGCTGCATTTCCAATCCGCACGGGATAGGAGTTTTCATATCCCGACAGGTGAGTCAGCACCTGCTCGGTCAACTCCCGTTCGCCCCTGATACCGTACATGATCTGGAATGTATCATCCCGCGATTTCAGGATACGCTTGATAAAACCGATAAACCGTTCGGCCGTACCCCGGTGCCTCATGTGCAGCAACGTATCGATCGACATCGAGGCATCACGCAGCCAGCAGAAGCGGTAATCCCAGTTACGGGTCTCCCCGATGCTTTCTGGCAGGCTGGTGGTGAGGGCAGCCAGCATAGCCCCCGAATATTGGTACGCCATCAGTTTCAATACCAGCATGCTGCGGTTGATCAAATCCCCGTACTGCTTGTATTGACGCGACCGGTTGATCCAGTTGAGCCAGTACACCTTTGTCCGTTCATACTCGAGCAGCACCCGGTTCAGGTCTACAGCAATCAGTTTCTGGTTGTACGATAACAGGAAGAAGTGGTGATCGGTCAGTACCATCTCCTCACCGTTCAGGATCGTATTGAAATCGACGCTCGAGTAGAGATATATCTTATCTTCGGGGTCGACGACAGACGATGTTCTTATGTAGTTGGGGGTAACGGTATGGAGAGCCTCCTCCCCCGCATAATTCATTTTCGGATCATAGAGGATGCGCACCCTGGGTCTCCCGCGCACCACCCGAAGGTACCGGTGCACTTCCGGCGGCAGATAGTACTTCTGTTCACTTGTTCTGTACCGGGGCATATAGTCCATCACGACAAACTCCCCTTCCACAGATTCAAACCGGGTGACGAGGATATTGGTGTTCCCCAGGTAGGATTGGGTTACACGATACTCTTCAGAAACCTGAAAAGCGAAACAGCCCCCTTTCTCCTCGTCGAGCAACCGGGTAAAAACCGAAGGTGAATCGAAGTCTGGCAGACAGAGCCAGTCGATACTCCCCGTTCTGGAAACCAGCGCCGCAGTCCGGCAATTCCCTATGACTCCGTAGTCCAGATTCTTCATCTCATCCTTTTTTAAGTTGATAACTGAGACAAAGATAAGAAATTTACCTCTCGGTCAACTCTCCCCTCAACGATACGGTCATCAACTCCCTCACCTGGTCGGGACTCCTGCCGTTCCCCTGCAGAATCATCAATTTTGCCAATGCCGCCTCGGTAGTGATATCGTGTCCGGAAACAACACCCAGTTTCTCCAAATGCTGTCCCGTCTCATACCGGTGCATCTCCACACTCCCGTAAAGGCATTGCGTCACATTGACTATCACTATCCCCTTGTCGATCGCCTCCTGCAACGCATCAATAAACCAGCGATCAGTTGGTGCATTCCCCAGACCGTAGGTCTCCAGCACCACCCCCCGCAGACCGGGAACCGACAGGAGCGATTTCACCACATGTTCCTGAATGCCGGGAAAAAGTTTCAGAACGGCCACATTGTTGTCGAGCCGGGAGTTGATGACGACCGGCTTGCTGTAATCGGGCTGTAAAATGAACTTGTCGTGATAACGGATACCCACCCCCGCTTCTGCCAGATAGGGATAATTGGGACTGTTGAAGGCGCTGAAATTCTCCGAGTTTACCTTGGTCGTCCGGTTCCCTCGCATCAGCAGGTTCTGCATATAGATACAGAGCTCCGGTACTACGGGTCTTCCATCCTTGTCCTTGTCGGCCGCAATCTCGAGTGCGGTGATCAGATTCTCCTTCCCATCGGTACGAAGCTTGCCGATTGGCAACTGCGATCCGGTGAAAATTATTGGTTTGGTCAGGTTCTCGAACATCAGGCTCATGACCGATGCCGTGTATGCCATCGTATCGGTACCGTGAAGAATGACAAAACCGTCGTACCCGTCGTAGTTCTCCTCCACCACCCTGGCAATATCCTGCCACTTCCTGGGGCCAACCTCCGACGAGTCGAAGGGAGGATCAAACAGATAGGCGTCAACATTGAAGTGCAGACGCTTCATCTCCGGCACGTTCGATTTCAGGTGACTGAAATTGAACGCCTCCAAGGCACCGGTCTCCAGATTTTCAACCATCCCGATGGTCCCACCGGTATAGATAAGTAAAACTCGTGCATTTTTGTCAATCATCAGCAACAATTTTACCGCAAATTTAGAAAACAAAATAACAATTTGCCATAACAAAATGACTTTTTTTAAAAAGAACAAAAGGATCAATTCCGTTGTTTACCATATTACTTAACCTCCGCAAGCATCCGCTATCGGAACTTGTGCTAAAACAAACAAATAGATATTCAACATTATGATTCACTCTATCAAGACTGTCTGGAAAGAGAACAACATTTTTGAAACCGATGTCGACGGACACAACGTGGTAATCGACCTGGCAGAAGATGCCGGCGGCAACAATGCCGGACCCCGTCCCAAGAAACTGCTGCTGGTAGCCGCGGCAGGCTGTACCGGACTCGATGTGGTGGAGATCCTGAAAAAGATGCGTATCGACATCAGGGGATTCAACGTCCAGATCGAATCGGAGATGACCGAGGAGCACCCCAAACAGTATACCAGCCTGAAAGTGGTCTACGAATTCGAAGGCGAGAACCTGCCGAAGGAGAAGGTGGAGCGTGCATGCAGGTTGTCGTTCGAAAACTATTGCGGTGTACTGGCCATGTACAAGAAAGCAGTTCCGGTCACCTACGAGGTAAAAATCAGGAATCTGTAATTTTTTTGGATAATTAAAGAAAAAAATCTCTATTTTCCCTATCTTTGTGGTTCAATTAGAAAAAGATTGTTTATACGTTCCGATAAAATATTTCTCATAAAATAAAAGATTATGCAAACCATTGACACATTCAATTTCGCCGGCAAAAAGGCATTCGTTCGCGTGGACTTCAACGTTCCGCTCGATGAAAACTTCACGATTACTGACGACACCCGTATCCGGGCCGCAGCTCCCACGCTGAAGAAAATTCTCAAGGATGGCGGGAGCGTGATAATCGGCTCACACCTGGGCCGACCGAAAGGGCCAACCGGTAAATATTCGTTGAAACATATCCTGGCCCGGGTTTCAGAGTTACTGGGTGTGGATGTTCAGTTTGCCGACGATTGCATTGGAGAGGAGACCGCAGCCAAAGCTGCCGCATTGCGTCCGGGAGAGGCTCTATTGCTCGAAAATCTTCGCTTCTATGCCGAGGAGGAGGGCAAACCCCGTCTGCCTGAAACTGCAACCGAAGAGGAGGTGGCTGCCGCAAAAAGAGCGGTTAAGGAGTCACAAAAAGAGTTTACCAAGAAACTGGCCTCTTATGCCGATGTCTATGTGAACGACGCATTTGGCACCGCTCACCGGGCACATGCCTCCACAGCCCTTATTGCCGACTACTTCGACGCCGGCAACAAGATGTTCGGCTACCTGATGCAGAATGAGGTTAATGCAGTGGAGAAAGTGATGTCGGACACGGAAAGACCCTTCACCGCCATTATGGGAGGATCAAAAGTCTCCACCAAGATCGATCTCATCAAAAATCTGCTCGACAAGGTAGACAACCTGATCCTTGCCGGTGGCATGACCTATACCTTTACAAAGGCGAGTGGCGGAAAAATCGGCGCCTCCATCGTTGAAAACGACAAACTTGAGCTGGCCAACGAAATCGTTGAGCTGGCCAAACAGAAAGGGGTAAACCTGGTACTGGCTACCGATGCCAAGATTGCCGACAGCTTCAGCAACGATGCAAAAACTGGCTTTGCATCCGTAAAGGAGATTCCCGACGGTTGGGAAGGTCTCGATATCGGTCCCGAGACCGAAAAAGCATTTGCCGAAGTGATCAAGAACTCCAAGACCATTTTATGGAATGGTCCCGTGGGCGTATTTGAATTTGACAATTTCGACAAAGGCTCACGCGCAGTGGCTGATGCCATCGTGGAGGCTACTCAAAAAGGAGCTTTCTCCCTTATAGGAGGAGGCGATTCAGTGGCCTGCATCAACAAGTTCGGCCTGGCAGGAGGCGTCTCCTATGTCTCTACCGGTGGTGGTGCACTGCTCGAGATGATCGAAGGGAAAGTACTCCCCGGAATCAAGGCGATAAGAGGTTACTGACCAGACAAGCGCTGATGATATTGACCGCACGGACAGATTGTCCGTGCGTTTTTTTTATCCAGTTTCTTTGTTTTTCTAAATAAATGCTTAAGTTTGCAAATTCATTTTAAAAATCATGTCGTTCACTATGGAAATCTCGACTGTCAAGACAAGCCGTATAGAAGTAGTAGATTCCCTGCGCGGTTTTGCAATAATGGCAATTCTATTGGTACATAATGTAGACCACTTCTTTTTTCCTGAATTTCCAGTTCAGACCTCCCCTTGGCTAAATCTGCTCGATCAGCTCACCGTGAAGACCATTTTCACCCTGTTCAGCGGAAAAACGTATGCCATCTTTACCATGCTTTTCGGATTTACCTTCTACATACAACATACCAACCAGAAGAAAAAAGGGAAGGATTTCGGATACCGCTTTCTGTGGCGGATGCTCCTGCTTGCCCTCTTTGCCGTCTTCAACTCGGCCTTCTTTCCTGCTGGCGACGTCCTGATGCTGTTTGTTTACGTTTCCCTTATTCTCTTTATCTGTCGAAACTGGTCTGATCGAGCTGTCCTGGCACTGATCATCATCCTGATGCTTCAGCCGGTTGAGTGGACCCATTATGTGCTGTCGCGCATCAATCCGGCCCATCAGCTGCCCGATTTCGGTGCGGTTTCGCTGCACCAACAGGTAGTTGAGACCACAAAGAACGGCTCCTTTTTCGACTTTCTCCGGGTCAACGTCACGGTCGGAATGAAGGTAAGCCTGATGTGGGCCCTGGGATCGGGCCGTTTCCTGCAGGCGGCCGGACTCTTCCTGCTGGGGTTCTATATCGGCAGGAAGCAACTCTTTATCAATACGCAGGAAAATCTGCAGATCTGGAGAAGAATCCTGCTGGTTTCATCCCTCTCCTTTATCCTCTTCTTCCTGATAAAAAGGATGCTGTTGCAGTCTGATCCCATGACACAGCAGACCGCCGGTCTCATCTTCGACATCTGGTACAAGCTGTCGCTCACTTTTGTATTGGTGGCCTCATTTGTATTGCTCTACGAAAAACGATTTTTCAGGGACCGGGTCTCGGGACTCCGTTTCTACGGAAAGATGAGCCTTACGAACTACGTCTCGCAGTCGCTCTTTGGCGCGCTGATCTATTTCCCGGTGGGATTGTATCTGGCACCATACTGCGGGCGGACATTCAGTCTGCTGATCGGGATTGCCATCTTCTCCTTTCAGATGATCTTCTCCCGCTTCTGGTTGAGCAAGCATAAACAGGGTCCCCTGGAGACAATCTGGCACAGATGGACCTGGATCAACTTCGGCAAGGGAGAAGAAGCAAGCGGATTACCGCTGACAGAGAGTCGATTGTCGCCCAAGGAGAGTTCAAAGGATCTCCAATAGGGGCAGGAGAACATGCCAGAATCAGAAATCAAGATCTACAAAGTTTCAAATCTTTAGGGGAAGCTATCGTATTTTTTTGTAATTTTGAACACTTTTTCAGAAGCAAAACCCTAGTACGGGTTGTCAAAACAAACGACGATAGAATGAACATCTCTTACAATTGGTTGAAAGAGTACCTGCAATTCGATCTTTCACCACAGGAAACAGCTGTAGCACTCACATCCATCGGTCTGGAGACAGGCGGAGTGGAGGAAATTCAAACCATCAGGGGGGGCTTGGAAGGGTTGGTTATCGGCAAGGTGCTGACCTGTGTTCCCCATCCCAATTCCGACCACCTGCACCTGACCACCGTAACCATAGGGAACGATGCGGAGCCGTTGAAGATTGTCTGCGGTGCTCCCAACGTGGCTGCCGGACAAAAAGTGGTGGTTGCCACTGTAGGCACGAAGTTGTATTTTGGAGACGACGAGATTACCATCAAGCGTTCCAAGATCCGGGGCGAAGAGTCATTCGGGATGATCTGTGCAGAAGACGAGATCGGGATCGGAAACTCACACGACGGAATCATTGTTCTACCAGACGATGCGGAAGTCGGCATGCCGGCCAAGGAGTATTACAATGTGAAGAGCGATTTCGTACTGGAGGTAGATATCACACCCAACCGTGTAGATGCTGCATCGCACTACGGAGTTGCACGCGACCTGGCTGCCTACCTGAAGCAGAACGGGAAACCCTTCTCGCTGACGAAACCGTCGGTTGAAGCATTCAAAACAGATAGACCGGAAGGAGGAATTGATGTGGTGGTAGAGAACAGCACCGCCTGTCCGCGCTATTCCGGATTGACAATTCGTGGCGTAACCGTGAAGGAGAGCCCCGATTGGTTAAAAAACAGGCTTTCGGCTATCGGGTTACGTCCCATCAACAATATAGTGGACATCACCAACTTCATCCTTCATGAAACCGGGCATCCGATGCACGCTTTCGATGCAGACCAGATCGAGGGCGACAAGGTTATTGTCCGCACACTCCCCGAGAAGAGCAGATTCACAACGCTCGACGAACAGGAGCGTGAGCTAAGCGAAAACGACCTGATGATCTGCAATGTGAAGGAGGGTATGTGTATTGCCGGGGTTTTCGGCGGATTGAAGTCGGGAGTGACCGAAAGCACGAAAGATATCTTCCTCGAGTCGGCCTACTTCAACCCCACCTGGGTTCGGAAAACGGCTCGCCGTCACGGTTTGAGCACCGATTCGTCATTCCGTTTCGAGCGGGGTGCCGATCCCTCCAACACCGTCTATGTACTGAAACGGGCCGCCTTGCTCATCAAGGAGATTGCCGGCGGTGAGATTGAAGGCGAGATACGCGATATCTACCCTGCAGAGATAAAACGGGCCGAGGTAGTGCTGTCACTTCGCAAAGTCAATTCACTTATCGGAAAAGCAATCCCGAAAGAGGTGATCAGCAGTATCCTCCAGAGCCTGGAGATCGAAACGGTTAACGAAACGGAAGAGGAGTTGACCCTAAGCATCCCCACCTACCGGGTAGATGTTACCCGCGATGTGGATGTGATCGAGGATATCCTCCGCATTTACGGGTACAACAACGTCGATTTCAGCGATTCACTGAAGGCTAACCTGTCGTATCACACACCCACCGACCGAAAACATAAACTGCAGACACTTATCTCGGAACAGTTAACGGCAAGCGGGTTCTACGAAATCATGAACAACTCGCTCACCCGGAAATCCTATTATGAAAATAATGCCGATTTTCCGGAGCGGAATGGGGTGAAACTGATCAACCCGTTGAGCAGCGACCTGGGGGTAATGCGCCAGACACTACTCTACGGGGGACTGGAGAGTATTGCCTACAACCGTAACAGGAAACGATACGACCTCCGTTTCTATGAATTCGGCAACTGTTACTTCTTTGATGCGGAGAGGAGAAACGGCGACAAGATCCTGTCGGGTTATTCCGAAGAGACCCACCTCGCTCTCTGGATCTGTGGCGAAAGTCACCCTAAAAACTGGGCGGCAGAGCAGAAGGCAACTTCTGTTTTTCAACTGAAGGCCTATATCGAAAATATCCTGACCAGGATGGGAGCCACCCTCAACCAGGTCACCGTTGAACCTGCCCAGTCGGGAATCTACGCTTCAGGAATGAATATCCGGATCAACCATCAACAGATCGGAAGCTTCGGGATCGTCACGGACGAGATATTGAAGCAGTTCGATATCGATACCGATCTCTTCTTTGCAGAGATAAACTGGGATATGCTGTTGAAAGTGACCGCATCCAACGAAGTCCGTTTTACCGAAATATCCAGATTCCCCGCCGTCAGCCGCGACCTGGCACTGCTTGTGGATAAGAACGTCACCTTTGCAGCCATTGAAGAGTCGGCGAGAAGAACTGAACGCAAACTGCTGAAGGAGGTATCGCTGTTTGATGTTTACGAAGGAAAAAACCTGCCGGAAGGCAAAAAATCGTATGCAGTGAACTTTCTACTGCAGGATAACGAAAAGACCCTCAACGACAAACAGATCGACGCCGTCATGCAAAGGATACGGCAAAATTTGGAGAAGGAGCTGGGGGCGGTCTTAAGATAACTATTTTAAAGAAGGGCAATTGCAAAAATATGGGAAGAGCATTTGAATACAGAAAAGCGACAAAGCTGAAACGGTGGGGCAACATGGCCCGCGTATTCACAAAATTGGGGAAACAGATAACCATTGCCGCACGTGACGGCGGTCCCGATCCTGAGAACAATCCCCGCCTGCGTGTACTGATTCAGCAGGCAAAGAAGGAGAACATGCCGAAGGAGAATGTCGAGCGTGCCATAAAAAAGGCGACCGACAAGAATGTCTCCGACTACAAGGAGATGGTCTACGAAGGGTACGGGCCTTACGGTGTAGCCATTGTGGTTGAGACCGCAACCGACAACCCCACCCGTACAGTGGCAAATATCAGGAGTTACTTCAACAAACATGGCGGATCATTGGGCACCTCGGGGAGCCTCGAGTTCCTGTTTGATCACAAATGTGTTTTCAAGATATCTCCGAAAGAGGGCGTATCGCTGGAAGATCTCGAACTGGAGCTGATCGACTACGGAGTCGACGAGGTGGAGGAAGATGAAGGCGATATCATCCTTTATGGCGAATTCAAGTCCTATTCAGATATTCAATCCTATCTCGAAGAGAACGGTTTCGAGATCCATTCGGCCGAATTCGAACGTATTCCGCGCGACACAAAGACGCTTACCGAGGAGCAACGCGCACAGATTGAAAAACTGCTCGAAAAGTTTGAAGAGGACGACGACGTGCAGAATGTTTTCCACAATATGGAATAGGAGTGGCTTATAAAAAGCCACTCCCAAAGAGACCGGTTCATCTGGTCGAGTAGTACCTCTCCAACGCCTCTTTCGCCGCCATGAAGGAGCTCTTTCGTGCCGATAGCACATCCTCTTCCAACTGCGGCATCAGTTTCTCAATTTCGGCATTCTTGTAGAAGTCGTTCCGCAAACGCTCGTTGATCGTCTCGTACATCCAGAATTTCGACTGCTTGTTGCGACGGATGTCGAAATAGCCATTCTCCTTCACAAATGAGACATAACGGTGGATCATATCCCATACCTGATCAATACCCAGCGCGTAATAGCCCGAGTAAGTCAACACCTCGGGCGACCAACCCGACTCGGGAAGCGGAAAGAGATGCAGAGCATTGCGGAGTTGCGTCTGCGCCATCCTGGCCTTTTCCAGGTTGTCGCCATCGGCCTTGTTGATTACAATACCGTCGGCCATCTCCATGATACCCCGTTTGATCCCCTGCAGCTCATCGCCAGTTCCGGCAAGCTGGATCAGGAGGAAGAAATCGACCATCGAGTGGACAGCCGTTTCAGACTGACCTACCCCGACAGTTTCCACAAAAATATAGTCGAACCCTGCAGCCTCACACAACACAATGGTCTCGCGTGTTTTACGGGCTACACCCCCCAACGAGCCTGCCGAGGGTGAAGGTCTGATAAATGCATTCTTCTCAACCGACAACTTCTCCATCCGGGTCTTGTCACCGAGGATGCTACCCTTGGTCCGTTCACTCGACGGGTCAATTGCCAGAACGGCCAGTTTATGTCCCTTCCCGATCAGGTGCATGCCAAAAGCATCAATGGAGGTGCTCTTGCCTGCACCCGGAACACCCGTGATTCCAACGCGGATAGAGTTTCCTGAATAGGGAAGAGCCTGCTCGATGATGGCCTGGGCCATCTCCTGATGCTCCGGCAGCGAACTCTCCACCAGGGTTACCGCCTGACTGAGCAGGGCAATATTGCCCGAGAGTATCCCCTCTACAAATTCCTGAACCGAATACTCTTTCCGTTGCCGCTTCCTGCGGAGATTGAGATAAGGATTGATACTGGGGGGTTGAGCCACCCCTTTGTTGACCGTCAAACCCAGGTAGGAGGGATCGTTTTCCGGATGATGCATATCACTTGCCGTCACTGCTTTCTTGGAGTTACATTCCCTTTTATCGACAGGACATATACGGTGTCGGGGACGTTGGTATAAACAGTTATGGTCTTATTAAAGGTGCCCGGACGCGAGGTGGTTGAATAGGTGGCATCAATCTTGCCGCTCTTTCCGGGGAGTATCGGTTCTTTCGTATAACTCGGGGTGGTGCAGCCACACGATGCGGAAACACGCTGAATGATCAGGGGACTTTTTCCGGTGTTGGTAAACTCGAACTGCGTGGATACGGCCCCTATCTCTTCCTTGATCGTCCCGAAGTCGTGGACGGTCTTCTTGAATTGCATATCAGGAGCAGATTGCGAGAAGGCCATACTGCTCAACACGAAAGCGAAAAAAAGGAGAAAACTTGTTCTTTTCATATTTCTGTCTTGTTTCTGATGAATCATCAAAACTTTCTGACACAAAAATAACCAATTCGTTTAAAAGGGCCCGCCATTTAACGATAATTATTTCTATTTCCCATCACCGGACAGTCACCCTTGTGGCTGCAGTGTGCGACCTGAACTCGGGTGCATAGATGCACTGGAGGGTGGTAATCCCGTTGGAGTAATCCCCACTCCGGGTAACAAAGAGTGCATATTCGAAGAGGTAGGTTCCCCTGGGCAGCAGGTCGAAATAGAGATTAACCGAAGCATCCTTCGGAGCCTGGTAACAGGCGATCCCCCCGTTCCACCTCATACCCGACAACTGTTCCTGAGGCTCAAAAGCTGCGGAATAGAGATCCTTCAGATGTACAAACTCCATGTCGCGATCGGTACGGACGGTCAGACGCACGACCACCTTGTCGCCCACCTTCAGCTGACGGGACGGACCGACAGGCAGCAGTTTTCTGCCCGTAGCGTCGGTCTCTTCCACAAACAACATTTTCTCCACATTGAGCGGACCGCCGGTTTTCGTTATCTTGTCCAGATCTTCATAGTACTGCCAGTAGAGGGCGCCCCACGCCGGAGCATTACCCCAATTTTCAACTTTAACGCTTCCCATCTGCGGGGTAATCTCGGGGTTATGCCACATCTCCTTGAAATAGCCTGTTCCCTCCTCCTGTCGACTTGGTTTCAACACATTTCCCCCCACCGTTACCGTTGTGCGGTTCTCACCCGAGAACCAGTCGCTCCCCGTACTTAACAGGGCATAAACGGCATCCATCGTGGCATGGGTAGACTCCCACAGTTGCGTCTGCTTCTGCTTCAGCAGCCATCTTTTCATACTCTCCATCTCGTGCTGGGTTGATCCACCGATACGGAACGCATCCATAATGAAGGTGTGTACCGATACGGCCGATTGCGACATGAAGAGATGGGCGCGGTTGTTGGCCCAGAACATGCCCGACTCCCCGGAAATGGTGGCGTGTTCGCGGTACGATTTCAGGATATCCGCCACAATATCGTCTCTTCCCACATTATCCATCAGGGGAACAATCAACGAACGCTCATAGAGACCGGCCAGGGTCCAGTTCTTCTCGATCACCGACATGTAAAAATCTACCATCTCACGGGTGGCGGGGTCGAGCGGATACTCACCATAGGCCGAACGGACATAGAGATATTCCAGATCGGCCACAGGAATGGTCCTGATCTTCCGCCAGTCGCTGTTCCCCCTCTTCAGCTGTTCAAACATCCGGAGTGCCTCACCGTCGATATATGCAATCGCCTTTGCCTGCATCATCCGGAGATCATCATCCTGCCCTTCCACATTCAATGCATCCAGGCGACTAAATCCAAACAGGATATATTGCGTGATGCTCCGGCTCGGATTAAACCCCTTGAACCAGCTCCAGCCTCCTGACGAAGTTTGCAGCTCGCCGAGCTTCTCCACGGCTTGCCGTGTCAGGTTATGGCTCCGGTTGATATCGAACAGCAGTGCCAGTCGCTGTCTCTGTTCAGATTCACTTTTCGCCTCAACCACCCAGGGGGTCTCTTCCAGCAACATCCCCTTCAGTTCCGGGTTCTTTTCAAGATTCGACAACAACGTTCCGGTGTCACCTCCCCCCTTTTTCCAGGCATCGATCATGGCCGACACTTTCGGGTAGGTTTTCGAGATATGCTGCCCGAGCAGATTGGCATAACAGGCTGCAAACCATGAAACAGCATTGTCGCTGTCGGGTGTACCCAGAACGGGCAGGGCCTGTACGGCATACCAGGCTGGATTGGATGCAAACTCCAACATCAACCGGTAATCCTCAACAGTTGGCGAACTCCTGTTTACCATCTTCTCCATCGTGAAAATGGCGGACTGGTTTCCGTTCACATCCATCGGCATGCTTTCGGTAACAAGCATCCGGTTGGGCAACACCGCCAGCAGATTCTGCTCCCCGTCGCTGAACGATTCGCTCTGGGCGATGATCCTGACGCCGACAAGATCGATCCTGTCGGGTACCTCGAAGGTCCATGACGCATCGACAGAGGCGTCGGGAGCTACCGAGAAGGGTTGTTGCTGCGATGCACCCGACGGCAACGGTTCATCCGTAAGCGGGTCGAACAGGATGATGCGGGCTGTTCCGCTGATCGTGGTATCGGAGAGATTGCTGATCTTTGCCGGGATAGTCACCACATCTCCATGGCGGAGGAATCTCGGCATATTGGGCGTCACCATCAACTCCTTCTGCGACACGACAACCGCTTCGACCTCACCGCTGTTCAACTTGCGGTCGTGCGCCAGCACCCGGAAGCGCCAGCGGGTATTGCTTTCCGGGACGGTGAACGAGAGTTGTGTCTCGCCCCTCTCATTTGTCCTCAGTTGCGGGAAGAAGAATGCCGTTTCGTTGAAATTGCGACGGATCTGGACCGGAGCCGGTGCCTCTCCGGCGCCATCCTCCCCACTGACATCACTCTCTGCCACCACGACACCATAGGCCTCCATCTGTACATTTCCCATTTTCGACATCCCCCTGACCATCATCCTGCCCGAACTCCCCAGCGAAAAGTCGAACCAGTTCAGCCGGTCGAAAGCAAGCGGATCCACATCCCTGAAGGGAAGAAGAGCATAACCCTGAATCCCCCGCAGGTCGAACGACCTGTCGCGTTGCAGTGGAATTGCAGCTCTTGCAGTATGGAGGCGCGACAGATTCAATATCCATCGGGGAGATGGAGCGATCCGGTCGAGCGAGAAATCGTAGAGCGATGCCAACACCTCCGCATCGGCAGCCCCCCCTTCGGCATTCCTCACCGTCAACCGCCACTCCTCAACGCCACCGGGACGGATCTTGTCGCGGAAAACATCCAGCTTCACCTCCAGTCCCTTTTTTTCATCTACCGGAAGCAGCCGTGCCGAATGGTTATAAAACTGCTCCTCCTTCACGTAGGTCAGCATCAACTCCACTCCCTCACCATAACTGGCTTTGTAGGGTATGGAGAACAAGCGGTTTTCGTTGTTCACCACCACCCATTTCCGTTCCAGCAGCTTCCCGTTCTGCCAAAGTTCATAGAGCACGTTAAGTTTGCCCGTCGCCCCGAGGATGATCTCTGCGTTCCTCCCGGGAGCGAACTGTTCATCCTTCACGATAAACCAGTCGTTGCTCTTTACAGGCGGACGCTTATCGGCATAGCTGAACAGAATAAGGTCTTGACTGGCAGTAATCTCGTTTCCACGATCATCTTTCGAGAGCAGGCTGATGCGGTATTTGCCCGACGGTAATCTCCTCACTCTTCTTCGCAGCTCCTCCTGTTCTCCGGTCTCGAAGCTACCCTGCAATAGCTGCCTCTGGATGGAGTCGTTTTCAAGCAATGAGAAGAGCTGGTAGCTCCCCGTCGCTTTCATATCCTCCCCGTCGAGATTCCTGGCCGAGATGATGATTTTTCCTGCAGAGGATTTCTCGAGTTTTTCTGGCATTTCAACAGTGAGTATCATCGAAATATCCCCCACCGTCACAACATGATTACCGACCACCGTCTCACCGTTTGCGTCGGTAATCACAGCCTCAATGTCGAACGTGTAGATAGCTCGCATTGATGCCGCCTCATCGGCTTTTTGCGGAGTAAAGGCAATTGTAAATCTGCCGTTTTCATCCGTCTTCGAAATCCCTTCAGTGAAATGTTCAGCCGTACCGCCTCTCCACCACCACATATGATGCCGGCGGGTTATGCGGTAGTTTACCGGAAGGTGCTGCAGTTTCACGCCTGAAAAGTTCTCGGCTCTCCCGGTCAGGGTAATCTCATCACCGAAGCTGTAACTCCCCCCGATCTTGTCGAAAGTGATCTCGAACGAAGGGCGCTTGTACTCCTCAACCCTGAACCCTACACTCCCATTCTGGGTAGCAATAGTAAAGTAACCGGTCAGCAACCCCTCAGGTAGCACAAATTCGCCCGACGCGGATCCGAAGGCGTTGGTGGTGACCACCTGCCGGGAGATCTCCCGCCCGTTGGCATCGCGCAGCATCAGTTCAAGGGAGCGGTTTTCCGAAACCTTTGGCTTGCCGTCGGCCGTGGCAACGGCCACCACCTTGAAAAAGACGGTCTGACCGGGACGATAGAGCCCCCTATCTGTAAATATATTTACCGTCTCCGCCGGTTGCACCATTTCATTATCGACTTGTGGAAAATAGCCCCAGGGTAGTGGCTGTAACGGGGAACCGCTATCTGCTCCCGTCACCGCCTGACAATAGAGTTCATTGGATGGAGCAGTGTTGGAGTAGGCGGCCATTCCGAGCTCGTTCACAGATAGCGTCGAATCGAGCGTAACTGTTGAATTGGGCCAGCTCCCTGAAAAACGGTAGATTTTCACCTGTGCATGCCTTACCGGCTGGCCACTCACCCGGTTTACCACAAAAAACTCGTAACTGTTCCTGGCCGACAAACGGCTGAAGAGAGCCAGATCGGATACCGAGAAGTAGATGCTGCTTTCTTCGTCCGCCGCAGCGGGGTTCGACTCAAATTCGAGCTTGTAGGCACCTGGTCGGACCAGATCAGGTTCGAATCGGGTAGTAGAGGTTTCATACGGCTCCCCGGAGTGAAGAGGTATCTCCAATTCACTCACCAGGCTCTTCATCTCGTCGCTCCGCCTTACACCACGGTCGCTGTAAACGGCCGATAGTGGAGATTCAAGCCGGTAGAGCCTGGCGGTAATCCCCTTCAGGTTTTGATACTTGAGTGTGAAGCTTTTCTCCGATTTCACCCCGAAGGTACTCTTGCCCTCCACCTCGAAGCGCGGCTGCGTAAGTTGCAACAGCCGGTTTTCCAGCAGAGCTGTCCGCCCGTACCCGGGAAACTGCTGAACCCCCCTCTGCAGTAACCGGTAGAGCTCCCTAGTCTTATCCGCCCTTTTGACAGTATCCTCCTGAGGGAGCTCTCCGATTTGCGACAGGTAGAGATCTGCGATCTTGTCGATAATCTCCACGCTGACCGGATCCTCTTCCCATCTTTGCTGCAGCGACTGCAACAGGGGAAGTGCATACTGTCGGTATGCGTCATGGAGTTGGGCAAGGTAGTCGCACCTACTCAGGTCCGTAAGCGCCACCGCTTTGTCGAGCCCCCTCCCGGATAGTGAAAGAAGCAGTTTTTTATAGCACTCCAACGCCCACAAGTCATACTCTCCGGGTTTCGGGTCGAATTTCAATTTCACAAACTCTTCTGCCGGCAGAAAGAGTTCCTGCTGCGTAATACCTTTCCGCGACAATGATCGGCTCAGATCGGAATCGTCGTTTATCCTGGCAAGAAACTCGATGGCACGGAGTGCGAGAAAGTCATACATGGAGGGATAGAAACGGCGGGAATCCTTGCCGAGTACAACAAGAGGCTCATAACTTTTCACCTCGGTCTCTTCAAGCTTCTTCTGCTGATCGATGGAGGCGTTGAGATGCTCCACCGCCTTGTCGAAGAGGTTGTTTTTAGACCACTCCTTCATATCTTCCGGAAGATAGCCGCTGATGGCCGTCCGACGGTCGATACTCCACCGCTCTTTATCATAATACTGGAGATAGAGTTCACCCAACATGGAGTGCAACACCGATCTCTCCACGGGGTCCTCCGAACTCTCCAGCATCTGCTTCAGGTTCCGGAAGATCAGCGTATCCGCTTCACTATCCAATACCAGATCATATTTGCCCTGATGGATGATTGCCTTGATGATCTGGGGAGTGTTCTTCTCGACAACAGCCTTACGCAGGATAAGTTCCACCTGCTCGGATGCCGATCGCGGAAGGGATCTCTCCTCCAGTCGGGCTACATTTTTCCAGGCCTGGTCGTAATCCATAGCTGATTGGGTTTGCGCTTGCAACGGGAGGAAAAAGATCACTGCCGCAACAACAGGTAATATTTTTTTCATACGGGCTCTTTTCGGTTTTTACTGGTTAGATGCAGAAACAGGAGAAAATGAGCACCCGACCATGTTATATTTTGTTAAAGCGGTTTCTGTACCACTCCAATTTTCTTCCTTCCGTTGATCTTTATCGCTATCGGCTGCCCGAAGCGGACATGCCTGATAAAATCGGTCTCATGGACGGCCGGTTGAGCTTCTAGATACGCTTCATCAAAGAAACCATCCCCACTGGAGAGGGAGTTGATTGTGAAATAGCCTACCCCGAACGATGTGAGGTTCTGAAAGAAGTGGGTACCCTGACTCGGTTCAATCCGGTAGTTTTCCAGCCCCAGTTCCGCAATGACCCGCGCCTGGCTGATGTGTGCCCATTTTACCGGAATCCCCAGCCAGGGATCGGAAGATCCCCATCGCCCAGGTCCCACCAGTACATAATTCTGATCGCTCTCGCTGAACCGGAGATTGACCTTCTCAATCTCCCTGGCAATTGCCGGATTGTTGGCGGCTGAAAACTGTTTCGTCTTCACATATACCAGGTCGTATACATCGGTGGATATTCCGTTCCCGAGCGCATTTCGAGAATAGAGAATCGTCTCCTCCACCCCGATATCCTCCAGATTCTCATTGACCACTTCCTTGCTGTCGACGATCGGACGGATCTGCAACACAAAGAAATCGGCCTCCTGCTGACTCTTTATGTTTACTGCAAACTCTATCTCCACCGGCCGTCCCATCTCCTGCTGCCCCACCTTCAACATCTTGTCGAGGGTTTCAGAAAGGGGTAGCGTGTCATGCTTCAACATGTTGGCAAACGAAATGATCTTTCTGCCTCCTTCGTAATATCCGTCGCGGATAATCTGGTCGTTCGGATCGTATGTTGAACAGACATAGCGGAGCGGACTGTTATCGCCTGCCTGCTGGATCCTGATCTTTTTCAGGTTGAAGCTATCGTCGATGGTAAACTCCTTCGTCATCGACTCCAGGTCGAGCGCGTAAAACTGCGTCTGGGTCTCCCTCAATGCGGTATCGAGAGAGCTCAGTTGCAATATGTTCCTGGGGTGCAGCGGTGAAAACCGGAGACCCTGAAACCCATCCATGATATATTTGCCCAATCCCATGGCCATGTTTACGATGCCATCCTCACTCTTTTCATTGCCAATGGGATAGTAGTTGATGGAGCGGGCAACTCCCGAGATTGCCGGATAGAAGAGATTGCCATACTGGCTCCCCACCACCTCCTGCAGTACAATCGCCATCTTCTCCTGGTCGATCAGGTTCTGGGTAGCTGTCATGTAGGCCTTGCTGTCCTTGTAGAAGACCGAGGCATAAACCGCCTTGACGGCATTGCTCAGAAGCCGGACCATCTCATATTTATCGGTCACGTAGGGGATCATGTAGGTTGAATATATTCCCGCAAATGGCTGATATTGCGAATCTTCAAGCATGCTCGACGAGCGGATGGCAATGGGTGTCGAGATTGCGTCGAAGAAGACCAGGAAATCGCTGACCAGACGCCTGGGCAGTTTGGCCGAAAGGAAATGCCGGAGGATCTCTTCGTCGGAACAGTTGGAAAGGGCTATCTCATACAACCTGTTAGCCTCCATGAACTCGTCGAAGATATCGGTACAGAGCACCACCGTCTTGGGTGTGGTCACCGGGAAATTCTCGTAACAGTTCAACTCCAGGTGGGTCTTCACAATATGCCCGATAAACGCCAATCCACGCCCTTTTCCCCCCAGTGAGCCATCACCGATACGGGCAAAGTTGGAGTACTTGTCGAACCGGTCCTTTTCGAATACCGCCACCACACCGGTATTTTTCATCCGCCGGTACTCCACGATTGCCTGATAGATCAGTTCCCTTGCATCTTCCATCCTGGCATAGGCGGAGACATCGATCTTCTTCAGCATCTCTGCAACCGGGAACATGGCACGTGTATAGAAGAAACGTGAGAAGTGGTTTCTCGAGAGGTGGTAATACAACGAATCGTCGGGAATCTGGCGGATATTGAGTTGCAACTCCTTCAGGGTCCTGATCCGGAAGATCTCCTCCTGCGACTTGGGAGCAATGATGATAAAGTCGCCAAAACCGAGATTGTCCTTCACTGCCCTATGAAAGTCCTGGGGAAAGGTCTTTGAGTTCTTGTCGATAAACCTGGCCTCCACCTCATCGGCATACTTCCTGTTTTCAGATTCGGAGGAGGTGTAAATGATCGGGATATACTTGTCCTGCTTGCGGATCCATTCACCCAACAACCTCCCCGCCAACTTGTCCTTTTTCCCTTCACGGTTGAAGCTGATATCTGAAATCACCCCCAGCATATTGTCGCCATACTTCCTGTAGAGGTCTACCGCCTCCTCGTAATTGCGGGCCAGCAAGATCTTTGGACGTCCGCGCATACGCATCATGCGGAGGTGATCGTTAAGCGCCTCCTTTGAGAACTCCTTCGACTCATTGAGTACATATTTGTAGAGCAAGGGGAGTGCGGAAGAGTAGAAGCGGACGGAATCCTCCACCAGCATGATGGTCTGCACCCCTACCGTCTTCACATCGTGCTCAACGTTCATGCTGTCCTCGATCAGCTTGATGATGGCCAGCAGCAGATCGGCATTTCCCAACCAGCTGAAGACGTAGTCAATCCCCGAAAGATCTTCCCGCTCAAGTACCCGGGTCACCGATTTCGAAAAGGGGGTAAGCAGCACGATCGGGATATAGGGAAACTTGTTCTTGATCACCTTCACTTGGGAGAAAATCTCATGATTATCCATGTTCGGCATGCAGATGATCAGCTCGTAACGATTGGAACGGAGCTCCTCCATCGCTTTTGCGGCATTGCTTACCTGCGTGAAGCGGGGCGGATAGCGGAGGTTGAGCGAGGTATACTCGTTGAAGATCTGTTCGTCTACCCGTCCGTCATCTTCGAGGATAAACATGTCGTATTGCGAGGCAATGATCAACACGTTATAGATACGTTTATTCATCAGCTTCACGAAGGGGGTGTCGCGAAACTGGAAGCGACTGATGTCATGCGCCTTTATGATGGATGGAGAAGATGCTAAATTCATACCGCTATGTTCTTGTACAAATCTATGAATTTATTTATTAAACGCAAACCGCAGAAAAAAAAACGTAGAGTTTTTTTACTATCTTTGTTCTCAAAACAAAAAAAGGTCTGAACTTTAAAAAATGAATGCTAAAAGATTACTATTGTCGTTATCGGCTTTATCTCTGGTAACGGTTTCACTTTTTGCGTCCAGCAGTGGACAGCTTCAACCACCTCCAGCCGACGAGGGGAGAGTCATCGAAAACCCCGACATTCCCGCCCTCTTTGCCGGAGGATCTGGCGAAATGCACAAGTTCATCTCCCAGACGCTCCGTTATCCTGCCGATGCCGTTGAACGAAACGCACAGGGGTTGGTTGTCTACACCTTTATTGTTGAAAAAGATGGCACACTGACCAACTTCGATCTGATCCACCGTGCCGACTCCTCCCTCAACAAGGAGGCCCTCCGCATCCTGCAGGCGATGCCGCCCTGGCGTCCGGCCAAGTACAAGGATCAGTATGTACGCTCCAAGAGCTACGTGCCGATGTATTTCCGGTTGAACAAGAATGCGAACGCAGTGGCCCGCAACACGACAACAAGGTCTACAAACACCATTGGCAAGACCAATCCCGATATTGCCAACTCCGAGGTCTACTCCATCGTCGAGAAGATGCCGGAATATCCGTACGGGGAGAAAGAGCTGGCAGGATTTATCGCCCATCAGCTCCGTTATCCCAAGGAGGCTCGTCAACAGGGAATCGAAGGCAGGATCCTCTGCTCCTTCATTGTTGCAGCCGACGGTTCAATCTTCAATATCGAGGTAGTCCAGGGATTGCATCCCCAGCTCGACAACGAGGCGGTCCGGGTGCTCAGCCTGATGTCCAAGTGGATTCCGGGAGAGAACAAGGGTGAAAAGGTAAATGTGAAGTGTCTGCTCCCCATCGATTTCGCCATCGATGAGGAGCCAATCCCGTAAAAGCTATCCGCAAATCTCGCGGATCGCTTCGGCAACCAGGGGAATTCCTCTCCGGATTACATCCGGAGCGGTATTGCAGTACGACACCCGTATGCAGTTGTTCTTCACCCCTGCTGGATCGAATGTCTTTCCGGTAACAAATACCACCCCCCTTTCGATCGCTTTTTTCAAGATCAGCGTGCTGTCGGCTCCTTCGGGCAGGTGAAGCCAGATATAGAACCCCCCACGCGGTTTCTCGAACGACACATAACCGGGTAAATGCTTTTCGAGGGCTTCAATCATGGCAAGCCCTCGTTTTTTATACTCCAGTCTCACCTGCCCGGTATAGGTGTAGATGGCACCGCTACGGATAAACTTATCGGCTATCACCTGTGAGAAACTGGGTGAACAGGCATCCATCGACTGCTTGATCAGTTCGCACTTCCCGTAGATATGCTCCGGTACAAGCATCCAGCCCAAACGCAAGCCGGGACCCAGGATTTTCGAGAATGACCCGGTCAGGCAGACATCTATCCCCTCGGGATCGATCGCTTTTATGGTCCTCATCTTCGGAAGATCATCCTCATGGAAGTAGAGGTCGCTGTAAACATCATCCTCGATAAGCGGGATGTCAAGGCCTGAAAGCAGTTCGATCATCTGCCGCTTCACGGCTTCGGTATAGATTATGCCGGCCGGATTGTGAAAATTGGGCGCAAAATAGAGGAATTTAGGTTTGGGTCCACCGCTATCCAGAGCGGTTTTCAGTGCAGCAATATCCAATCCGTCGCTCCTGAGCGGGATGGCGGTCAGATTGGCCTCGTAGGACCGGAAAGCGGACAATGCGCCGATAAACGAAGGCGACTCTACCAGCACCGGATCACCCGGATCGACAAAAGCTTTGGCCAGGATATTTATGGCCTGCAGCGATCCCGTTGTGATCAACAGCCGGTTCTTCCCGACCGGCAGCCCCTTCTTTTCAAGATAGTGCGCAAGCGATTCCAGCAGTGCCGGCTGTCCATTGGTAGGCCCATACTGCATGGCTACCTGTTTCTCTTTTTCTGAGAGGGATTGATAGATCTGATCGATCATCTCTAACGGAAAGAGTTCATTTCCGGGCATCCCCCCGGAAAAGGAGATGATATCGGGAGAAGCGGCAAGACTCATCAAGTCCCTGATCTCCGACGAACGCAATGCGGATACTCCCGTTGCAAACCGTGTCATAGTTCTCTTCTCTTCATAATATTATACCTGATAGATGTCGCTCTGGCGCAGCAACTCCATCTCGTTCTTTTCCAGCACATCGACCACTTGACCGATATCTGCGGCCCGGATGACCGCCAATGCCACCTCCTTGTTTGAAAAGGCGTACATGTAATCCACATTGATCGCGTTGTCTGCCAATATCTTAAGCACCTCATGCAAAGCCCCCGGCCGGTCGGGCATATTGACGCAGACCACATCGGTAAGTCGCACCGAGAAGCCTGCTTCACGAAGGAACTTCTCTGCAATATCGGGTTTTCCCACCACCATTCTCACGATGCCGTAATCGGCCGTCTCGGCGAGACTCAGGGCAGCGATATTGATCTCGTGTTCCGCCAATATCTGGGTAAGATCGGTAAGCCGTCCCGACCGGTCTTCCAGAAATACGGATAACTGTTTGATAAGCATAGTTGATACCTCCTCTTCGTTGTTTCTTGTTCTATAATCGCCGGTTATCGATAATCCGCCTTGCCTTTCCCTCGGAACGCTCGATGGTGTGAGGCTCCACCAGCCTGATGACCGCACCAATGCCCAACAGGCTCTTGATGTTGTGATCGATACGGCGGCGAATCTCCTCAAGTTCACGGATACTGTCGGACCAGAACCGGTCGTTGATCTCCACCCTTATCTCCAGCGTATCGAGATTGTTTTCCCGGTCAATCACAAGCTGATAATGCGGCGATGCCTCCTCCATCTCCAGCAGGACAGACTCAACCTGCGACGGGAAGACGTTAACCCCACGGATGATCAGCATGTCGTCAGACCGTCCGAGACATTTCTCCATCCTCACCAGTGTCCTACCACACGCGCACCGGTCGGCATACAACCGGGTAAGATCCCTTGTACGATAACGGAGAAGCGGCATCGCCTCCTTCGTCACCGTAGTGAAGACCAGTTCGCCCAGTTCACCGTACGGAAGCGGCTCCAGCGTCTCCGGATCGATAATCTCCGGAATGAAATGATCCTCAAAAATATGGCCTCCACACTGGCATTCACACTCCATGGATACTCCCGGCCCGATAATCTCGCTCAACCCGTAGATGTCGTACGCCTTCAGGTTCAGCAACCCCTCGATCTGGGTGCGCATCTCGTTTGTCCACGGTTCCGCCCCGAAGACCCCCACCCGCAGTTTCACCTTCTCGGGCGAGATCCCCTCCTTGATGATACTCTCGCCCAGATGGGCAGCATAGGAGGGGGTACAGGCAATTACCGTTGCCTCAAAATCGGTCATGAACTGAAGCTGTTTCCGGGTGTTTCCGGTAGAGATCGGTATAACCGTAGCCCCCACCCTCTCGGCACCGTAGTGCAATCCCAGCCCCCCGGTAAACGGTCCGTAACCATAAGCAACCTGGATGGTGTCATCCTTGTCCACTCCGGCCATCTTAAGGCTTCGGGCAACCACCTCGGTCCAGATCTCCAGGTCCCGCCGCGTATACCCTACAACCGTCGGTTTCCCCGTTGTGCCGCTCGACGCATGGATTCTTACCACCTCGGTTTGCGGCAAGGTAAACAGTCCGAACGGGTAGTTGTCGCGAAGATCAGCTTTGGTGGTAAACGGGAGACCTTTCAACTGGTCCACACTTCTGATGTCGCCCGGTTCAATACCCTTCTCCTGCAATTTTTTGCGGTATGCAGGAACATGCTCATAAATACGTCCGACCATCTCTCTCAGCCGTACGCTCTGTAACTCGTGCAGCCTCTCTCTGTCTGCACATTCAATTTCGGGATTCCAGATCATTTTTGTTCATTCAATGCATTTGCCCGTCCCAAGCGGAAGGCGTTTATGTTCAGCTCCACCATCTCTTTACCTTTTCGGCTGAAAAATATTTCGATGGCTCTCTCCAGTTCTTCAGGAGCAATCTCCAGGTAAGGCGCGGCCGCTCCCAGCATAACCACGTTGTACGACTTGATGCTCCCTGCCTCCTTCGCCACCGAAGCGGCATTTACAAGCAGGTGATTCGCCGTGGCGGCGATGGTCTCCAGCAACACCTCCTGAGCAGGATAATTCTCGATATTGAGATATGGCTCTGTTGCCGTCACAATAATCCCCTCCGGAGAGAGATAGGGAAGATAGCGCAACGATTCCATCGGTTCCAGGGAAAGGATAAGATCTGCCTTACCCCTGGGAATGAGATCGGAGAAGATCTCCCCGGTGGAGATCCGCAAATGCGACTCCACCGCCCCTCCCCGCTGGCTCATGCCATGAACTTCGGCCTGTTTCACCTTAAGACCCAGATTCAACGCGGCCAGATCGATGATGGCGGCTACAGTCAGGATTCCCTGACCCCCTACCCCGGATATAATGATGTTCTTATTCATGTTTTCTGCTTTTTACAGCCGTCTGTACGCACTCACGCCTCGAAATGATTACCGAGACGCCGGCATATTCAAACTCCTCCTTCAACACCTTCACATTCTCCTCGAAATTCCTCTTTAACGGAACAATTTCACGAATATGGCTCTCCTCCACTCCAATCCCCCTGCAGATGGCGCCATACTTCCCGTATCCCGACGACTCCTGGCCGCCGGTCATGGCTGTTGTTCCGTTATCCGAAATTATTACCGTAAGTGCGCTTTGGTCGTTTACGGCATCCAGCAGACCGGTGATTCCGGAGTGAGTAAAGGTGGAGTCGCCTATCACGGCCACAGCCGGGAAGAGTCCTGCATCGGCAGCCCCCTTGGCCATCGTTATTGACGCTCCCATATCTACACAGCTGCTGATGGCATTGTAGGGCGACAATGCTCCCAGCGTATAGCATCCGATATCACCAAACAGATGCCTTTCAGGATAGGGTGCCAAAGCCTGGAGAATCGCATCGAAAAGGTCACGGTGGCTGCAACCCTGGCACAACATCGGCGGACGCGGCTCAACTATCCCGGGAATACTCCTGGCATCGCCCAATTCAACCCCCATTGCAGCTGCAAGGATCGTCGGTGATAGCTCGCCAGTGCGCGGCAACGCACCATCCAGCCTTCCACGGAACTTCCGGTTTCCAAAAAAACCCTTCAGTAGCTCCTCATAGAGAGGATAACCCTCCTCAGCAATGAGGATCTCACTATATTTCCCGGTAAATTCAGAGATCTTTCGCTCCGGCAGGGGATAGTGCGAAAGCTTCAACACCGGCAGGTCGAGCGAATAGGCCCGGTTCACCTCCATCACGTAGTTGTAGGCAATACCAAAGGCAATGACACCCTTGTCGCCCGAACCGGGTATCTCCCGGTTGAAACGTGAGAATTCGGAACGGGTGATCAACTGGCTCTGCATCTCCAACAGTCTCGTATACCCTTTTCTTGCATTGACCGGGAGCAGGATCCACCTGTTTCTCTCCTGTGTGGGTGCAAGCTGACGTTGCGGTAGCGCTTCTCCAGTTTCAACCACAGAACGCGAGTGCGACAGACGGGTGGGGATACGCACCATTACCGGCAGCTTCACCTCTTCCGACAGATCAAATGCGTAACGTACAATCTCGTAGGACTCCTGCTGAGTGGAGGGTTCCAGTACGGGAATCATTGCGAACTTGCCATAGAAGCGGCTATCCTGCTCGTTTTGCGAGGAGTGCATCGACGGATCATCGGCCACAACCAACACCAGTCCGCCATGGACCCCGGTAATGGCCGAATTCATAAAGGGGTCGGCTGCCACATTCAGTCCCACATGCTTCATGCTGACCAAGGCTCGCTTTCCGGCATAAGAGATCCCCAACGCCGCCTCGTATGCCGTCTTCTCGTTTACACACCATTTCGAGTGAACTCCCGATTCACGGGCTTGTGCCGATTGTTGAATAAATTGTGCAATCTCGGTGGAGGGTGTTCCCGGATAAGCATATACCCCTGATATTCCCGCATCCAATGCTGCCTGGGCTACTGCTTCCGCACCCAATAGTATCTGTTTGTTCATATTATCTTGCAGACAACCGGTCCGCTGCATTTATCGACATTAGATTGATATCTGCCTCTATTGAAGCAGTCTATCGCAAAGATACAAAAAAAAGTTAAACAGATAGTAAACCTCACCTCTCTTTTGGTTCTATATGAAATACTGTGGGTAGTCAAATTTGAGTTTGCCACAGGTAAAGTAAATCATG
>MTKW01003220.1_pt1 | contig 30363 bp, 28 predicted proteins | sample 1042761 | NCBI WGS metagenome assembly MTKW01 (sample SAMN06205366, study PRJNA360243) | anaerobic digester metagenome | biome: Wastewater treatment plant; feature: Anaerobic digester sludge; material: sludge; isolation source: anaerobic digester fed with sludge from wastewater treatment plant ...
AGGAGGAGGGAATAGTAGAAATATTAAAGCATACTGGATTTCCAATTTGTAAATATGACAAAGATTTCAAACCAGATTTCAAAGATTATGAAATACCACTGACAGAGGGAGATAAAGTTCTATTGTATACTGACGGAATAGTCGACCTGCCTAATAGGAGGGGGGAATTTTTTGGAGAAGCTAGACTAAAAAAAGTGTTTAAGGAGTATGGACACCTTCCACCAGAAAAACTTTCCCAGGAAATATTAAAAAGATTAAGAAGTTTTGCCCAGGGAGTCAAAGTTAATGATGATATCCACTATATAATAATGGAGGTTATTTAAATAAAACTGAACTACTTTTATTGGCAGGTGAAAAACAATGAAGAGGATTAAGTTGATTTACAATCCTATATCTGGAGATGGCGGATTTAGAAATGAATTAGATCTTGTAATAAAGATTTTTCAAGAAAGTGGTTATATTGTAGAACTTTTACGAACGGGGGATAAGCTCCTGGAAAGGCGTTTTATTAAGGAGTCAATAACCCCCATTGACAAAACTATTATAGTTGTAGCAGGTGGTGACGGCACTGTTAGTCAAGTCATTAATATTATGGTAAATAACAATATTAAGGCTCCACTGGGTATTATACCAATGGGTACGGCCAATGACTTAGGTAGTTATTTAGGTATGTCTCGAAATATTGAAGAATGCTGTAATATAATAATGGATAATTACCAAATAAAAATGGATGTGGGTAAGATTAATGATGGCTATTTTGTCAGTGTTGCTAGCGGTGGGCTGGTAGCCACTGTTCCCCAAGCTACAGATGTCAAATTAAAGAACACTTTGGGTAAACTAGCCTATTATTTAAAGGGTCTAGAAGAAATTCCCACCTTTCGCCCTATTTCCATTTCATTAGAATCTGTTGATTATAATTTTAAAGGGGACTTAACATTTTTTTTAGTATTAAATGGAAAATATGCAGGAGGTTTTAAAAAAATTGCTCCTAAGGCATCTATAAGAGATGGGAAATTTGATGTAATACTTTTTAAAAACTACAATTTACCTGTACTTGCAAAATTGTTTGTAAAGTTATTAAGAGGAGAACATATAAATGATCCAGAAGTGATTTTTTTTCAAACTGATAAACTTATTATAAAGCCCTATTTGAGCAAGAATCCTATTATGACAGATATAGATGGTGAGGCTGGACCTCCACTACCTTTATATATAGAAAACAATCCCAAGGTTTTATCTATAATAGTAAATGATGAAAGAAAAGAATTGCTATAGTAGATTAAAAATAACAATAGGAGAATAAAATGCAGACAACAAAGGATATTAAGAGAAAAGTCAATCCATATTTTTTTTTAATAATTGGTGTAATAGCTACATCATTTTCAGCAATATTTGTAAAGGGGTCTTTAAATACGGGGACTCCTCCTTTGATTATAGCATTTTATAGATTGGCTATTACCTCCACTATATTGATACCTTATTCAATAAGATTTAAGAAAGAAGAATTTAATAACATTACTAAAGGCGATATTGGGTTTTCAATAGTAAGTGGCACTTTTCTTGCCCTCCATTTTCTTACCTGGATAAGTTCTTTTAAATATACTTCCACCTTTGGGTCCCTTGTATTAATGTCTTTACAACCAATATATGTTGTTATAGCCTCTTACTTTCTCTTTAATGAAAGAATATCCTTAAAAGCTATAATAGTTGGGTTAATAGCTATATTGGGAAGTGTTATTATAGGCTTAATGGATCTGACAATAGGAACAGAAGCTATTAGGGGAGATATATTGGCATTGCTAGGAGGCATATTTTTGGCAGGATATTTTCTTTGTGGTAGAAGGCTAAGACAAAAATTATCTATTTTTCCCTATGTATCAATAGTTTATGGCAGTTGTACTATCATACTATTTATTGTAGGATTAGCACAGAGAATAGCTTTTTACCCCTATTCATTTTTTAATTTTTTAATGTTTTTTGCTTTAGCTATAGTATGTACAATTTTCGGACATACCATATTTAATTGGGTACTAGAATATGTTTCTCCGACAGTAGTATCCATTTCTTTACTTGGAGAACCGATAGGGTCTGGCCTTTGGGCCTTTATAATATTTAAAGAAAGATTATCCTTTTGGCATTTTATTGGGGGAGGCATAATTATCCTTGGTCTTTATAAGTTCATTTTAGAATTAGAAAAGAAATAAAAAAAATTACAGGTAATTTAACGAATAAAATACCTGTAACAAATAAGTGAAATTAATTAAAAACATTTGCCTTTGAAAGTAGATTCTTTGCGCGATTCATAGGCTTTCTTGAATTTTTTACATATTTAAACATTGAATAACCAGCAATTGCTCCTATCCCAATTGACCCGATAAGCATAGCATTTTTTACATTCTTATTGTTTCTATCCATAACATACATATTTAGTTCCCTCCTAACAAGAAGATATGGTATTATTTTTTTATATTTATAATTTGTCCTCTTTATTTTATGTATTTTTATATAAAATAAAGCTGAAAAAAAATAACATTTTTAAATTTTTTAAGGAGATCAATTTATGCTAAGTAAAAGAAAAATAAAGGAAGTTTTAAATATACTAAGGGATACATATCCTGAGGCTACAATAGCCCTTAATTACAGCACTCCCTTCGAACTTTTGGTAGCCACAATACTTTCTGCCCAATGCACAGATAAAAGAGTCAATATAATTACGGAAAAACTATATAAAAATTATAATAGGCCAGAAGATTTTGTTTCTTTAGATGTTAAATTTTTAGAAGAAATGATAAAAAGTTGTGGTTTTTATCGAAATAAAAGCAAAAATATAATCGAAACTAGCAGAATTCTATTAGAAAAATATGGTGGTAAAGTTCCAAGCACTAGGGAAAAATTAATGCAATTACCGGGGGTAGGAAGAAAAACTGCAAATGTGGTGTTAAGTAATGTCTTTGGAAAGGAGGCCATTGCTGTGGATACCCATGTTTTTAGGGTTTCAAATCGGATTGGCATGGCAAAATCTAAAAGGGTAGAGGAAACGGAGGAACAGTTAATGGAGAATATACCCAAAAATGAATGGTCCAAAGCCCATCATTTGCTAATACACCATGGAAGAAATATTTGTAAGGCCAGGAGACCATTGTGCGAAGAATGCCCTATAAATTATTTGTGCAAATCTTATGTAAAATTAGGGAAAAAATAATACAAGTTTTCCATATGCTGAGAATAGTATATATAAAAGGAGATAGAATAGAAATTAATAATATTTCTTTTTATAAAGGAGGCTAATGCATATGGAGGCCCTAGTTTCTAAGATAAGAAATATAAAGATTTTATTGACAGTACTTATTCTTATTTTTACTTTTTTACTTATTTTCACATACTTAAGTATAATTGTATCTAGAGATATTATCTACCCAAATATAAGAGTAAGGGGAATAAATGTCGGGGAATTAACTATAGAACAAGGAAAGGAGAAATTGAATAAGGAATTAGGAGAAATAATAAATAAAGATAAACTTATATTAGCTCTTGATAAAAGAAATTGGGAATATACCTTTAAAGAATTAGGGGTAGAAGTTGATATAGAAAAATCCATTAAAAGTGCATATAAACGGGGAAAAGAAGGAAATATCCTCAATAAAATAAAGTTATATATTTTTTTATATAAAAATGGAGAGGATATTCCCCTTCAAGTAGATATAAATAATAACCAATTAAGAAGGGTGATTGATGAATTAGCTATAGAGATAAGGGAGGAGCCTGTAAACGGAAAAATTGAATATAAGGAAGGTAGCTTTATAATTACTCCAGAAAGGAAAGGTATTTCCTTAGATAAAGAGGCTACAGAAAAACTTATAATAGAGGGAATCAAAAGTTTTTCAAAGGAAAGCATAATTATGCCTATTAGGGTATCGGGCCCAAGGATAACTGAAGCTAGTTTAAGAAGGATAAAGGAAATTTTAGCTGGATTTTCAACAAAGTTTAATTTAAATCAGAAAAATAGGGTATCTAATTTAAAAATTGCTGCAGATATGATAAATGGCAAGGTTCTTTTGCCTGGGGAAATATTTTCAGTATATGAAACCATAGGACCAGTGACAAAGGATAATGGCTATAAAGCTGCACCAGTAATTATTAATGGCCAATTAAAGGATGGTGTTGGAGGAGGGGTTTGTCAAATAGCAACTAATATCTACAATGCTGCTATAAGATCAAATTTGGAGATAGTAGAAAGAAGACATCATGGATTTCCAGTAAGCTATGTAACAATAGGACAGGATGCGACTATAGCAGGAGACTGGATAGATTTGAAATTTAAAAACACATTGGATTCTCCTATTTTTATTGAAATGTACTTAAGTGGAGACACTCTTGTAACAAATATATATGGAGAAAAAAGAGGAAATAAAATTGAATTAAAATCAGAAATAATAAGTGAGATACTTCCTAAGACAATATATAAAAAAGATAATAGTAAATATACAGATTATAAAAAGGTAGAAAAGGAATCCAAAAAAGGATATAAGGTAAATGTATATAAGTTAACCTATGCTAATGGCAATATAATAAAAAAGGAACTATTACATCATGATTTTTACAAACCTGTAAATAGGATAATTGTTATAGGCACTAAGGAAAGGAATAATTCCATAAAGGCTAATAAAACTAGTGAAACACATTATTAAAAGGGAATAAATGATATAATAAAAGAAGATAATTAAATTTTTTAAAAGGAGGAAGAAATATTTTGAAATATTTAGGAGCAGTTCTTTTATTAGTAGGCATAATTTTATTATTGGGTTTTGGAATATATGAATTTATGTCTGATTTTTCTATTCCAATAATAGTCAAGGTAGGTATTGTAGCACTTGTTTTAGGGATTTTAGTAATAATAGGTGCTTTGATTATAGAGAAAATAAGAGATAAAAGGGGGAACTTAAGATGATAATTGTAAATACAGAAACAATACCACACAAAGAAATTGTAGAAGTGTGTGGTTTGGTAAGAGGTAATACCATTCATTCAAAAAATATAGGAAAGGATATTGTAGCTGGATTTAGAAATTTAGTAGGAGGAGAAATAAAAGAATATACAGAAATGATGTCTGAAGCTAGGGATATAGCCCTTGATAGGATGGTTGAAGAAGCGGAGAAATTAGGGGCAAATGCTGTTGTAAATGTAAGATTTATGACTGCATCAGTAATGCAATCTGCAGCAGAGCTAATGGCTTATGGCACTGCTGTAAAGGTAAAATAGTCTATATGTTATATTTTATAACCTTAAGGCATAGTGAAATACTATGCCTTAATCATTAAACTTGCTCAAATCGTTTCATTTGGTTAGTTAAAATACTTGTTAATGGTTTTATAAGGGTGAGGGTTATTATATAGTTTGTAGTACCATGGACAATATCCCAGGGGATACCCCTAACCCAATATGTTAAACCGTAAGCCCATCCATAAAAGAAGGATTCCACAATGGAAAAATAAATTCCAAAAGTTAAACCAAAAATCCCAGCTATAGTGGCATATATATATTCTGAATTAAACTTCTTGCTAATATTAGCGGTAGCAAATATTAGCAGAGGCCAAAGTATATAATATCCTAAAATCCAAGTGGAAAAGCCATATAAGAAGGTTTCAGTTGTGACGAATACAATAGATATTAAAATACTACGTCTAAAACCTAATGAAAGGGTGTATATCATAAATAAGAGGGTTACAATTTCCACATTGGGTATAACACTTAAAGCTAGTTTCCCACCAGTAACAATTGCACTAAATAGCCCAATAAGGACAATATCTCGTATTTTCAAGAACTAAAACTCTCTTAATTCTAATATATATTTATCTTTGTCTGCTAAGGGAATTTCATCAACTCCAGTCATAGAATCTTCATTATTAATTAAAATATGAAAATATTCACTTGCAGGATTGGCGGTATATCCCATTAAACCGGTAACCATATTACCCAAACTTGTTTCCTCAAAACTAGCTTTTAATGCATCTTCTTTTTCCTTCATCAATTCGTACAAAAATTCCTGGTCTGATTTATAAGTAAAGGTTTCATTAATATTTTGAGAATTTATTATTATTTGTATAGTTACTTCTTTTAAACCCTCCACACCCTTTGGTGCTAAAAATGTGTTATATCCAAAATAAAGGATTATACCTACTATTAAAATTAAAAGTATAGATAATAGTTTTTTGTTTTTCATTATTAACCTCCCTAATTTTTTTTAAAAACCAAAAACTCCTTTCACCAATAGAAAGGAGCCAATACAAATTGCAATTTTATTTAACACCCCCTCATTACCTGTGAAGCCATGGTGTTTTAGAATAGGCAGGTCTTCCGGCTTAACACATATTATAGGTTTAAACCTTCCCAGTTTCCCAGTGGCATTATTAAACCTTTGATGTTTTACGGCGGCAGGACCGCACAGGATTTTCACCTGTTTCCCTTTTAATGTAATATACAGCCTAAACTAAATCATATTATTTTTTATTATATAGTAATTATATTATATATACTGGATAAAAACAATCTTTTAGATTAATATTCTTATACCCTAATTTTTACTTGATAAACTCCGCTAATTTGTATATATTTGTATTGGTATAATAACTTAGATACAATTAATTTATTTATTAATGGAAGAAACTTATAATTAGGAGGATATATGGCTATTAATATTGTATTAGTAGAACCTGAAATACCCCAAAATACAGGGAATATTGCAAGAACTTGTGCTGCTATAAAGGCAAAGTTGCACTTAATTAAGCCTTTAGGTTTTTCCCTTGAAAGCAAATACTTAAAAAGGGCAGGATTAGATTATTGGCATTTACTGGAGGTTTTTCTTTATGATAGTTTAGAGGACTTTTTTATGGCCTATCCTGATGAGAAGTTTTATTTTGCAACCACTAAAGGAGGGAATAACTATACAGATATGAGTTTTCAGGACGGATGCTTTCTTATTTTCGGTAAAGAAACTGGAGGACTACCAAAAGAATTACTAAAAAAGAATCCAGATACTTCTATAAAAATACCTATGGTAAAAGAGGCAAGATCATTAAATTTATCTAATTCAGTTGCAGTTATTGCTTATGAGGTTATGCGACAATTAAATTTTATGGTTACTTTAGAGCCTTTAGAATATTTGTTATAGTATTTATATTAATAAAAGTAGAATTTTAATATATAATGAAAAGAATATTAATATAAAAATATTGGGTCTCTTATAAAAAATATTGGAGGTTTTTATATGACAATAGATATGTTTATAGGGTTATTTGGTGGTTTAGGTTTATTTATATATGGTATGAATATGATGGGGGAAGGCTTAAAAACTGTTGCTGGTAATAGAATGAAAAGACTTTTGGAGGTGTTAACCAATAACCATATTATGGGAGTGCTGGTAGGAACAATAGTGACCATGATAATTCAAAGCAGTAGTGCTACCACTGTATTGGTTGTTGGTTTTGTGAATGCAGGCATAATGAATTTAATGCAAGCAACAGGAGTTATTATGGGAGCTAATATTGGTACAACAATTACAGCTCAAATGATTGCTCTTAATCTATCACAGATTGCTCCTATAGCTATTACCATTGGGTCTATTATGTTTTTATTTTCAAAGAGAAAAAAAATCAAGCAAACAGGCTTGATAATATTGGGATTTGGGATTTTATTTACAGGAATAGATTTTATGGCTGGAGCCATGAAACCTCTAAGGGACCATGAGGGCTTTAAGAGTTTATTAATCTCTTTTAGCAGAAATCCCATATTGGGGGTTATAGCAGGATTTGTATTAACTGCTATTATTCAAAGTAGTAGTGCCTCTATAGGTTTATTACAAGTATTGGCTATGTCAGGAGCATTTAGTAATGTGCCTGGGGTATCAGTACTGGCACTAATTGTACCTATATTATTAGGAGAAAATATTGGAACCTGTGTAACGGCTATGTTATCTAGTATAGGCGCCTCTAAAACAGCTAAACGAGCCGCTATTATTCACTTTTCAATAAAAATTATTGGTACTATTTGGGCACTATTAGCATTGGGATTGATTAGTTTAATTTCTGCTGGCAACAATCCTTTTTATGGTTTTATAGCAAATATTTCTGGAACCACATTGATGGAAGGGAATATAGTCCCCAATGTAGCTAGACAAATAGCTAACGTACATACTATATTTAATATTTTAAATACATTGCTCCTATTGCCTTTTGCTCCATCCATTGTTAAGTTGTCTGAGAAAATTTTACCTGGAGAGGAAAAGGAAGATTTAGGGGGATTAAAGTATCTAGATGATAGAATAATGGAAAACCCAACAATTGCAGTAGGACAAGCTGTAAAAGAAACAGTTAGAATGGCTAAGTTTTCCTTAGAAAATGTTAATACTGCAGTGAAAGCTTTCTTTGATAAAGATGAAGAACTGATAGAAATAGTTTTAGACAAAGAACAGAGTATAAATTCATTGGAAAGAGAAATTACAAGTTATCTGATTAAACTATCCAATTCCAATTTACTAGAAAGAGATAATATAAAGATAACAAATCTGTATCACACTACAAATGATGTAGAAAGGATTGGGGATCATGCAGAAAACATTGCAGAACTTGCCCAGCTTTCTATTGATAATAATCTTTTCTTTTCTGATATTGCTATTAGTGAATTAGAAGATATGGCCTCCCGTGTGGGTAGCGTATTGAGGGATAGTATTACTGCCTTAGAAAATGATGATATAGAATTAGCAAAGACAATCTATTCCCAGGAACAGGAGATTGATAATTTGGAAGAATCTCTTAGGGACAGCCATATAGAAAGATTAAATAAACAATTATGCCATCCTAGTTCTGGTGTAATATTTTTAGATATTGTTAGCAATTTAGAAAGAATAGCTGACCACGCCACTAATATTAGTAAGACGGTTTTGGATTTAGAAAAAGACGGAAACAAGATATTTTAATTTTAAAGATTGTTAATTTCTAATATTGGGTATATAGGTATATAGTTATAGAAGGGAGTAATAAAAAATGACTAAAGAATTGGATACAATTATTATAGGAGCGGGTGCAGCAGGCTTATCAGCTGGACTTTATGCTGCAAGGGGAAGACTCAATACTTTAATCATCGAAAAAGGTATAATAGGTGGTCAAACAGAAAGTACAAACTTTATTGATAACTATCCTGGTTCCATAGAGAATTCTACTGGTCCCTTATTAACAAAGAGGATGAAGGAACAATGCGAACAATTTGGCGCTAAAATAGTTCAAGAAGAAATTTCTGAGATAGAGAAGTTAGACAAGGGATTTTTTATAAAAACTAATAAGGAAGAATATTATACTAAAACCATTATTATAGCCACTGGTGCTGAACCTAGGCTAGCAGGGTTTAAAGGAGAAAAAGAATATAGGGGTAAGGGTATTTCTTATTGCGCAACCTGTGATGGAGATTTCTTTGAAGGTTTAGATATTGCTGTTATTGGAGGAGGGGATGCAGCTGTTGAGGAAGGCATCTTCCTTACAAGATTTGCGAATAAAGTGACTATTATTCATAGAAGGGATGAATTAAGGGCTGTAAAATCAATACAGGAAAAGGCCTTTAATAATAAGAAAATTGACTTTATATGGGATACAGTAGTGGAAGAAGTTAAAGGCAGTGGAATAGTCCAATCCCTTATCTTAAGGAATAAAAAAACAGGGGAAATTTCAGAATTAAAAGTAGATGGGGTATTTGTATATATAGGTTATGTTCCTAATTCAGGATTATTTAAAGAACTGGTAGATATAGATGAAGAGGGATATATAATTGGAGATGAAGAAATGAGAACTAATGTACCAGGAATTTTTGTAGCAGGGGATGTCAGAAAAAAATCTTTAAAACAAATTGTAACTGCAGCAGCAGATGGTGCTATCGCAGGTGTTAATGCCGAAAAGTATATATCTGAAAATTATAAATAATTATTAAAGCCACTGGAAAAGGTGGCTTTTATCTTATACAAGAAGGCCCAGTCTTATAAGGAGGAAGTGGAAGAGCTTGTTTACGAAATAAAAATAGTGGTAATTTCTTATTTTTGGAATGAATTTTGCAATAGGATTTTTTGTAAAATATGATATAATAAAGGCAAAAGAAAAAAAGGGGGAAGATTATTGGCACTTAATTTTGGATTACATTTAGAACAGAAACAAAAATTAATAATGACACCTGAATTAAGGCAAGCTATTGAAATACTGCAATTATCTTCCTTTGAATTAAATAATTTGATTGCCCAAGAATTAGAAAAAAATCCTATTATTGAGATAAAGGAAGAGAGTCCTGATTTTAATGAAGTAGAAAGTAAAAATCAAGAGATAGATTGGGAACAATATTTCCAACATAATGAGCCTTACTATTCTAGTGGATCCATAAATTATGAAGAACAGGAATATAGCCAAGAAAATTTTGTAAAGGATCATACCACATTAAAAGATCATTTAATGTTTCAACTAAATATATTAGATTTACCCTACAATTGTAGAAAAATAGGGGAATTCATTATAGAAAGCATAAATAACAATGGATATTTAACAATAGAAATAGATGAAATAGCTGCTATATTAAATGAAAATAAGGATGATATAAAAAATATATTGGATATTATCCAGAGTTTCGATCCACCAGGGATTGGAGCTAGAGATATAAGGGAATGCCTTATTATTCAATTAAAGCAATCACAGTATTGGGATGAGACTATGGAGAAGATTGTAGGCTTATATTTGGAAGACCTAGCTAATAATAGATTTCAAACTATTTCAAAAGATTTAAATTTATCTTTTGAGGAAATTCAGAATATAAAGGATTTTCTAAAGACCTTAGAACCTAAGCCTGGAAGATTATTTTCTGGTAAAAATGAAGTAAGATATATAACCCCTGACGCATTTATAAGGGAAGTTGGAAATGAATATATTATTATAATAAATGATTCTACAGCCCCTAGATTGGAGATAAACGATTTTTATAAAAATATATTGAAGTCAGAGAACTCCTCTTCCATTACTTCAAAATATTTAAAGGAAAAACTTGAATCTGCTATGTGGCTTATAAAAAATATTGAACAAAGAAGAAATACACTATATAATGTTATTTCTGCAATATTGGAATTTCAAATAAACTTTTTTAAAGAAGGGGTTAAGTCATTAAAACCATTAACCTTGAGGCAAATTGCAGAAAAACTTGACATTCATGAATCTACTGTGAGTAGGGCTACAAATGGTAAATATGTACAGACTCCAATGGGCTTATATGAATTAAAATATTTTTTCAATTGGGGTATTGAAAATCAGAATGGGAATGTTATTTCCTCTATAAGCATAAAGGATATGATTAAAGATATAATATCTAAGGAGAATGTTCTAAAACCTGTTAGTGACCAGGAAATAGCAAATATTCTAATAAAACAGGGAATTAAAATCTCTAGAAGAACTATAGCTAAGTATAGGGATGAATTGGGAATATTATCATCTTCTAAAAGAAAAAGATATGAATAAATAGATGGGGTTCCATCTATTTATTTTTTTTGCTTGAAAATAAATAACATACAGTATATAATAATACTAGAATGACCCACTGGGTTAAAATAGTCCCATATCTTGGCGGTATAAAATTAGGAGTGTTAACAAAGTATATATTTAAATATTACTTAATTGTTTTAAGGAGTTTATTAATGGATATTAAAGAAATTATAGAACTTGAAAAAATAATAGCCCCTGAAATATTGGAAATTATAGAGAATAGATATAATATTCTATCAAATATATTCTTATTTCAACCTATAGGAAGAAGAACATTAGCCAGCCAACTAGATATGGGGGAGAGATTAGTAAGAAAAGAAACCAATAGAATGCAGGAACAAAATCTCATTCAAATCTTAAGACAGGGCATGATTGTTACCGAAGAAGGGGAACTAATAATAAAAAAGTTACAAAAGTTATTATATGAATTAAGGGGATTATCTTATTTAGAGGCAAAAACTAAAGAAGTTTTGTCTATAGAAAACTTAAAAATAGTACCTGGAAATATCGATAATAATCCAAGGGCAATAGATTTATTGGGGATAGAAGCAGCAAAATATATTAAATCTATACTTAAAGATAATATGATAATTGGTGTAACAGGTGGTTCTAGCGTATTAGCAGTAGCAGAAGGTATGACACCAAAAAGATTATCAAATGTTCTAGTTATTCCTGCTAGAGGAGGAATGGGGAGGGATGCAAACAAGCAGGCAAATAATATAGCTGCCCAACTAGCAGATAAACTGAATGGATCATATGAATTAATACATATGCCAGATGATGTAGAAGATGAAGTATTAGAAGCATTAAAGGCAAATCCGGTTGTAAAGGAAACCCTTAACAAATTAAAGAGTTTAGATGTGTTAATATACGGGGTAAGTAGGGCAGAAGAAATAGCTGAAAGAAGAGGCCTATTAGATGAAAAAAGAAAGTTTCTTATAAAAAGTAATGCAATTGCAGAAGCTTTTGGCCATTATTTTGATATGAATGGTAATGTAATATATCGTTCCAGTAGTGTTGGTATAGGTGTAGAAGATTTTAAAAAAATTCCCTATCCTATAGCAGTAGCTGCCGGAGCAAAAAAAGCTGAAGCAATTAAGGCTAATTGTAAAATCAGAAAAGACATAATATTAATAACAGATGAAGGTGCAGCAAAAGCTATAATTAAAAGTAAATAAAACTAAGGAGGAGTATATATGAAGGTAAAGGTAGCAATTAATGGATTTGGTAGAATAGGTAGGAATGTATTAAGGGCATATTTCTTAAGAAATATAGAAGAGGTTGATATTGTAGCTATAAATGACTTAACAGATCCATCAACTTTAGCCCATTTATTAAAATACGATTCCGTAGGGGGAGTATTTCCATATAAGGTGGAGGCAAAAGAAGGTGCAATAGTTGTAGAGGGAAAAGAAATAAAGGTGTTTGCAGAGAGGGATCCTGGATTATTACCTTGGGGAGATTTAGGGATAGATGTAGTGGTAGAATCTACAGGACTTTTCACTACTAAGGAAAAAGCATCTAAACATATTACTGCAGGGGCAAAAAAAGTAATCATAAGTGCACCTGCAAAGGGTGAAGATATTACCATAGTATTAGGCGTAAATGAAGAGAAATATGATCCGCAAAATCATCATGTTATTTCTAATGCATCCTGTACTACTAACTGTTTAGCTCCAGTAGCAAAGGTTGTAGATGAAAGATTTGGCATAAAATCTGGTTTAATGACAACAGTTCATGCTTATACTAATGACCAAAAAATTCTTGATTTACCCCACTCTGATTTAAGAAGGGCTAGGGCTGCTGGCGAATCAATTATTCCAACAACTACAGGAGCAGCAAAGGCTGTAGCTTTAGTATTGCCACAATTAAAAGGAAAACTTAATGGAATGGCCATGCGAGTACCTACTCCAACTGTTTCAGTAGTTGATGTGGTATTTGAATTAGAAAAAGAAGCAACGGCAGAGGAATTAAATCAAGCCTTAAGGGAAGCTGCTGATGATGTGGTATTAGGATTTAGTGATGAACCGCTAGTATCAATAGACTATAAACAAGATCCCAGATCATCAATTGTTGATGGGCTTTCTACTATGGTAATCGGAGGCAACAAAGCTAAAATAGTTAGCTGGTATGATAATGAATGGGGTTATTCTAATAGAGTAATTGACCTTGTTAAATATATAGGTGAAAAGGGCATATAATAAATTTGTTTTTATAAACTACAGGACAAAAGGTCCGGTTTTATAGTGTTTACTATGGGGCCGGACCTATAATGTGCTAAAGGAGGTTAGATATGCTTAACAAAAAAAGTATTAGAGAAGTGGATGTGAAAGGGAAAAGAATAATAATGAGGGCAGACTTTAATGTTCCCTTAGATAAAGACAATAGAATAACCGATGACACAAGAATAGTGTCTGCGTTACCAACTATTCAATTTTTAATAGATAGCGGGGCAAAGGTTATCTTATTATCACATTTAGGAAGACCAAAGGGAGAACCTAATCTTAAATTTAGTTTAAAGCCAGTTGCTAAAGCCTTATCAGGCTATTTACATAGGGATGTTATATTTGTTTCAGAAGAAAGGGTTGTTGGACAAAAGGTAAAAGAAGCAGTAGCTCAAGCACAAGAAGGGGATGTAGTACTATTAGAAAATGTAAGATTTAGGAAAGAAGAGACAGAAAACAATGTTTCTTTTTCTAAAGAATTAGCTGACCTAGGAGAAATTTTTGTAAATGATGCCTTTGGCACATCTCATAGAGCTCATTCTTCTACTGTGGGTATAGCTGAATTTCTACCTGCCTATGGGGGTTTTTTAATAGAAAAGGAATTAATGGTGATGGGTAAGGCCCTTGAAAATCCAGAAAGGCCATTTACTGCAATTCTTGGAGGGGCTAAGGTATCTGATAAAATAGGAGTAATTAATAATTTATTAAATAAAGTGGATACCCTTATTATTGGTGGTGGTATGGCATTTACCTTTTTAAAGGCCCAAGGCTTTGAAATAGGGATTTCTTTATTAGAAGAAGATAAGATAGAATTGGCAAAAGATATTTTAAATAGGGCTAAGGAAAGAAAAGTGAAGTTATTGCTACCAAATGATGTGGTTGTTGCAAAGGAGTTTAAGGCAGATGCAAATCATAAAACTGTTTCCATAAAAGAATTCCCTGAGGGATTTATGGGTCTAGATATAGGGAAAGAGAGCTGTGCACAATTTGTTAATGCTATTAAAGAAAGTAAAACAATAGTCTGGAATGGTCCTATGGGAGTATTTGAAATTGAAGCATTTTCAAATGGAACAAGAGAAATTGCAAAGGCATTAGCAAAAAATTCAGGTACTACTATAATAGGTGGGGGAGACTCTGGGGCGGCGGTTAAATTATTCGGACTTACAGAGGAAATGACTCACATATCAACAGGTGGGGGAGCATCGCTGGAGTTGATGGAAGGAAAGGAATTGCCAGGAATAAAGGTTTTACAAGATAAATATTAATAGGGGGTAATAATAATGAGAAAACCAATAATAGCTGGAAACTGGAAAATGAACAATACTATAAAGGAGGCTAAGGATCTAATAGAAAATCTTAAGCCATTAGTTGTGGATTCTAATGTAGATATAGTAATATGTCCTTCCTACCTTTCTATAGAAGCAGCTGTTGAATTAACAAGTGGATCTCCTATTAAAGTTGGAGCTCAAAATATGCATTATGAAGAAAGTGGAGCCTATACAGGAGAAGTATCCGGGGAGATGTTAAAGGAGCTGGGCATAGAATATATTATTATAGGTCATTCTGAAAGAAGGCAATACTTTAATGAAACAGATGAAACGGTTAATAAAAAAGTAATTAAAGCATTAAAACTAAACTTAAATCCAATTGTTTGCGTTGGAGAAACCATTGAAGAAAGAGAAAATAATAAGGCTAAGGAAGTTGTTACCATTCAAGTTAAAAATGCCTTAGCAGGTTTATCGCAGGAAGAAATAAGCAATTTAATAATTGCCTATGAACCTATTTGGGCTATAGGAACAGGGAAAACAGCATCTAGTGATGATGCTAACGAGGTATGTGGATGGATAAGGGAAGTGGTTAAGGAACTATCAGATCAAAGCATAGCTGAAAAAATAAGAATACAATATGGAGGCAGTGTAAAACCTGACAATATAAAAGAGTTAATGGGACAAACTCATATTGATGGCGCCTTAGTGGGTGGAGCAAGTTTGAAAGCAGATCAATTTGCAGCACTTGTTAATTATTAATTTTTATAGGGGGAATAATCTTGAAAAAGTCAATGACAGCCCTAATTATATTAGATGGTTTTGGCTATACAAATAAAATAATTGGAAATGCTGTTCATGCTGCCAATACTAAAAACATTGATAAGCTTTGGTTAAAATATCCTCACACATTTCTTAATGCCAGTGGTTTGTCTGTAGGTTTGCCTGAAGGACAAATGGGCAATTCAGAGGTTGGACACCTAAACTTAGGAGCTGGAAGAATAGTATATCAAGAATTAACTCGTATAACAAAAAGTATTGAAAGTGGTAGTTTTTTTAAAAACCCTGAGCTTCTAAGAGCTATTGAAAATACAAAGAAAAACAAATCTTCTTTACACCTTTTAGGCTTACTATCTGATGGTGGGGTACATAGCCATAATACACATCTATATGGGCTACTTGAATTAGCAAAACATCAGGATATTAAGAAAGTATATATTCATTGTTTTTTAGATGGTAGAGATACTCCCCCAAAAAGTTCTGTTGATTATTTAGAACAATTAGAAAACAAAATAAAAGAAATAGGAGTAGGACAAATTGCATCAATATCTGGGCGCTATTATAGTATGGATAGAGACAAAAGATGGGAAAGAACTAAATTAGCATATGATGCATTAGTACTAGGCAAAGGTGAATATTCTAAATCATCTAAAGAAGCTATTGAAAATGCATATAAAAGTACAAGCGATGAATTTGTATTGCCAACCATTATAAAAAAAGAAGGAGAAACTACTCCAGTCATTGAAGACAATGATTCCATTATCTTCTTTAATTTCAGACCAGATAGGGCAAGACAAATTACTAGAGCTATTATGGATGAAAACTTTAATGGTTTTGTCAGGGAAAAAAGAGCCCATCCCCTTACTTTTATAACAATGACCCAATACGATACAACTATAGAAAATGTATATGTTGCTTATCCACCTGAAACTATAAATAATACATTAGGGGAATATATTAGTAATAAAGGGCTCAAGCAATTACGAATAGCTGAGACTGAAAAATATGCCCATGTAACATATTTCTTTAATGGTGGTATAGAGAAAAAGTTTAAAGGGGAAGATAGAATGTTAATTCCTTCTCCTAAAGTGGCTACTTATAATCTGCAGCCAGAAATGAGTGCCTATGAAGTGACAAAAAAGGCTGTGGAGGCTATAAACTCTGAGAAATATGATCTAATGATTCTAAACTATGCTAATGCAGATATGGTAGGACATACAGGAGATTTTAAGGCCGCAATTAAAGCAGTAGAAACGGTAGATGGTTGTGTTAATAAAGTTATTCAGACAATTTTAAAAAATAAGGGAAAGGCAATTATAACTGCAGACCATGGAAATGCAGAGCAAATGCTAGATTATAATACCAATAAACCCCATACTGCCCATACTTCAAACAAGGTAAAATGCATAATTGTTGGCGGAGGAGAGTTAGTGTTAAAAGAAGGAAAGCTAGCAGATATAGCAGCTACACTATTAGAATTAATGAATTTAGAAAAGCCTAAGGAAATGACTGGTGAATCAATAATAAGATAGAAATATGAGAGGAGAAAAATAATATGACTATAATTGTAGATGTATTTGGACGAGAAATACTTGATTCCAGAGGAAATCCTACAATAGAGGTGGAAGTGGAATTAGAAAATGGACACATAGGGAGGGCAGCTGTTCCATCAGGAGCCTCTACTGGTTTTTTTGAAGCAGTAGAACTTAGGGATGGAGATAAATCTCGATATTTAGGAAAGGGAGTACTAGATGCTGTAGATAATGTAAACACAGTTATAGGTCCAGAAATAATAGGATGGAATGCTTTAGATCAGGTGGGTATTGATAAACATATGATAAAACTTGATGGGACACCAAATAAAGGTAAGTTAGGAGCAAATGCTATTCTAGGGGTATCTTTAGCTGTAGCTAGAGCAGCAGCAGAAGCACTAGGGTTATCACTATATCAATACCTTGGAGGGGTTAATGGGAAAGCATTACCTGTACCTATGATGAATATATTAAATGGTGGAGAACACGCAGATAATAATGTGGATATACAAGAATTCATGATTATGCCTGTAGGTGCAGAAAGCTTTAATGAGGCCCTAAGAATCTGTGCTGAGATTTTCCATAGTTTAAAAAGTGTATTAAAAAGCAAAGGATTAAATACGGCAGTTGGAGACGAAGGTGGATTTGCACCTAATCTAACCTCTAACGAGGAGGCTATAGAAGTTATTATGGAGGCAATAGAAGAAGCAGGATTTGAAGCCGGCAAAGACATTTTTATAGCCATGGATGTGGCTGCTACAGAATTATATAAAGAAGATGGGAAATACCATCTTGAAAGTGAAGGAATTGCAAAGACTTCCGAAGAAATGGTGAATTACTATGAAAAGCTAATTGAAAAATATCCAGTTATTTCTATTGAAGATGGCCTAGATGAAGAAGATTGGGAAGGGTGGAAGCTTTTAACTGAAAAACTTGGTAAAAAAGTTCAATTAGTAGGAGATGACCTTTTTGTAACTAATACCGAAAGATTATCTAAAGGTATAGAACAGGGAGTAGGCAACTCAATTCTTATCAAGGTGAATCAAATTGGAACTCTAACTGAAACTTTGGATGCAATTAAAATGGCAGAGAGAGCAGGATATACAGCAGTTATATCCCACCGTTCAGGAGAAACTGAGGATACAACTATTGCTGATTTAGCAGTAGCAGTTAATGCGGGACAAATTAAAACTGGGGCGCCTTCTAGAACAGACAGGGTAGCAAAATATAACCAGCTCATTAGAATTGAGGAAGAACTGGGAGAATCCTCAGAATATAATGGAATAAAATCTTTTTATAATTTAAAGAGATAAATGTATAAAAACCCAATATTACCTTATAATAGAAAGGGAGAGTTGTCTCCCTTATTTTCAGTTGTAATTTAAACAACCTTATGTTAAAATGACAATGTTAAGCATATAGGGGGAGGTGTTGGTTTTGACAACATTTTTAATAATACTATTAGTAATAACCAGCCTAGTATTGATTGGCAGTATATTACTACAACCAGGAAAGAGTGCTGGATTATCTGGAGCGATAGGTGGGGGTGCGGAAACACTTTTTGGTAAAAAGAAAGCCAAAGGGTATGAAGCAATTTTATCTAAATTAACTACTATATCTGCTGTAATTTTTATGATATCAGCTCTTATCTTAACTATGCTACAAAAATAATATAAAATATATTATTGGCCATGTTAAAGAAATGTAACATGGCTTTAGGTTTTCTATTATAAGGAGGGTATTAAACAAATGGAATATGCAATTTTAGCTCCTATTGTAGGTGTAATAGCATTGATTTTCGCCTATTACTTATCCAATAAAATAAATAGGATGGATGCAGGTACTGATAGAATGAAAGAAATTTCTACATATATAGAAGAAGGGGCAATGGCTTTTTTAACTAGGGAGTATAAAGCTATCTTTATATTCATAGTTGCATTATTCATAATATTAGCTATTACACCTGTTTTAGGGTGGAAAACAGCTATTAGTTTCTTATTAGGTGCTCTATTTTCTTTAGCTGCTGGATTTTTTGGAATGAAGGTTGCTACAAGGGCAAATGTGAGAACTGCAAATGCTGCTAGAACAGGTATGAACAAAGCTTTAAGCATAGCTTTTTCTGGTGGAGCAGTAATGGGTATGTGTGTGGTTGGTTTGGGAGTATTAGGTGTTGGAATTTTATATATTATATTTGAGGAAATGACTATAATTACAGGTTTTGGTTTGGGAGCTTCTTCTATTGCTCTATTTGGGCGTGTTGGAGGAGGTATTTATACTAAAGCTGCTGATGTTGGTGCAGACTTAGTGGGGAAAGTGGAAGCAGGTATTCCTGAGGATGACCCAAGAAATCCTGCAGTAATCGCTGATAATGTGGGAGATAATGTAGGAGATGTCGCAGGGATGGGGGCAGATTTATTTGAATCCTATGTGGGCTCAATTATAGCAGCAATGACTTTAGGTGCAATAGTCTATGGAACAAAGGGAGTAGTATTTCCTCTTATTTTTTCATCTATTGGAATAATTGGCTCAATTATAGGGACATTTTTTGTTAGAGGAGATGAAAAGTCAGATCCTCATAAAGCTTTAAAGATGGGGACTTATGTAAGTTCAATAATTGCAATTATTGCTGCATATTTACTCAGCACACTACTATTAAAAAATATTAATCCCTTTATAGCAATAGTGGCAGGATTAGTGGTGGGAACAATAATTGGACAACTAACAGAGATATATACATCAGATAATTATAATTCAGTAAAAAAGATTGCCCAGCAATCAGAGACAGGTCCAGCTACAACAATCATCAGTGGTTTAGCAGTGGGTATGTATTCTACAGCCCTTCCTATTGTATTTATATCTATAGGAATAATGGTATCTTATAATTTTGCAGGTTTATATGGCATTGCTCTTGCTGCAGTTGGTATGCTATCTACAACAGGAATGACAGTGGCAGTAGACGCCTATGGTCCTATTGCGGATAATGCTGGTGGTATAGCGGAAATGGCAGGATTACCAGATTCAGTAAGAGAAATTACAGATAAATTAGACTCGGTGGGAAATACAACAGCTGCAATTGGTAAAGGTTTTGCCATCGGTTCTGCTGCACTAACAGCCCTATCCTTATTTGTTTCTTATTCTGAGACGGTTGGTCTAGAGGGAATAAACATCCTAGATCCAAAAGTTATAGTTGGAATGTTTATAGGTGGTATGTTGCCTTATCTATTTAGTGCCTTAACAATGGAGGCGGTGGGAAAGGCTGCAAATCAAATGATTGAGGAAGTAAGAAGACAATTCAAAACCATTCCGGGAATTATGGAAGGTACAGGTAAACCAGATTATGCAACCTGTGTAGATATTTCTACAGCTGCAGCTTTGAAGGAAATGATAATTCCAGGTCTTTTAGCTGTAGTCACACCCTTAGCTGTCGGTATATTATTAGGGCCTTCAGCCTTGGGAGGATTGTTGGCAGGTTCTTTAGTAACAGGGGTATTAGTAGCAATACAAATGTCCAACTCTGGAGGGGCATGGGACAATGCTAAAAAATATATTGAAAGTGGAGCCCATGGAGGTAAGGGAAGTGAAGCTCATAAAGCTGCAGTTGTTGGTGATACTGTAGGAGACCCATATAAAGATACCTCTGGTCCATCAATAAATATATTAATTAAATTAATGACTATAGTATCATTAGTATTTGCACCATTATTTATGTAATGTAAATGGGTAAGAACGGGGATTCTTGCCCATTTTTTATTAGTAGTAAAGAGTTGTTTGGCTACAAAATAATGACAAGGATTGCAGGGAGAAGTTTCCTTATGATTTAAGGAAGGGGATAGTAGTCTTTATCAAAATGTTAAGAATTTCTTATTTAAAACTTACTACTATAATCTGTTTAAATAAGAATAATAGGTGAATAATATAAACAAACAGGATTTAATATAAGGATGTGTAAAAGGTGGATATGAAAGAAACCATATTAGAATTTATGAGAGAAAAAGCTTATAACCCTATGAAATATGAAGAACTACTTAGTTCACTAGGCATTAAAAGAATAAAAGAAAAAAAGAAATTTCTTTTCATCTTAGATGAAATGGAAGAGGAAGGTCTTGTTATTAAGACAAAGAAAAAAAAATATGGTGTACCAGAAAGAATGAACTTAATTGTAGGTAGACTTCAGTCCAATAAGAAGGGCTTTGGCTTTATAATACCTGATGGTGGCATAGTAGGTAGTGATGTTTATGTGTCTGCAGAGGACTTAAATGGAGCGATGCATAATGATAGGGTTATAGCCCGAATAATAAGAAGATCTGAAGAGGGACTAAGAAATGAAGGAGAAATAATAAGAATTATAAAAAGGGGCAATGTAAAGATTGTAGGCACCTTTGAAAGTAGTAGAAACTTTGGTTTTGTAGTTCCTGATGACCAAAAAATAACCCAGGATATTTTTATTCCAAAATCCGAAACCATGGGGGCAAAGGAAGGATATAAAGTAGTTGTGGAAATAACCCAATACCCTGAAAGCAGAAGAAATCCCGAGGGCAGGATAATAGAAATCTTAGGACATATAGATGATGTAGGTACAGATATATTATCAATAATTAAAAAGTACGATTTACCTCAAGAATTCCCTTCAGAAGTAATAAATCAGACAAAAAACATTCCAGATACTATTAGAGAGGAAGATATTAAAGGCCGAAGAGATTTAAGGGATAGGATGATATTTACCATTGATGGGGAAGATGCTAAGGATTTAGATGATGCAGTATCAATAGAAAAGCTAGAAAATGGCAATTATTTGTTAGGAGTACATATTGCAGATGTAAGTTATTATGTTTTTGAAAATTCAGCAATAGATAAAGAGGCGTTTAAAAGGGGGAATAGTGTCTATTTAGTTGATAGGGTAATACCTATGCTTCCACCAAAACTATCTAATGGTATATGCAGTCTTAATCCCAAGGTAGATAGATTAGTTTTTTCTTGTTTTATGGAAATTAATGATAAGGGGAAGGTTGTCCAACATGAACTAGTAAAAAGTATAATTAATTCAAAAGAAAGAATGACATATGCAAATGTGACTAAGATTCTTGAAGAGGAGAACAAAGAATTAATTAATAAATACAAAAATATTTATGAAGACCTTATATTGATGAAAGAACTTGCATTAATCCTTAGAAATAATAGAAGGTTAAAGCGAGGCACCATAGATTTTGACTTTGCAGAGGCAAAAATAACACTAGATAAAGAAGGCAAACCAATAGATATACAGCTATATAAAAGAGGAATCGCTGATAAGATAATTGAAGAATTTATGTTGGTCTGTAATGAGACTGTGGCGGAACAAATGTATTGGGCTTCTTTACCTTTTATATATCGAACTCATGAACAACCAGATCCTGTAAAGATTATGGAACTTAACAACTTTATCCATAATTTCGGATATCATTTAAGAATAAGTGAAGAAATAAGACCTAATGAATTACAGAATCTTTTGAACAAAATAAAGGACAGACCAGAGGAAATAGTAATAGGTCGGCTAATGCTTAGAACCATGAAACAGGCAAAATATACCCATAATAATTTAGGCCATTTTGGACTTGCTGCTAAATACTATACTCATTTTACTTCTCCTATAAGGAGATATTCAGACTTGACAATTCATAGAATCATAAGTGAAATGTTATATGGTAAACTTGAAAAAGAAAAAATAAAAAAGCTAAATAAAAAAATGCCAGAAATAGCCCTACAAACATCTACTAGGGAAAGAATTGCTGAAGAAGCAGAAAGGGAGACAGATGATCTTAAGAAAGCAGAATACATGAAAGAAAGAATAGGAGATAAATTTAGTGGAATTATTTCTGGAGTAACTTCCTTTGGCATGTTTATAGAATTAGAAAATACCATAGAGGGATTAGTCCGGGTTAGTTCCATGGATGATGATTATTATCAATATGATGAAAAGAATCATCGTTTTATTGGTGAAAGAACTAAAAAGATTTATCGTTTAGGAGAAAGGGTAATAGTTCAAGTTAATAAGGTGGATGTACCCCAAAAACAAATAGACTTTATATTGATTGAAGAATAACAACTCTTATCAATTACAAAATCAATTTAATTGATAATTTATTAAATTATGTTATAATAAAACTAGACATTTGCCCTATTTATTCTTAAAATAGGGTTTTTTAGTTAAGAAGGTGATTAGTTGTCTAAAGAAGGAATAAAGATAATTGCAAATAATAAAAAGGCTAAACATGATTACTTTATAGAAGAAACTTATGAAGCCGGAATTGAACTGACAGGAACAGAGGTAAAGTCTATAAGACAGGGAAAGATTAACTTAAGGGATAGTTATGCAGCTGTCAGAGGTGGAGAGGTATTTGTCTTCCAAATGCATATTAGTCCATATGAAATGGGGAATATATATAATAAAGACCCTTTAAGGACTAGAAAACTACTACTCCATAAGTCTGAAATAAGAAAACTTATTGGCTATACCCAACAGCAGGGCTATGCTTTGATTCCCCTAAAGATGTATTTTAAAAGGGGTTTAGTAAAGTTAGAATTGGCGGTGGCAAAGGGCAAAAAAATATATGATAAAAGACAGGATATTGCAAAAAAAGATGCAAAAAGAGATATGGAGCGAGCATTTAAAGAAAGAAATAAAGAATTATAAAAATTACAAAATTTATAAAATAAAGAAACACTTTAGAAATATTATAAGTTGACATAATATATAGTAAGTGTTATGCTTAATATCCAAAAAATAAATATGGGGGCGTACTGGTTTCGACGGGGGTGTTGAAGCAAGAGTAGCGAGTAGTGGATTCTGGGGCCACTATAAAACCTGGAGCTTAAATATAAACGCTAAAAACGATAATTTAGCTTTAGCAGCTTAGAAAGCTGCTAACGTTCTACTAATCATTCCCGCATGATTAGATAGGGCGCCGACTTAGCGGGGACCTGCTTACCCAAAGCTTTGAGGGAAAGTAGAATAGATGAAGCTAGCGTAGCCTGAATCCTGTTGGTTGGAGTCAGGTGAGGCGAATCTAAAAAGAACCAACTGCACTCGGAGAAGCTCTAGTGGATATGCTTTCGGACAGGGGTTCAACTCCCCTCGCCTCCACCAAATAATAACTCAAACTTGATACATAACAAACCTACTGATAACAGTAGGTTTCACTGTTTTTAGGACAAAGTAATCACTATTGAAAGGTGTTTTTTTGCATTTTGGTGCATTTACGCTAAAAAGTATAAGTATGCACCCAATAGGGTCAGAAAATGCACCAGAGATAAAATAGGTTTTGTGGTGTAAACAATTTAGTGTTAATATATTATTGATATGTTTCTGCTGATGGGACACGTTGAGAAGATAGTATTGATGTCAAGGGTGTAACCATTGATTATACTGGAGTTGAAGAGTACATCTATCTTGTTTACTCGACCGAAAGTATGTTTTACATTTGGGGGAACATATCGAGTGATAGAAAATGAATTAAAAAGTGAAGTGGGTTTGAGTGGACAGAACAGATAACATCCGTAGGGTCGTGGAGATAGAATAGATGTAGGTGTTTATCTCAAATATATTTCTAAATCTCAAGGATTACTTAAACTTTGAGATTATTTTATAATTTATTGTAAGATTATTAAATCCCGTGCGTCTTATAGATAGGAGGTGAAAAAGTGACACAGCTTGAGGAGATTTATAATAACTATTTTAAGGATGTTTATTTCTTCATATATAGTCTATCAAAAGATAAAAATATAGCAGAAGATTTGACTTCTGAAACATTTATAAAAGCGATAAAGTCCATTGAAAGCTTTAAAGGAAATTGTGATATCAAGGTGTGGCTATTTCAAATAGCCAAAAACTCATATTATTCATATAGAAGAAAACATAAGAACTTGATAGAGCTTGACTCAGTGCCTGAAAAAAAAGATGAAAATGATATAGAAAAATCGGTCATTTCATCTGAAGTGTCGATGAAAACTCATGAAATTCTCCATAACTTATCTGAGCCATATAAGGAAGTATTTTCTCTACGAGTTTTTGGAGAGCTGAGTTTTAGGCAGATTGGCAGTTTGTTTGGTAAAACAGATAATTGGGCTTGTGTCACTTTTCAAAGAGCTAGAAATAAGATTAGAGAAGAAATGAGGGATTATTGATGAAAGTCACATGTAATGTTATTAAAGATGTATTGCCTCTATATTTAGAAAATATGCTTAGTGATGACTCATGTATTATGGTTAAAGAACATATTGATCAGTGTCAGGAATGCAAGAATTATCTTAATGATATGCGTACTTTTAATGAAATGCCAGTAGATATGAATACCTCTCCTTTGCTAAAGATAAAATCAACATTACGCAAGAAGAAAATTCAGACGGCATTATTCTCAATGATGTTTTCAATTATGCTTTTTGTAATAACTATTGCTTTCTTGACCGCGCCAGAGTATATTCCATTTAGCGAAAGAAGTGTAACAATAAATGAGATTGGTAATGGGTCGGTGCTCGCTCAATTTGAGGATACTGTATATGGATATGACATCAATAGATATCCTACAGATGACAACGCTGGTTATGTCTATCATATTACTACATGGAATAGCATATGGAATAGAAATATAAAAAAAACTAATACAAATAATACTATTTTAAATCCAAATGGTGAAAATGTTGTTTCTGTATATTATTACCAAACAGATGTAAGTGAAGATATATTGATGTATGGTAAAGATATAAATCCAAACGGTGGGATTGTTACATTACCAAGACTATTCTTATCTTATTACGCACTTATTGCAATAGTATTTGCTACAACTTGTGGATTAATTATGCTTATATTGTATCGTTATAAAAAAGTGCTTAATTTTACATTGAAAGTTTTCTTTTTACCGGTATCCTACCTATTAGGTCATTTGATTATTAAAGGATTTACAACTTCATCATATACTGCGACACGGGATTTTTATGCTATCTTGTTAGTTATGATTCCGCTATATATTGCTTTTCTAATGGCTGTAAACTTAATTAGACAGAATAGAAATATAAAAAATGAGGGTTGTTAATTATGATCCCCTTTAGGATAGATTTTACTAATAGGTTAAAATAAAAGATATCTTTTATACGAAATATATGTTTTTATTGGCGATATTGGCTGTGGATATGTTTCCGCATACCTCGAAAGAAAAAGTACAGTAGATATATTTCCAAGAACAGACCGTGAAGAATTGCTTGTAGACGGCACAGGCACAACGGAAGAAGAACGACAGAAAGCCATTCAAACAGCAATGGAAAAAATTAGTGATATAGTAAGCAAATTATAAACAAAAAATACAAAAAGTTCTATTTATATTATGGATAGGTTACACTAAATAGGTAAGGTTTTCTCCGAACATGATATAATAAAATTAGGAGGAGAAAATCATGTCAAAGAAATATTATGAAGAAAATTTCAAGAAGTAATTAGTTAATATATATAACCTAGGCAACCATACCTATAGAGAGTTACATGAGCAATATGGGGTATCTCCATCAACTATAATGCAATGGGTAGTGAGATACAATAATACTGAGTCTTTTAATGTCAAAGACAATATGACAGATTAAAAGAAGGAATTAATAGAGCTAAGAAAAAGAAATAAACAACTCGAAATGGAAAATGATATTTTAAAGCAGGCAGCACTTCTACTAGGCAGAAAGTAGACCTAATTATTTCTAATAGACAGAAATACAGTATTAGTGCAATGTGTGAGTTTTTTATGGTCCCAAGACGCTTAATATATTATCATCTAAATAAAAAGGACAGTTATAGTTCCAATGAAGAATCAATCTTAACGCATTATATAAAAGAAATTTTTAGAAAAAGTAGGAACAATTATGGGACAAGAAAAATTAAGGTTAAATTGGATGACCTTGGTTATCAGGTTTCTAGAAGAAGAATATCTAGAATTATGAAGGAAAACAGCCTAGTATTAAACTATGCAGTGGCTCAGTATAAGGTTCATAGCAGTAAATGTAATGAATAAGTTATTCCTAATATAGTTGATATAGGCTTTAATAATAGAGACAAGCTAGAAGTCGCAGTAAGTGATTTGACTTATGTAAGAGTTGGAAACAAGTGGAACTATGTATGTACTATGTATGTACTATAATAGATCTATCTAATAGAGAAATAATAGGATATTATTAAGCTGGAACTAACAAAGATGCTAATTTAATAGAAAAAGCATTATTGAGCTGCAGATATTCATTAAATAATATAAAAGTATTTCATTCAGATAGAGGTAAAGAGTATGATAACAAGACGATAGATGAAGTTTTTATAACCTTTGAAATAGAAAGATTTTTAAGTAGAAAAGGAAACCCCCTTTGATAATGCAGTAAGTGAAGCCACAAATAAGATTTTGAAGATGGAATTTATTCATCAGAGTAAGTTTGAAACTCTAGAGAATCTAGAATTACAACTGGCAGAATATATCTACTGGTATAACTACATAGGATTCACGGATCATTGGGATATGTAAGCCCAATAGAATATAGATATGGAACAGCATTAAAAATGGCTGCATAAAGGATATTCAAATAGTAAATAATTGTTNNTGCAAATGCTGTTTCTTTAGGACGCTTTATACGTGGAATTACTGGCCTTTCACAGGTGGCAGCATTGAATGCTTTTTTAGAATTTCTTGATAGCCAGTTATTCTCCGAACCGCAAATCACCTTTGTACGTTACATCGTAGACTGGATCACTCGCTGGGGACTTTGATGCCTGAAGATATGAAGGATGATGAGTTTGCTGGTGGTGCAGACATTTTTGAAATTTTCGGTGACAATCTTGATGCATTCCAACGTATCAGAGGCGTTTTAGGGACGATTGACGCCAATGCTATGGACTTGGTAGCATAACGATGTAATAAGGGGTAACTGAATCCCACTCTTGATGGTAGGAATTTATTCTTTGCAGCCGTTGACGAGGTTTGGGAGGAGGTCGAATTTTGAAGAAATACATAAACCATATCGGGATTTTTGTTTGCATTTTTATATTGTGTGGCACCGCCCTGTGGGGTGCGTGGCAGCTTTGGTTTAACCCTTATCGCGGTACAGTGAGCGATTTGCGCCCGTCCGAAGAATTGGAAACTGTTTTAACCTCGCAGCAAGCGGTCGGGGATTTAGATTATCTTGTACACCGCTTGGCAGAACGCCATCCCGCATGTATGAACGGTCTGCCCGATAATGTGCAGCTTGAATATGAGCGGGAACGCGCAGGAATTGCTGCGCTTCCGGAGGTGTCGGTTTTGTCGCTCTGGCAGAGTGCAGCACGCGTTTTGAGTAGTCTGGGAGACGCTCACACCGCTGTAGGGATTAATTATGAGAATAGGGTGCGATTGCCCCTCACCTTCGCATGGAAGGATGACACACTGATTTGTTTAGGGGATGAATATGATGGTTTTATCGTGGTTGAAGTCGGAAACATTTCGACTGAAGCACTATACCAACGCTTTCTTCCTCAATTTTCCTATGAGCTGGAGTCTTGGGCGCGGCATTCCTTCGCTTCACGATTAAATCGCGGTGAATATTTGTCTTTTGTTGGCGTTGATATACAAGGGGACATTCCGCTTGTGCTGGAAAAACCAAATGACGGTAGCCGCATAACAGTATCATTTGAGCTGTGTGAAAGTGTCACTGCCAGTGAAGAAAAAGTGGGAGCAAATTTCGATTATTCGGTTGATTCATTTGTTGGCATGGGGATTTTCACTCTTCGTCAATGTGTATATGATGAAGAGTACAAGAATGGCCTGCGGGATTTCTTTACGTCTGTTCAGGAAAACAACATCCGTAGCGTGATTGTGGATTTAAGGAGCAATCCAGGTGGAAACTCGCTGGTTGCAAACGAGTTTATTCGCTATCTACCGGCAGAAAGTTATCTCACCGGTGCCACCGAAGTTCGTTTTGGCTCAATCCTGCGAAAGAACAAGCCACAGAGCCGGAAAAATCAACAGCTTATTCCAGTCTTTTTTGATGATGTATATGTACTGACAGGGGCAGATACGTTTAGCTCGGCCACGGACTTTGCAACGTTGATTTCAGATAATAAATTAGGGACGGTGGTTGGGGAGATTCCCGGCAACATGCCTTCGTCTTATGGGGATATTCTTTATTTTCAGACTCCGAATGCAAGGCTTGTTTTTACCGTGTCTTATAAATATTTTATACGACCAGACGCATCAAAATCTGATTTTCCTCTGATTCCGGATGTGACAGTTCCCGCCAAGGATGCACTCACCGAAACCATGAGGTTAATCAAGAAGGCGAGGTAGGGATATGCAAATTGGAGAAATATGGCCGTTTTTGCTACCAGGGGTTTTGTTTCAGTTATTGATGCAGATGCTCTGCATTGCGAAGGGTGTGAGAGAAGATAATCGAAAGCCGTTTCAGCGTGTCCTATATATCTTTTCTATTGCTATTTTCGGGTTGGCCGCTATTGCTTTTTATCTGCTTCGTGCCGAAAAGACGCCACCAAAAGATACCACTACTGCTGAAGTGGAAAGGGCTAACCATCTCACAAATAAAGGCATCTTTTTCCTACTACTGATTTCCTATCAAGTAATGGGGCTGCAAATGCTGGCAGAGAATGTTGGAACTTCTTCGTACACCATCTTGATTTGGCTGCTATCAATCTCTTTTCTCATAATGCTGCTGTATAATCTGCTACCTGAGAAAAAGCGCTTCATGGCCAAACCTCTCTTGCCAATGTTGCAGCTTATCCTATGCATCCCAATCCAATACCTGGATGTTTCGGGGGACAACTTATTTCTTTCCATCATTGCGGGATTCAGTGCAATCAACCACGCATCGCTATCCCACGCAAAAGCATATGGAATAGGTGCGCTGGGTGTTTATCTATTGGGCAGCACTGCAAGAACAATACTTTTATCCGAAAGCGCTGAAATGGCTGATCTGGTCCGCTACTTTTTTGTCAACACAATTGTGGTTCTGCTTGCCTTAC
>MTKW01001025.1_pt1 | contig 30297 bp, 28 predicted proteins | sample 1042761 | NCBI WGS metagenome assembly MTKW01 (sample SAMN06205366, study PRJNA360243) | anaerobic digester metagenome | biome: Wastewater treatment plant; feature: Anaerobic digester sludge; material: sludge; isolation source: anaerobic digester fed with sludge from wastewater treatment plant ...
GTGCCTGGTAGACAGGTTCCCGGAGCTTGACTGATTTGGCAATAAATGTGATAATAACCGGGGTGAGCTGGTCTTTAGGGAACGATGCCAAACTAAGGGTGGGTGTATGCATTGAAACAAGGAATTGCACTACGTATCGCTGTTTTTGTGGGCGTTTTGGTGCTGGTGGTAAGCGCGGGGCTGGGCCTCATGGCGTACCTGCGGAGTTCAGCTGCGGTGATCAAGCAGGTGGAGGCGGCCCTGATCATGCAGGCACAGGAGGCGGTGGAGTATCTGGAAACCAGGTTTCAGGTGGAACTAGCCGCGCTGGAAACCATCGCCGCCAGACCCGAAGTGTCCAGCATGGGCTGGGCCATGCAGCGGGCCATCCTCCAAGCAGAGGCAGAACGCCTGGGGCTGTATACCGCCTTGGGTGTAGTTGATGCCCAAGGGCTGGCCCGGTTTACCGACGGTACCACAACCAATTTGGGTGAGGACGAGTTCATCAGGGGGGCCTTCGGCGGGAGCAGCGTTGTTTCCGATCTTCTGGTTAGTGAAGTGGATGGCAGTCTGGTTTTGCTCTATGCTGTGCCCATCAGGGATAAAGGCGAGATTACCAGTGTCCTTTTGGGAGTGCGGGACGGTCTAGCCCTCAGCGAGATCACCGACAGGCTGGGCTTTGGCGCCAGCGGTTGGGCTATGATCCTCGGTCCAGAAGGCACTTTGTTTGCCCACCCCAACCGGGATTATGTCCTGGAGCAGAGGAATCTGTTTACCGATGGGGGTGAGCTTGGCGCGGCCGTGTTGGATTTGGGAGTGGGCAGCACCGGTGTGGTCCGCTATGTGGAAGAGGGAACGGGGAGAATTGTTGGCTTTGCCCCGGCCAGTTCCACAGGCTGGATGATCGGTGTGGGGGCCCTGGAAGGGGATGTGCTGGGGGATGTGTACGCCCTGCGCACCTTCTTTATTGCGGCCTCAGCGGCTTTCCTGGTGGTGGGCGTCTTGGGGGCCCTACTGCTCGCCGGCCGCATCGCCAGGCCGCTCCAGGAAGTGCAGGCGGCCATTGAAGCGGCTGCCTCGGGAGATCTGAGGCGGCAGGCGCAGGTTCGCGCCCGAGATGAGATCGGCGCGGTGGGCCGGGCGGTGAACAGAACCATGGAGAGCATGAAAGAGATGCTCGGCGTGGTTTCCAGCTCAACGGCCAAGCTAGCCGACACCAGCGCCAAGCTCGCTTCCACCGCCCAGGAGGTCAGTGCTTCGGTGGAAGAGGTGGCCAGTATCACCAACGAGTTTTCCAGCACCCTGGATACCCTGAACAGCAATGCGCAGGCCATGAACGAGACCGTTCAGGAGGTTTCCAGCCAGGCTGCAGAGGGAACGGAGGCCGTTGCCCAGATTGTCCGCCAGATGCAGGCCCTCCGTGATCAGACCCAGAGTCTGGCCGGGGATGTGAACAGTTTAGGCGGGCTTTCTGGCCAGATCGGCAGCATCGTGCACGCCATCAGTGCCATCGCTGAGCAAACCCACCTTTTGGCCCTGAATGCGGCCATCGAGGCGGCCCGGGCCGGTGAACACGGGCGGGGCTTTGCCGTGGTTGCTGAAGAAGTACGCAAACTGGCGGAAGAGTCGGCCGCGGCTGCCAAGGACATCGAGGAGCTCGTTAGGGAAATCCAAAGCGGTATTGCCGCCACTGTGGACGCCATGGGGGCAGGCGCGCAGCAGGCGGAAACGGCTTTGCGCGATGTGCAGCGCAGCAGCGAGATCCTCACGGGCATCCTGGCCGCGGTGGGCCAGATCCAAAGGCAGGCGGAAGACTTCAGCGCGGGGCTACAGGAGATCAGCGGCGGCGGGCACGACATAGCCAGTGCCGCGGAGGAGCAGGCGGCCTCCATGCAGGAGGTGGCCAATGCCGCCCAGGACTTGATGGAAATGGCGGCTAGGTTAAACGGACTTATGGGGCAGTTCCAACTCGGGGGCTGAGGCGTTTTGACAACGCCTTCGCCCTTGTGCTATATTTGGATCGGGAGGCGAGGCTGTGGTTCTGCTCTTCAAGGCGGCAATTCTCACTTTAGCAGGCTGTTTAGCCGGTAAGCTTGCCAAATCCGCGGGGGTATCCAAACTGTTTGGCTACCTTTTGGCCGGCCTGATCCTCGGCCCTTCGCTTTTCAGCCTCATCTCCGGCGCAGAACTTGCTGCCCTGTTTATTGCCGGGGAAGTGGTTTTAGCTGTGGTTGCCTTTAAGATCGGCAGTGAATTGGTCTTTAAAGATCTGCAAGGAGTGGACAGGTCCTTTTTGGCCATCACCTTAGGGGAGGTGGCCGGGACCGTTTTTGCTGTCTTTGGCCTCCTTTACTTCCTGTTGAGGCAGGACCTCACCTTCAGCCTGATCATGGCTACGGCTGCCGTTGGCTCCGCCCCCACCGCCGCGCTCATGGTGATGCGCCAGTATCGCGCCCGGGGTGCGGTGGCCAGCACGCTCCTGCCCGTTGCGGCCGTCAACGGGGTGCTGGGGGTAGTCCTTTTCGCCCTGGTCCTATCCCTGGCCCGGGCCCATGGGGCTGTCCAGGGAGGGGGCTCTGGATGGCAGCTGGTGAGCACACCCCTGCTGGAACTGGGCGGAAGTGTGATCCTGGGAGGAGTTTTGGGTGTCATTTTCGCCTTCCTGGCAAAGAAGGCGGGGGATACGGACGAGCTTTTGATTATGAGCCTGGCGATGATTCTGGTGGCAGCGGGGGGAGCCTACCTTTTGGGCCTCTCGCCCCTGGTGGCCAACATCGTGCTCGGTTTGATGCTGGCCAATCTGGGCAGCGGCGCTCCCCGGGTGTTTTTCTGCCTAAACAGCTTTACCCCACCCATTTACCTGCTCTTTTTCACCTTGGTGGGGGCCAGTTTGCAGCTGGCGGGCCTGCTGCCCCTGTTGGCCTTGGGCGCAGCGTATATCCTCGCCAGGGCCGCCGGGAAGCTTCTGGGCACTTGGGTTGGCGCCTGGGCTGCGCAGGCGGAACCTAAGGTGCAGAAATACCTGGGGGTTTTACTTCTGCCCCAGGGTGGTGTGTCGTTGGCTCTGGCCGCCTTGCTGCACAGGTATTTTCCCCAATACAGCGGGACCTTTACAGTGATCATGGTGCTGAGCGTGCTCCTTTTGGAAGCCCTGGGTCCCAGGCTCGCCAGGGCAGCCTTCGCCAGGGCGGAAGAGGTCACTGGTTTGGGACGACAATTGATTGGCTAGAGGAGGACGGCTATGTATGCCTTGTTCTTGGTTTTGAACGATACTGATTACCTGGATGAGATCTTAGCCCGTTTTGTGGATGTGGGAGTGCAGGGTGCAACCATTTTGGACAGTCAAGGTATGGCCAGCGCCCTGGTGAGCAGCCGGGGCAGGGACTATCCCCTCTTTGGTTCCCTCAAGGCACTCCTGGAAGGAGCAAGGCCGTACAACAAAACCATCTTCACCGTGCTGGACAGCGAGGAGCTCGTGGAAAGGACTGTGGAAGCGGTCAGGGATGTACTGGGGGATGCGGATCACCCCAGTGTGGGCTTTATGTTCTCCCTACCCATCGGTCAGGTGTATGAGCTGAAAAGAGGGTAAGCCATGTCCCCACTGGGTTCTTGCAGTGGGGATTTTCCTTGTCGTTCTTGGATCATTCAGCGGCGAATAAATTGGGGTGGGAGAACCTTCGGCGCAGGAATCTGCCCCAGGGCAGTTGAAGTGATTTCCCAAAGGACGGGGGTGGAGATGTGAAGTGTTACTGCCATGGACAAACGGCCACCTGCATTGACCGGGTGCCCATTTTCCAGCATCTTACCGCCGGGGAAAAGCAGGAAGTGGCTCAGATCACCCGGCAGAAAAGCCTAGCCAAGGGCGAACTGCTTTATGGCATGGGTGATCAGGTGCACAGCCTGTTTGTCATCCATTCCGGTTTGGTGAAGCTTTACCGCCTCAGCGCTGCAGGCAAAGAACAGATCCTGCGGGTCATGGAACCCGGTGATTTCCTTGGGGAGCTGGCCTTGTTTACCTCTTCCCCCATGCAGCATTACGCCGAGGCCTTGGAAGAGTGTACCATGTGCGTGATGGAAGCCAGCCGCCTGCGGGAGCTGATGGCCAAGTATCCCAGCATCGCCTTTAAGGTCCTGGAAGAGCTGAGCCAGCGCCTGGAGCAGACGGAACAGCTCCTGGAAGAGATCAGCCTGCATTCGGTGGAAAGGCGCCTGGCCCAGGCGCTTTTGGATCTCAGCGCCGGGAGCAGCGAGATTGAGCTGGCCCTAAGCAAGAAGGATCTGGCCTCCCAGATGGGCATGACCAGCGAAACCTTGAGCCGCAAGCTCTCCTCCTTTGAGGCCCAGGGTTTGATCGAGCAGGTGGGCCAGCGAAGAATTATCATCAGGGATCGGCGGGGTTTGGAAGGGGTCCTGGAACGTGGCTGAGCAAAGAGGGTTTTGGTACTGCTTGGGGAGCGGTTTTGTCCTGGGCCTGGCCATGATCGTGCCCGGAGTGAGCGGCGGCGTTCTGGCCATGGCCTTGGGGCTCTACGAACCGATGGTGGCGGCCATCGCCAAGCCCTGGGAGAACTGGCGGGGGCATCTCAAGTTCTTTCTGCCCCTGGGACTGGGGGCAGGGGTCTGTGTGCTTTTGTTCAGCAGGATCCTGGAGTTTTTCTTTGCCCACTATCCCCGACCCACCCTGTATTTTTTCATCGGCCTGGTCTTGGCGGGCCTACCTGCGGTTTACCGCGCCGCCAATGCCCAAGGTTTCGGGTTTTCCCATGGCCTGAGCTTTGCCGCTGCAGTGCTGTTGCCCCTGGCGGTGAGCTGGCTGCCCGCGGCGGAAGGGTCCGCTTGGGCGCGGCTGGGCCTTTGGGGACATGTGCTTAAGGGGGGCATCGTCGGGGCGGGGCTTGTGATCCCGGGTCTCAGCGTCTCCATGCTGCTGCTGGCTTTAGGGGTCTATCGGGAGCTCTTGGGGGCAGTGGCCCAGCTGGACTTGGGCATATTGCTGCCCGCGGCCGTGGGGTTTGTGCCCGGTTTGCTGTTGGCTGCCAAGGGGATGAACTGGCTGCTGGGGAAGGGGTTCGGCCAGGTTTACTATGCCATCCTGGGACTGATGCTCGGTTCTTTGGCCGCCGCCTTTCCCGGCTTCCCCCGCTGGGGGCTGGAGTGGCTGCTCTGCCTGGTGCTCTTTGGCGCAGGCGCGCTTATTGCCTCCTTTTTCCATCGCAACAACTAGGGTAAGGGGTGTTCCATGTGCTTGACTTGAAACTAGAGGAGTTTTTCAGTCTGGAGGGCTGTCCCGTAGCGGATCTGTTTGCCGGTGTCCAGTACCCCTGGGAAGTGCTCCCCCGCATCGCCGAACTCCTGGAGAAGCTGGTGGAGGAGAAGCGCTCCGCCTACCGGCAGATCGCCCCCGGCGTGTGGGTGGGGGAAGGGACCACGGTCGCGGATACCGCCCGTTTCCACGGACCTGCGGTTTTCGGCAGAAACTGCGAGATTAGGCCCAATGCCTTTGTGCGGGGTAACGTGATCGCGGGGGATGGCGTTGTCTTGGGCAACGCCAGCGAAGTGAAGCAGGCCATTTTGTTTTCCCAGGTCCAGCTGCCCCACTTTAACTACGTGGGCGATTCCATCTTAGGCCGCGGCGCCCACCTGGGCGCGGGCGCGATCATCTCCAACTTCAAGTCCACCAAAGAGCCTGTGAAGGTAAAAGTGGGGGATACCGTGGTGGAGACGGGCCTGCGCAAGTTCGGCGCCATTGTGGGCGATGGGGTGGAAGTGGGCTGTAACGCGGTGCTAAACCCCGGCACCCTGGTGGGAGCGGGCAGCCTCATCTATCCCGTGACTTCGGTGCGGGGCTTCATCCCCAGCGGTATGATTTACAAAGGCGGGAAGGAGCTGGTCCCTTACAGAGCTAAGTAGCGGGCACCTGCGGCTGCTTCTGCACGGAGGCATCGGGAAGAGTGAGCGTGAATGTGGTCAGTTCTGGAGAGCTGGTGTAGGTGAGGCTGCCTCCCAGCTCTTCCGCGATGCGGTTGCAGATGACCAGACCCCAGCCGTGGTGGCCCGAGGGGTCTTCTTTACTGGTCACGCCGCCCCGGAAGATGCGCTTTCCTTCCAGGGGGCTGATCTCCGGTCCGTTGTTGCTCACGCTGAGCACCCGCTGGCCCTGCCCGTCCATTGACCAGTGCAGCTTGACCAGTTTCTCTTCCTGCTTGGCCACTGCGGCAAAGGCGTTATCCAGTAGGTTCATGATCACCTTGGGCAGCAGCCGCTGCTCGTGGAAGTGCTCAGGCGGCTCCGCCTGGAGATCCAGGGAGAAATGGATGCCCAAACGCTCAGCTTCCGCCGCCTTGACCTGAAGAACTGTGGTCCAGGCGTCCGCGGGTAGGGTGGAGTAGTTGTGGCGATCAGAGAGCTTGGCCGCGCTGAAGGCGATGCTGCTCAGGGCTTCTTCCCTTTTCCCCATCTCCACGTAGGTGGAGATCAAGGTGAGCTCATTGAGCAGCTCATGGCGTTCTTCCCGCAGGGTGCGCAGGGCGGCTTCCTGGACGGTGCTCCGCTTCACATGGTACTGGAGCACCTTTTCGCATCTACGCTCCTTCTGGGAATACTGGTGCAGAACAAAGATGAGGGTGGGGAAGGCCACCAGATCGGCGCCCAAGAGGCTGAGGCAGGTCCCGCTGGGTAGGGCCCCAGACCTGAGGATGGAAGTGATCTGGCGGCAGGAGATCAGCAGGCTCAAAAAGATCAGTGCCCAGCCTGCATAGCTGTGGACCTCGGCCGAGGGGTCTGCCTCATTTTTTCTTGGTCTGTCCGTCAGGACGAAGTAACAGGCCAGCAGAATGCTGGGGAGATAGGCGGTGAACTCCTCAGCTGGGCCCAGCACCCTGGCGGCGAAGGGGGTGCGCAGCACCTGGGGGAAATGGCGGGTGAACAGGGGCGGAAAGATGGACGTGCCCAGGGCATGGAGGGAGAGGGGGAGCAGGTAGGCAAAGAGGGCATCGGGGAACAGCTCAGCCTCAAAGATCCAGATGAAGTAGATTAGGTAGGTGATGGAAAGGAGCAGGAAGTTCAGCTCCAGTACGGGGAACACCCGCACCACCACAACTGTGGATAGGCTCTGCAGCGCAGCAAAGGAAGCAATTTTCCAGTCCGGTGCGTCCCGGCGCAGAAGGCGCAGTGCGCAGAAAACCTGCACGCACTCGAGGAAAAAGCGGCCGGCTATTGCCCCAACCCACGGCCACATGCAATCAGCCCCTTTTTGTGCACGAATTCACTAAAGGGCTCTTCGACGCGTTCCTGGTTTTTCCTATCGACAAATTCCTTTAATTCCCACCATTTCCTAATAATTCAGCTCTTTCCCGCGATTTCTTGACGAAGAACGCCCAGGAACTCCTGGAGCCGCCCGGGATCGGGGAAATACACTTGGGCGGCGGTGGGGCTCCCTCCGCCCCGGCCCCCCAGGGGCTGGGCCTGGTCTTTGATCAGCTGGCCCAGGTTGGGACCTGCTGGCAGGTTGTGGGCCAGCACCAGCCGCTCACCGAGGTTGATCACCACAAGGGCCTGGGTGAGATTGAGCACCGCCCGGGCCAGCCTTTGGGCTTCAGGAATACTCGCTTCCGGCAGCTCCAGGAAAAAGGGACCCTCGCTTCGGCTGACCAGTTCCCGGGCCCGCAGCTCCAGGAGCTCTCCCTGGAGCTCTTCCACCAGCTTTTCCAGCTCTTTTCTGCGCTCCAGGTCAGCGCTGACCCGCTCTACCACTTCCCCCTCGGGCACGGCCAACAGGGCCACCAGCTCAGAGCAGATCTCGTGTTTGCGCCGGTAATCCTCCAGGGCGCGGCCGCCGCAGAGGAAGTACACCCTGGTCATGCCCTTGTACCTTTCCGCCTTGAGGATTTTCAAGAGCCCGATCTGCCCCGTTTTGCCCACATGCGTCCCGGAGCAGGGGGAATAGTCGAAACCCTGGATTTCCACAATGCGCAGGGGACCTGGCAGATCAGGGATTTTGCGCAGGGGCACCTGCCCGAACTCTTCGGGCTGGAGTGTGTAGGTGAAAACCGGCAGATCCTCCAGGATCAGCTCATTGGCCCGGGCTTCCGCGGCTAGCTGCTCTTGGCGGGTAAGGTCCGGGGTGGTAATGTCGATGCTGCAGTATTCAGCGCCCAGATGGAAGCTTTCCGTCCTGTAGCCGTATTCATCCTGAAAGATGGCGGACAAGAGATGCTGTCCGCTGTGCTGCTGCATGTGGTCCAGGCGGCGGGGCCAATCCAAAACCCCGTGGGCGGAGCTTCCCTCCAGGGGCTCGGGGAGCACGTGGAAGACAGTCCCGTCCTCTTCAAAGACGTCCAGGATCGGTATTCCGTTGATCGTGCCCAGGTCATGGGGCTGCCCGCCCCCAGTGGGGTAAAAAATGGTTTCCGCCAGCACCACGAGGTATTTGCCTTCTACCTCGCGCTGAGAGGTGATCCGCGTGTCCAGTTCCCGGAGCCAGGGTTGCGAGTAGTAGAGCTTCGCTATGATCAACACTTCCTTTCTGGATCACTGGGCTGCGGTGAGGGTGGGGTCTTTTTTGTGCCAGCCCAGTTTGGCGAAGATGTAGGGTGCACCCAGCGTTGCCCACAGGCCCAGGAGGGTGTAGCGCGTCGTTGTGGCCAAACCTCCAGGCAGCCAGCTCAAAACGGGTTTCAGCGCTGTTCTCAGCAGAAACAGCACCACCAAGCCAACTGCCGCCTTGAGCACCTGGTGGTGGGCTGCTGCCTCCTCTTTAAAGCCTACATAGCTGAGCTCCAGGCGGTAGCCGAGGAAAGCCCCCAAGAGAAAGCCCACAGTCATGGGGCCGTCCCCCGCGGGGTGCAGGATGTAGAGTAGAGCCGCGACCAGAACCGAACCCAGCAGCCAGGTGGGAAGTTCGATCTTGGTCAGGTCGATATTGATCAGGCGGGAGTAGATCAAAAGCAGGATCAGGCCCGCAGCCAGACCGCCGGCGATATCGATGGGCCAGTGCACACCTAAGTACAGGCGGGATAGGCTGACCAGGGAAATGAGGAGAGCCGCGCCCCAGTAGGCCCAACGCTTCCTCAGCCGCAGGGCCAAGAGACCCCAGAATACTGTGCTGCCTTGAGCATGGCCGCTGGGAAAGGCATACCCTTCCTGGACCGCCAGGCGCAGCTCCCGGGGGGGCCGCTCGGTGCGGGCGATATACTTCAAGCCGGAGTTCACGTAGGCGGAAAAGACGAAAAAGACGGCAAAGCGAAAGCCGAAGTGTTTGTCCACCAGCCAGTAGATGAGGGGTATGGCCAGCATGTAAAACTCCACGGAACCGAGGTTGGTCACCGCCCGGAAAAAGGCAGTGAGGGCGGGATTAGCGTACTCCTGCAGCCAGAGAATCACGTCCAGACCAGACATACCAGAGCTCCTCCTTCAGGTGGTTTGCAGTTTATATTCGCAGCCGCCACCGCTATGTCCTGCCAAAGGGATAGGCCCGGGTGGGACCCGGGCCTGCAGATTAGCTTTCCAGAAACTGATTGGTGTAGAGGCGGTAGTAGTACCCTTTCTGCTGGAGCAGCTCCCGGTGGGTTCCCTGCTCGATCACCTTGCCGTCTCGGATTACCAGGATCAGATCGGCAAAGCGCACCGTGGAGAGCCTGTGGGCGATGATGAAGCTGGTGCGCCCCTTGAGCACCGTCTCCATGGCTTTCTGGATCAGCTGCTCCGTTTCGGTGTCAATGGAGGAGGTGGCTTCATCCAGGATGAAGATGGCTGGATCGGCCAGGATGGCCCGGGCAAAGGAGATGAGCTGCTTTTGGCCGGTGGAGAGCAGACCGCCCCCTTCACCCACCTCCGTATCGTAGCCCTTGGGCAGCTTGCAGATGAAATCATGGGCGTTGACCAGCTTGGCGGCCTCTTCCACCTCCGCATCGGTGGCACTGAGCCGGCCGTAGCGGATGTTTTCCCGGATGGTGCCGGAGAAGAGGTGGGGATTTTGCAGCACACAGCCGAGGTTGCTCTGCAGCCAGGCCAGGGGCCGCTCCCGGTAGTCCACACCGTCGATGAGGATCCGTCCCTGGGTCGGTTCATAGAAGCGGCAGACCAAGTTGACGATGGTGCTCTTCCCAGAGCCCGTTTCCCCCACCAGGGCCACGATCTGCCCCGGCTCGATCTCCAGGTTGAAGTTCTCCAGGACCGGCTCCTGGGGGTTGTAGGCGAAGGAGACGTTTTCAAAGCGGATGGCTCCCCGCAGCCGGGGCCACTCGTTTTTCAGCCCCGGACGGTCCTGGATTTCCGGCACTGTGTTCAAAAGACCCATCACCCGTTCCGCCGCCGCGTGGGCCATCTGCAGCTCCGCAAAGATCCTGGCGATCTCCCGCACCGGCTCGAAAAACTGTGCGGCGTAGGAGATGAAGGCTGCCAGCACACCGTAGCTGATGGTACCCGCGGCCACCCCCGTGCCGCCCCGCCAGAGGGTGAGCCCCGTGCCCACGCTGGAAAGGACCAGCACGATGGGCATGAACAGGGCGGAAAAGGTCGCCGCTTTGATGCTGGCCGCCCGGTGGGTGCCGGTGAGGGCGGCGAACTCCTCCAGGTTCTTTTCCTCCCGGCTCAAGATCTTCGTGGTGGTGGCACCCATGATGCCTTCGTTGAACGCCCCGGTGATCCGGGAGTTCAACCGGCGCACTTCCCGGTAGGCCCTGAGGATCTGTTTCTGGAAGTAGAGGCTAGCCACCGCCAAGGGCGGGATCACCACCATGGTCAAGAGGGCCAGGCGCCAGTTCAAAAGCAGCATCACCACCGAATAAAGCACCATGGCCGCGGCACCCCAGAGCAGGTCAATCAGGCTCCAGGAAACGATTTCGCCGAGCCTGTTGGCATCGCTGGTCATTCTGGCCAGCAGCCAGCCGGTGGCCCTTTTGTCATAGAAGGAAAAGGACAGCCGCTGCAGGTGGATAAAACCCTCATTGCGGATGGTGTAGGTCAGGCCCGACTCTACCTTTCCCGCCATGGAGATGAACAGGTAGAGGTTTAGGGACTGCCAGAACACCAGGCCCAGGAAGGCGGCGCCAAACCAGCCCAACCCCTCAGTGGTTTGGGGGATCACAAAGCGATCCAGGGCCACTTTGGTCATGTAGGGAAAAGCGGCGTCTCCCGCGGCCAGGGCCACGGTGCTGCAGATGGACAGGGCGATATAGCGCCTGTAGGGCCGGGCTAGCCTTAGAATCTGGCGCCAGAGCCCCAGGTCTATCTTTTCCTCATGGACTTCCTCTTGCCATTCAGGCTGCATCTCAATCACCCTCTTTCTGTGCGGCGGCTTCAGCTTCCAAGCGGTTTTGGATCTGCCAGATGCGTTTGTAGGTGCCCCCTAGGGCCATGAGCTCCTCGTGGGTTCCCCGTTCCACAATCTCCCCGTCCTCCAGCACCAGGATCAGATCGGCGCTGGACAGGCTGGACACCCGATGGGAGATGAGGAAGGTGGTGGCCCTTTGGGCCCGCTGTTTCAGGGCGTTGCGGATAGCCAGCTCCGTCTCGGTATCCACAGCGCTCAAGGAGTCATCGAAAATCAGGATGGGACTCTTGGTAATCAGCGCCCGGGCGATGGCCACCCGCTGTTTTTGGCCCCCAGATAGGGAGATGCCCCGTTCGCCCACCAGGGTTTGGTAGCCTTGATCGAAGCTTAAGATCACATCGTGAATCGCCGCCTCCCGGCAGATGGCGTGCAGCTCCTCGTCGGGCACATCCCCCACGGCCAGGGTGATGTTCTCCCGGATCGTCTTGGCAAACAAGAAGGGTTCCTGGGGCACCACAGCCACGTGTTTGCGGATCCAGCGCTTGTCGATGTGTTTCAGTTCCACCCCGTCGATGGTGATGGAACCCTGGTCGTAGTCATAGAGGCGGGCCAGGAGCTGCACCAGGGAGCTCTTGCCAGAACCGGTGTGGCCTAAAATGCCCACGGTTTGCCCCGGGAGCACCGAAAAGCTCACGTTTTTCAAAACCGGCTGGCCCGGTTCATAGCCGAAGCAGACATTTTCAAAGACCACATGGCCCTTGATGGGGGGCTGCTTGTGGCTTTCCAGGAGCACCTCCTGGGGTTCGTCCAAAACCTCCTGCAGCCTTTCCGCGGCCACCAAGGCCTTACCCATGTCGGTTAGGATCCGCCCCAGCTGGCGCACGGGCCAAAGGAGCATCCCCGTGTAGGTGCTGAAGAGGACCATGGTGCCGATGGTGAGCTCCCCCCGGGCGGTGAAGTAGGCGCCGGCCACCAGCACCACTCCGATCTGCAGGAAGGCGATGAAGTCGCTGGAAGACCAGTAGCAGGCCAAGAGCCAGATCAGCCGGTACACCTTATCCCGGTGCACTTCGTTCTTGGCTGTGAAGCGCTTGATCTCGTAATCCTGGTTGTGGAAGGCCCTCACCACCCGGATGCCGGTGAGGTTTTCCTGCAGGACTGAGGTGAGTTCCGCTTCCGTTTCATCCGCTTCCCGGAAGGCCTCCCTGACCTTGCGGAAGAACACCGCGGCAGAGGTAAACAGCACGGGCACCGCCGCCATGGCAATCAGGGCCATGCGCCGATCCGCCAGGAGCATGATGGTGCCGATCAGGATCACCAAGGACAGGGCGTTGCCCACTTCCACCAGCTGCACCCCTAAGAAGCGGCGGATGGTCTCAATGTCTGAGGTGCATCTTTGCATGAGATCCCCGGTATCCGCTTCTTTATGGTATTTGTACGGTAGGCGCTGAATGTGGTCGAAGATCCGGTCACGGATGTTTTTGGCGATGGTTTCACTGGCCTGGGCGGAAAGCCTGCCCCTTAAGAACATAAAAAGTCCCCGGAATGCTGTGATACCAATCAACACTATCCCAGGGACCCAAAATCTTTGGCCTATGCTTTCCACAAAACTTCGTATCAATGGTGGTGCCGCGACGGGCTGATCTCCGATGACCGAGTCGATGGTGATGCGAATCACTAACGGTCCGGACACGCTGGCCAGCGCCGCCAAGGCCACAGATAGAATGGCCCCAAGGTAGAGCAGTCGATTGTTTGCCATGTAGTTCCACAAGATCCGCAGGGATTTCATGCTCTGATGCCTCCTTTCTTGTTAATAGTTCTAATACACCTTTTATCAATATAGCACGGTTGGTAGCTGGTGGCAAGCAAAACTTTACCTGGTCCTGACAGGGATTCCGGTTAAGAAATCGTAATAGTGTTAATAAGGATGGGGCAAATCTGGGGAACTGGAAGGGAGTTGTAGTATGTATCAACCGGAACCGTTTAAGATCAAGATGGTGGAGCCCATTACGCTCTTAGCTCGGCCGGAACGGGAAAAGTGCATAGCTCAAGCGGGGTATAACCCGTTTTTATTGCGCAGTGAACAGGTGTACATCGACCTGCTCACCGACAGCGGCACCGGGGCCATGAGCGATCGCCAGTGGGCCGGCTTGATGCTGGGTGATGAGGCCTACGCCGGCAGCCGCAACTTTTACCACCTGGAGGAGACGGTACAGAGCATCACCGGCTACCGCTATGTCCTGCCCACGCACCAGGGCAGGGGAGCCGAGCAGATCATCTTCCCCCATCTGGTGCGGGGAGGGAAGAAGTATGTTTTGGGGAATATGCACTTCGACACCACCAAAGCCCATATTGAGCTGGCGGGAGCCCGGGCGGTGAACTTCATCACCCCCGAGGCCCTGGACACCACCACCGACTACCCCTTTAAGGGTAATTTTGATCTGGAGGCCCTGGAAAGGTTCATCCNNGCCCTGGGGCAGAAGTACAAGATCCCGGTGATCATTGACAGCGCCCGCTTTGCGGAAAACGCCTATTTCATCAAGCAGAGGGAAGAGGGCTACGCCCAAAGGAGCATTCTGGAGATTGTCACGGAGATGTTCTCCTGCGGCGATGCCCTGACCATGAGCGCCAAAAAGGATGGGCTGGTGAATATCGGCGGGATTTTGGCGGTGAAGGAAGATGAGGAGCTCTTCCGGGCCTGCCAGGCCTTGGTTGTCCCCTATGAGGGCTTTCCCACCTACGGGGGCCTGGCAGGTAGGGACATGGAAGCTTTGGCCATCGGCCTGAAGGAAGTGGTGCAGGAAGAGTATCTGCGCCAGCGCATCGGCCAGGTGGAATTCCTGGGCAGGCAGCTGCAGCAGGCGGGCGTGCCGGTCCAGTCCCCCGTTGGCGGCCATGCCGTGTTTGTGGATGTGGGCCGCATCCTGCCTGAGATGCCGAAAACGCAGTATCCGGCCCATGCCTTTGCGGTGGCGCTGTACATAGAAAGCGGTATCCGCGCCGTGGAAATCGGCTCACTCCTCTACGGCCGGGATCCCCAGACGGGGGAAGACGGCCTGGCGGAGCTGGAGCTGTTGCGCCTGACCATCCCCAGGCGCACCTACACCGACAACCACATGCGCTATATCGCCGATGCGGTGATCAGGGTATGCGAGCAGAAAGAAAAGATCAAAGGCGTAGCCTTTGAATATGAGCCGCCCATTCTGCGGCACTTTACCGCCCGCTTTAGACTAGTGGATTGAGAAAGGGGATAACTATGGACAAAGCGAAAGTGAACTGGGATTTGGAGAGCATCTTCCCTGGGGGCAGCTCTTCGCTTGAGCTTCGGCGGCAGCTGGAAGAAATCAAGGAGCGCCTAGCGAGGTTGGGACAGTGGGTGGAAGGCCTCATCCCGGAGCTGGACGCTCCGGAGCTTAAGCGCCTGCTGGACGAGGTGCAGGATCTGGTCATGCACTTCAGCCAGTGTTCCGCCTTTGTGGGCTGTTTGACTGCCCAAAATGTCCACGATGCCCAGGCCCGCCTGTTGGAAGGGGATCTGGGGCAGATGGGGGCAGCCCTGGGAGCTGTGCAGACCCGCATCCATCACCTCTTTGCGGACATCCCCCAAGACCGCTGGGAGGAGCTCCTTTCCGACCCTGACCTCAAGGAGCTGGAGTTTTACCTCAACGAACGCAGGAAGCTGGCCCAAAGGCAGATGGATCCCCAGCGGGAGAATCTGGCCATCGATCTGGCCGTGGACGGCTACCACGCCTGGTCCCAGCTCTACTACACTTTGGTGGGCCGCATGGGCATCGAAGTGGAGCGCGATGGCTCCGTGCAGAGGCTTTCCATGGGCCAGGCCGCCAACCTGCTGGCGGATCCCGACCCGCAGCTGCGCAGGGAGGTCTTTGCCAAGTACGAGCAGGCCTGGGCGCAGGAAGAGGAACTTTTCGCCAGCGTCCTCAACCGCCTGGCCGGTTTCCGCCTGAACCTGTACAAAAACCGGGGCTGGGACGATGTGCTTTCCGAACCCCTGGAGATCAACCGCATGCGGCGGGAAACCCTGGAGGCCATGTGGTCAGCGGTGGAGGGGGGCAAGCCCCACCTGGTGAAGTACCTGAAGCGCAAGGCTGAACTTTTGGGCTTGGAGGGCATTGCCTGGTGCGATCTCAACGCTCCCCTGGCCGCCGCGGGAAGGAAGCTCTCCTTTGCCGAGGGTGCCTCCTTTGTCCTGGAACAGCTGGCCAAGTTCAGTCCGGAAATAGCTGAATTCACCCAAAAAGCCCTGGACAGTCGCTGGGTGGAAGCGGAGGACAGGGGCGGTAAACGCCCAGGTGCTTTTTGCACTTCCTTCCCTGTGACCAAGGAATCCCGGGTGTTCATGACCTACGCGGGAACCATGGACAGCGTGGGCACTCTAGCCCATGAACTGGGCCACGCCTACCATGGTTATGTGCTCAAAGACCAACCCATGGTCCTGCGGCGCTACGCCATGAACGTCGCGGAAACGGCCTCCACTTTCAACGAGCTTTTGGTGGTGGACGGGGCCATTCAGGCTGCGGCCCCCGGGGAGAAGCTGGCCCTGCTCGATGATAAGATCGGCCGCAGCGTGGCCTTTTTCATGGATATTCATTCCCGCTTCCTCTTTGAAACCAGGTTCTACGGAGCCCGCCGCCGGGGCATGGTGAGCGCGCCGCAGCTGAATGAACTGATGACCCAGGCCCAGAGGGATGCCTTCTTAGGGAGCCTAACGGAGTACCATCCCCACTTCTGGGCATCCAAACTCCATTTCTACATCACCAGAACTCCGTTTTACAACTTCCCATACACCTTCGGCTTCCTCTTTGCTTCCGGGGTGTATGCCCGGGCCAAGGCGGAAGGGCCGAGCTTCGCGGGGAAATACAAGGCGCTTCTCGCGGACACCGCCCGCATGACGGTGGAGGATCTGGCCCGCAAGCACCTGGGTGTGGATTTGACCAAACCGGACTTCTGGGAAGCGGCGGTGGGTTTGACCATTCAAGACGTGGAGGAGTTTCTGCGCACCGCCAACTAGTTCAGGAGGAGGACCGTTAGTGGCTGGAACGCTGCGCCGTTACGGGCTGATCGGAAAATCCCTGCAGCACAGCCTTTCCCCTTTCATCCACAGGCGGCTGATGGAGGCCGCGGGGATCAAGGGGGAGTACAAGCTCTACGAGCTGGAGGAAGGGGAACTGGACCGGCAGCTGCCTCAGCTCCTGGCCGAACTCGATGGCTTCAACTGCACGCTGCCCTACAAACAGAGGATCATTCCCTACCTGCGGGAGCTCGCCCCTTCTGCCCGGCTTTACGGGGCTGTGAATACTGTGCACCAAGGTGTGGGGCACAATACCGATGGGGTGGGTTTCCGCAGCTGCTCTGTGCCCATGGCCGGAAAAAAGGTGTGCATCCTCGGCGCCGGTGGTGTGGCCAGGGTGCTGGCCTGGGAAGCGGCCAGGGCCGGGGCGTCGGAGATCGTGATCCGCTCCCGCCGGCTGCAGCAGGCCCAGGAGCTGGCGAAAGCCTTACAAGCCCAGGGCTATGACCAGGTGCGCGGCGCCGGCTTTGGCTCCAGGGAGGCCTGTGAAGTGCTGCTGAACGGCACGCCCCTGGGCATGTGGCCCCANNCCATCTACAACCCCACCGCGACCCGCTTGGTGCTCAAGGCCAAGGCTCAGGGGATCTGGGCCCGGGGCGGGCTGCAGATGCTCCTGGAGCAGGCGGTGGCCGCGCAGAGGATCTGGAATCCGGAGGTGGACTTGGGCGCGCTCCAGGGAGAGCTGGAGCTTCTCCGCAGGGAGCTGGCCTGGCAGGTGCTTAAGGTGAGCCCAGTAAAGCTTGTGCTCTGCGGATTCATGGGGGCGGGGAAAACTTATATAGGCNNGCTGGGGTGAAGCGGCTTTCCGGCGGTTGGAGCGGGAGTGCCTGGAAAAGGAACTCAGCCAGCGGGGCCCCTTGGTTTTGGCCGCCGGCGGAGGCGCGCCCATCCAGCCGGGGGCCGCGGAGCTGATCCACGCCTTGGGCGCCCTTGTCATCTATTTGGACGTGCCCTTGGAGATCGCCCTCCAGCGCTGCGGCGTCTCAGGTGGACGCCCCCTCCTGAGCCAGGGGGTGGAAGCGGCTGCCGCCCTCTACCACCGGCGGCGGCCCCTCTATGCCGCGGCCGCGGATTTAAGGGTGGATGCCGCGGGAACCGAGGCCGAGATCATCGGCACCATTTTCCGGGCCTTTGAACTGGAGGTGTGAAGGCGTGCAGGAAGTGTTCGTGGGCCCGTCTCGCTTAGCGGGCAGGGTGACGCCCCCGCCTTCCAAGAGCATGGCCCACCGGGTACTCATCGGGGCGGCTTTGGCAGGTATCTCCTTGGGGGAGCTGGAGCGCTGGGGGATCACTGGCGAACTAGGCGGCGACATCCAGGCGACCCGCTCCTGCCTGCAGGCGCTCTTGGCGCCCGGGGGGGAGCCGGCGGTGTTGGACTGCCGGGAGTCCGGCTCCACTTTGCGCTTTCTGCTCCCGGTGGCAGCTGCCTTGGGCCGCCGGGCCCTTTTTGTGGGGGCAGAAACCCTGGCCCGCCGCCCCCTGCGTGACTACGTTTCCATCCTGGGGGAGCGCGGCGTACGGCTGACCTTCCCGGGGGAGGCGAATCTGCCTGTGCAGGTGGAAGGGCGCCTGCAAGCTGGGGTTTTCCAGGTGCCTGGCCACATCACTTCCCAGTACATCACCGGCCTGCTCTTGGCTCTGCCCCTCGTGGCGGGGAAGAGCACCATTCAGCTCACTTCGCCGCTGCAGTCGGCGCCCTATGTGGAGCTCACCCAGGCAGTGCTGGCACAGTTCGGCGTAGCTGTGGAAACCATCAGCCAGGGAGATGGCACTCCAGCGGGATGGCGGGTATCGGGCCAGCAGCGCTACCGGGTTCCTCAGCGGCCTGTAGCCTTGGAGGCGGATTTTTCCCAAGGGGCCTTTTGGCTGGTGGCTGCATTTTTAGGGCATGGGGTGGAAGTGCAGGGACTCACCCCCCAGAGCCTCCAGGGCGATCGGGCGATCGTGGCCCTCCTGGCAGAGCTGGCCGCGGCGGCGCCAGGTGAAGAGCTGCGGATTAGCGCGGCCCAGACCCCTGATCTGGTACCCATTTTGGCCGTTGCCGCCTGCAGCCGCCCTGGCGTGACCATCATTGAAGATGCCCAGCGCCTGCGCTTTAAGGAAAGCGACCGGCTCCTTTCCACCAGCGCCATGCTGAACAGCCTTGGCGGCTCGGTGGAGGTGCGGGGCGGCTCTCTATTCATCCACGGGGGAGGGCAGCTAGCTGGGGGCACCGTCCAGGCCCAAGGCGATCACCGCATAGCCATGGCCGCGGCCATCGCCGCCCTGAACAGCCAAAACGGAGTGCGGATTGTGGGCAGTGATGCGGTGGCCAAATCCTACCCCCATTTCTTTCAGGAACTCAAGCGCTTAGGAGGAGATGTGCGTGGCATCTAGCTGGGGCGAACATCTGAGGGTCACCATCTTCGGGGAATCCCATGGCCCCCAGATCGGGGTGGTACTTGATGGTCTCCCTCCGGGGGAAGCTGTGGATGTGGAGGAAATTAGGTCGTTTTTGGGCAGGCGCGCGCCGGGTAGAGCTCCGTGGTCCACAGCCAGGCGGGAGGACGATGCCTTTACCATCGTATCCGGCCTTTACCGGGGCCAAACCACAGGTACTCCCCTCTGCGCCCTGCTGCCGAACAAGGACCCCCGCCCGGAAGATTACGCCGAGCTCAGGCGGCTGCCCCGGCCGGGCCATGCCGATTACACAGGTTGGGTCCGCTACGGGGGAGCCAACGACCCCCGGGGCGGGGGACATTTTTCCGGCCGGCTCACCGCCCCGCTTTGCTTGGCGGGCGCCATCTGCCTGCAGATTCTGCGGCGGCGGGGGGTGAGCATTGCGGCCCGCATCGCCCAGATCGGGCCGGTTCAAGATGAACCCTTGGATTTAGCCCAGCCCGATCCGGAGATTCTCCTGAGTCTGGCCGGGAAAGGGCTGCCTGTAGTGGATGGGTCCAAGGGTCGGGCGATGCTGGAGGCCGTGGCAGCGGCCCGGGCTGAAGGGGATTCCCTAGGGGGGATGGTGCAGGCCTTTGTGCTGGGCCTTCCTCCGGGATTGGGAGATCCCATCTTCGGCGGCGTGGAAAGCCGTGCTGCGGCCCTCCTCTACGGCATTCCCGCGGTCAAGGGGGTTTCCTTTGGCGCAGGCTTCCAGGTGTGCGGGCGGCGGGGCTCGGAAAACAACGATGCCTTCTGCCTGGAAGAAGGGAAGATCCGCACCCGTTCCAACAACGACGGAGGCCTAAACGGCGGGATCACAAGCGGTATGCCGGTAGTGGTCAACGTGGCCATCAAGCCCACCCCTTCCATCGCCAGGCCCCAGCAGACGGTGGATCTGAAGGCGGGGCGGGAAACGGAGCTGGCCATCACGGGGCGCCACGACCCTTGTATCGTGCCCCGGGCCGTTCCCGCGGTGGAGGCGGCCTTGGCCCTGGTTGCCCTGGATCTGCTGCTGGGAACCTATGGAGTTTTGGGAAAACCTTGGGGAAGTGTAGGTGAGGGGCAGTGAAGGAACTGGAAGAACTGAGGAAGGAACTTACCGCCATCGACCAGCAGATCCTGGACCTTTTCCGCAAGCGCCTGGCTGTGGTGGAGAAGGTGGCTGACTATAAGCTGAAGGCGGGCAGTCCCGTCTACGCCCCGGTGTGGGAAGGGGTGAATGTGGCCAAGGCCCGCAGCGGCATGCCCGGGGGGCTGGAGGAGTATGGCGCTGCCCTTGCCCGGACCTTGATGCGCCTTTCCCGGGAGCGCCAATATGAACTGATCCTGGGGGAAGAGCCCCGCTGGCAGCTACTGCGGGCCCTGCGGGAGGCCCGGGATAGGGAGAGTTCCCTGGAAAGCCTCGTGGCCGTTAAGGGCGCGCCGGAGCAGGCGGCCCGGGAAGCCTTTCCCCAGGTGAGAATTACCGCCGCGCCGGATGCAGGCACCGCCTGTGCCAGTTTGGCCGCGGGCGTGGTGGATGGGGCGGTGCTGACCAGGGAGGCAGCCCTGGACGCCTTAGCCTTTGAGCCCCTGTATATCCAAGCCAGTCTGGTGGGGGATGGCACCTTTCTGGTCCTGGGCCGGAAGCTCGAGGCCAGTGCGGGAACAGGAAGGGCAGGCCTTTTGGTGGAATTGGCACCTGAACCGGCAGCTTTGGCTTTAGTTGCCGGCGTCTTTGCCGATCTCGACGTGCAGGTTGTGCACCTGCAGACCCTCGATGCGGCCTCAGGACGGCTGTGCTTTGTGGAGTTTGCCGCTGAGGCTCTAGACCGCAGGGCTCTGCGGGCCCTCTACCAGTTGGAGCAGGAAACGGCTGGCCTGCGCTTTTTGGGCTGGTATCCTGTCCTGGAGTTAGACTAAGATTTTTTTGGGGCGGACTTTTTAAGGATAACGGATTCTCCGCACCTCCAGGTGCTCAACTTTCGTGAGGGGGTTTCTCCGCGGATGCGCAAACCGGCAGCCCCTGCCCTGAGGGCAGAGGCTGTCCATTTTTGCACGGCAGGAATTGAAAACGAAAACCGGAAGTAAATAAATGCAGAAGTAATCTTAGAAGGAGTGTTAACCTGTGGAGATTACCCTGGTAAAAACTACTAAGCCAAAGCCCAAGCCCGATCCGGAGAAGCTGGGGTTTGGAAGGGTTTTTACAGACCATATGTTCATCTGGGACTACAGCGAGGGCAAGGGCTGGCACAATCCCCGCATCGTCCCCTACGGGCCTTTGGAGATGGATCCCGCCTGTGCGGTGCTCCACTACGGGCAGGCCGTCTTCGAAGGCATGAAGGCCTACAAGGCGCCCGATGGGAGGATTCTTCTGTTCCGCCCGGAGCAGAACATGGCCCGGCTCAACCGCAGCAACGCCCGTTTGAGCATTCCCCAGTTCGATGAGGAATTGGCCCTTCAGGCCATCAAGCAGCTTGTGGCTTTGGAGAGGGACTGGATCCCAACCGCACCTGGCACCGCCCTCTACATCCGCCCGTTCATCATCGCTACGGACAATATCTTAGGAGTGCGGCCCAGCAGTAGTTACAAGTTCATTGTTATCCTCTCGCCGGTGGGCGCCTATTACGAAGAAGGTCTCAACCCCGTGAGCATCTATGTGGAACCGTATTACGTACGGGCGGTACGGGGTGGTACCGGCTTCGCCAAGGCCGCCGGCAACTACGCGGGGAGCCTCTTGGCCCAGAAAAACGCCCAGGCCAAGGGCTACTCCCAGGTGCTGTGGCTGGACGGTATTGAGCGCAGGTACGTGGAGGAAGTTGGGGCCATGAATGTGTTCTTCAACATCGGCGGCGAGCTCATCACCCCCGATTTGGGGGACAGCATCCTGCCGGGTGTGACCCGGGACTCCATCCTGCAGCTCCTGCGCTCCTGGGGGGTTCCCACGGTGGAGCGGCGCTTGAGTGTGGATGAGGTCTTTGAGGCCCATGCCCAAGGCCGCCTGGTGGAAGCCTTTGGCTGCGGCACCGCGGCGGTGGTCAGTCCCATTGGCCGCCTGGGCTACAGGGAGCAGGTCATTGAGATCAGCGGGGGCAAGATCGGCGAGCTCACCCAGAGGCTCTATGACACCCTGACGGGCATTCAAACCGGGAAGCTGCCCGATCCCTTTGGTTGGGTGGTGGAGATAGACATCTAGACTTCCAGCCCTGAAAGAAAACCCGCTGGAGGGTGCCAAGCCTTCCGCGGGCTTTCTTTTTTGGGTGAACTGTATTGTTCGAGCTTAGAAAATCAAAAACAGCAGAAGCAGGATGAGCAAAAGGGGTGCCGCGCCGGCCACGATGGCCACCAGCACCTTGATAAACGCCCAGCCCAGCTTAAAGAAGAGGACAAAGGGGATAAACAGCAGAGACAGAAGGAAGAGCGGTCCCAATACGCCCAGCAGGATCAAGGCCACTACGCCCACGATGAAGAGGATGGGCACGACGATAATCGCCTGGAACAGGGAAGGGATACCTTTCACTTCGTAAATCACCTCGCCGGTTTCGCTGTCGGTCTTCTTCGGCTTAGAACTGGCCTGATAGAGCGCGATCAGGCCAAGGACAACCAATAGGACGGGCCAGATCACACCGGGACGGGGGATGAAGCCCAGGTTCTTGCCGAGGAAGTAAGAGCCAAAGAGAATCAAAGCCAGTGCTCCCAGGTGTTTCGCTTCCATACTATGCCACCTCCCTCTAGGTTTAGTATAGCAGCGGGGTGGTGTGGGGAGCAATTCGCCTGGGGACCGTATTCACCTCCGTCTTGAGGCGGAGTTCCCTGGGCTTAGCCAAAGGCTTGACAAATGCCTGCCAGGGGTGATAATAGGGTCAAAAGGCCGGGCAGAGGAGTTGTACACATGGAGGAACTAATTGAAGTTTTACAAAGGCACAAAGCACGCTATCCCCAGGCCACTGCGGTGGATTTGGTCAAGCTGGTTTACCAAAGCGAATTCGGTCCGGGCCACTTTATCACCGATGAAGGGGCGAGCTTGGCGCGCCTGGAAGAGGAATGCCGCAGTCTCCAGACAGATGGAGTCGAAGATGAGCTCTTTGAACCCATCGGCAGAGGGCTTGTGCGGCTGCACCTGCGGGCCTTGCCCCCGGGGGTTTCTCTCTTCACTGTGAATAGATTCTTCGTGCTCACAGCCCAGAAGGTGCGGGGAAGCAGGGAGGGCCTCAGGGGCAAGCTGGAGGTGCTCCGGGAGTTTCTGCAAGGGGATGAGCAGGATCTCGCCTTCCTGGAGGAGTATGAAAAGGCGGGCTGCCCACAGCTCAGCCACAGCCCGAGCTTTCGGGCAGCCTATGCTCCAGCTTACCGGGTGGTGCAAAGGGAGTTTGCCCTCTTTTTCCCTGTGTTTCGGGAAATAGAGGGGCTGCTCCGCGGGGAGCAGCCCGTTGTGGTGGCCATCGATGGGCGGAGCGGTTCGGGCAAGAGCTCCCTGGCCCGGCTCCTGCAGGAGGTCTACGGCTGCAGCGTCATTTCCATGGACCACTTCTTCCTCAGGCCCGAACAGCGCACCCCGGCCAGGCTCCAGCAGCCCGGGGGCAACGTGGACCATGAACGCTTTCAGGAGGAAGTGGCCCCTAACCTTAGAAGCGGTAAAGCTTTCCGCTACCGCATGTTCAACTGCCGGGACGGAAGCTTCACTCCTTCACCCGTCATTGAGCCTGGGCCCCTCACCGTGGTGGAGGGCTGCTACAGCCTGCACCCCGCCCTGGGGGAGCTCTATGATCTCAAGGTCTTCTTGACCGTTCCCCCGGAGGTCCAGAGGGAAAGAATCCTCAAGCGCAGCGGGCCGGTGATGCTGCGGCGCTTTGTGGAGGAGTGGATTCCCCTGGAAGAGCTCTATTTTTCCTCCTTCAGGATCGAGGAACAGAGCCAGATCCGGATCTGCACCACCAGGCCCGATCTGGATTAGAGCTTTTTCACGATCAGCTCGCTCAAGGGGCGCTTGGGCACGTAGTGCACATCATCTTCACCCCGCCAGTAGCGGATGTCGCCGTCTTTGCCTGAGGCGGTGAGGCGCACCTCTTCACCCGGTGCCCCTAGGGCTGCCACCAGTTCGATGCGCAGGCCCTCGGGCACACCCAGGATCTCCGCCAAGCGGGGTCTGTCCACCGATCCCAGGAGGCAGGCGCCGAAACCCATCTCCCGGGCACCCAAGACGATATTCTGCGCGGCCAGGCCCAGGTCAATGAGGTGGACGCTCGCCCCGCCGCTGATGGCCGTGTCATTGAGGAACACGATGTAGGCTGTGGGTCGCTCCTCCGGGGCAGGGCCAGGCCAGTCTGTGAGATAACCCGCCCATTTCAAGCAGTCGAAGACCTGGGGCAGCAGGTCAGGATCCCGCACCAAAACGTATTTCAACGGCTGCTTATTGGAAGCGGCTGGCGCCAGGCGCGCCAGTTCGATCAAACTTTCCAAGTCTGCCATGCTGGGTGCCGGTTCCTGCTTGAAGCGCCTAATACTGCGGGTGTTTCTGATCAGTTCCTTAAGCATGGTTAGCCTCCTTACGCGTGGTACTCCAGCCTATTGTTCGCTAAAGCGGGGGTTTTACCCTGCCTCCCTCCAGGAGTGGAAAAGTCTTGCCCAAAGAGTCAGAAAATAGTATAATATCGAAAAGAAATCAGAAAGAGGAGAGCCATGGAAGCGAGGGAGGCCAAGAACCTGGCGGAGCTGGCGGGCCAGTCCAGCCTAGCGGAGCTGTACAGTCTAGTTCATGAACTGCACTTAAGGCGCAGGGAAGAAGGGCTTAAGGTCGCGGATTTGGGCTACCAAGAGCAGCTGAAGGCCCTGATTCACCTGGTGCACCGCCTGGGGCGTCTGGAGGAGCATAGAGACCCCGATCCGCAGCTGCTGGCCAAGCTAAAACAGGCCAGCGCCCCTTGGCGCAGGGTCAAGCCCCGGGGTCTGCTGCAATCGGCTTGGGCCGCCCTGGATCTGAGCTGGGCGGATCTGGCCGCGGCCTTTGCCCTGCTTTTGGCCCAGGAAGGCCTGGCCAAACTTTTGGGGACACGGCTGCCGCAGCTCAAGGATTACCTGAACTTGCAGCGCCTGCTCTCCCTCTTTTTCGCCAGCCGTTTGGCCAGGGCTGGAAGACAGCAGGTGGAGGGCAGATATGCCGCGGGACACCAAGAGCTCAAGGAGCTTTTGCCTAGGGAATTGGACCTTTCCAAGTTACCTGAACAGATTCCCCTGCTGCCTCTGCCCAAGGAGCGCCTGCTCATCTCTCCCGAGCTTCTCTACGATCATCTGCTGCAGAAGTACTTGGAAGTGGCTTTGTTTTACCATGCCTGTTCCACCGATGGTGAGCGTGTGGCAGAGAACCTCCCCGGCTGGAATCTGACTTCCGCCGGAGCACCAAATCTGCTGGGGGAAGGGGGGAAGGCTTCCGCCGGCTTTTCCGGCGCGGTGCAGGGAGGCTTGCTTAAGGAAAAGGAGGCCGGCACAGGGGGCGTGCTTCCCTCCAAAGAAAACAGGCGATAGACCCCAAGGGGGAAGCGCGGCCCGAGAGGGGAAAAGGAAAGCAAAGGAGCTCCAAAGGCTCCTTTGTCTTTTACCGGGGAAAAGACGCAGGAAGTTCCGGAGTTATTTGGAATTACTAAAGAAGAGAACATGTGGCACTACCACGTAGAAAGGAAGGCGACAGAGATGAAAGACTTATTTGCTCTCCACGGCAAGGTTGCTGTGATCACCGGTGGGACGGGAGTGCTGGGCAGCGAGCTGTCCAGGGGGCTGGCCCAGGCCGGTGCCAAGGTGGTCGTTCTAGGTAGAGATGAGGGCCGCCGGGCTGCCGTGGTGACTGATATTCAACAGGCAGGCGGAGAGGCAGTGGGTATTGCCTGCGATGTTTTGAACCAGGAGAGCCTGTTGGCTGCCAAGGCCGAGGTTCTAGAACGCTTTGGCACAGTGGACATTTTGGTCAACGGCGCCGGGGGCAACAGGAAGGATGCCACCACCAGCCCTGATCTCTCCTTCTTCGACCTTCCCCAGGAGGCTTTGGACTACGTCGTGCGGCTGAACTTCATGGGCACGCTCCTGCCCACCCAGGTTTTCGGGCAGGTGTTTGCGGAAAAGAAGGAAGGCGTGATCCTCAACGTTTCTTCCATGTCCTCCTACCAGCCCATGACCAATGTCATCGGCTATTCCGCAGCCAAGGCGGCCATCAACAATCTGACCATGTGGCTGGCTGTGCACTTCTGCAAGCACTACTCCCCCAACATCCGGGTGAATGCCATCGCCCCCGGGTTCTTCCTCACTGAGCAGAACCGCTTCCTGCTCACCGAGGAAAAAACCGGTGAGCTCACCCAGCGGGGCCGCACCATCTTGGAACACACCCCCATGGGCCGCTTTGGCGAGCCCTCCGACTTGGTGGGTACGGTGATCTGGTTGGTAAGTGATGCCAGCAAGTTCGTGACCGGGGTTGTTGTACCGGTAGACGGCGGCTTCATGGCCTTTTCGGGCGTGTAAGGTGGGCAGATAGCAAAGAATAGGCCCGCATTTCCCCCAGGGAAATGCGGGTTTTTTTGACTTAAGATGGGAACACTGTAAGGGATAGACCAAAGGAACAGGGTGATAGGCGTGGGGTGGACCGGCTGGCCCTTTGAGCGGGTGGCAATCCTCTTTGCTTCCCTGGGCTTTCTCCTCATCTTCGTGCAGGTGACGCTCTTCCATTACCGCCAGAACTTCAGGCACTGGGCCCAGTGGGTTCCGGTGATCGCCCTGCCAATTCTGGCTCTGACTGGCCTGTGGGTCACAGCTTCCGGCACGGCAGGCGTGCGCCGGGTTTTTGCCCTGCTCTGCGCGGCAGATGCTTTAGGGGGATTGTACGGTTTTTTCCTCCACCTGCGGGGCGTGGGGCAGAGGGTGGATGGCTACCGGCTGCAGAACTTCCTGGTGGGCCCACCGGTGGTACTGCCTTTAACCATTACCGCCTTGAGCGTGCTCGGACTTTTGGCCGTGTACTGGAGTGGTGGGCTGTGATGGGCTTGGAGAGCCTCTATCCCGATTACGATGTCTTGGCCCTCCAGGACGAGTGGGATGCCAATACCCGCCAGATCGTAAAGCAGCGCCTGGGGCCCTTTGAGTTTAAGCTGCTCTCCCACTGGCAGCAGGGGATGATCAAGGCCCTGGCCCGGCAGCTGGCCTGCGAGGGGCGGGATGAGGTGCTCACCTGGATTGCCTTCCATGTGGAGACGGAACTGGGCAAACCCCAGGGGGAAGCCCAGCGCAAGCCGGGTATCCCGCCCCGTAAGGAACTCATCCTCGCCGGTTTGGACGCTTTGGACAACTGGGCTAAGGCCAAGTTTTTCAAAGGCTTTCTCAGCCTCAAGGAAGCGCAGCAGCTGGAGTTCCTGCAGCTCTTGGAGGTGGGCGGTTTACCACAAGAAGAGGGCTGGGATGTGGAAAGACAAAAGGAGCTGTTCAAGAAGCTCGCGGGTCTAGTCATCACCGCCCATTACTCCCATCCCTGGGTGTGGTCGGAGATTGGATACGGCGGCCCAGCGTACCCCCGCGGTTATGTCCGGGTGGAGCTGGGGCTTGTGGACCCTTGGGAACCAAAACAGGCCGAGTGGAGCTGAGCGGGGGAGCGCCATGGCAGAGAAGGTTTCAGTACAGCATAACTGCGATCATTACGACCGGGAGCGCCACCCCCACCTGCGCAAGCGCAAATACGGGGGCCAAGAGGTGGATGCGGTTATCGTGGGTCTGGGGGCGGCTGGGGGAGTGCTCCTTTACGAACTGGCCAAGGCGGGATTGAGCGTTGTGGGCATCGAGGCGGGCCCCTTTTGGGATCCCCAGACTGACTTCGCCAGCGATGAGCTCCATGCCCAGTCCCTGGCCTGGAATGACACGCGCCTTTCCACAGGCCAAAACGCCCTGCAGTTTGGGGCCAACAACTCGGGGCGCGGCGTAGGGGGCGGCACCGTACATTTCACCGGGGTCTTTTACCGCTTCCATGAAAGCGACTTCAGGGTGCGCACCCTGGATGGAGCAGCGGAAGACTGGCCCATCACCTATGCAGATCTAGCCCCCTACTACGCCAAGATCGAGGAAGAGATCAAGGTGAGCGGCCCCCGGGAGTTCCCCTGGGGAGCCTTCCACGGCCCGTACCCCTATCCCGAGCGCAGCCCCATCAGCGGCAATGCGGAAATCTTCCGCCGGGGCTGCGCGGCCTTGGGGATCCGCAGCACCGTGGCTCCCCTGGCCATCCTTTCTGCGCCCTTTGATGGACGGCCCCCTTGCATCAACCGGGGTTTCTGCAACCAGGGGTGTCTGCCCAATGCCAAGTTTTCCACCTTGATCCACCATGTGCCCAAGGCCATCGGACTGGGCGCGGAGGTTTTGACGGACTGCATGGTGACCCGCATCCTGGTGGACAAAGGGGGCCGGGTGACCGGTGTGGAGTTCAACCACGACGGCCAGTTCTACGCCCAGAAGGCCAAGGTGGTGATCGTCTCGGCCTTCGCCGTGGAAACACCTAGGCTCCTGCTGAACTCCGCCTGCAGCCAGTTTCCGGAAGGCCTGGCCAACAGCAGCGGCCTGGTGGGGAAGTACTTGATGCCCCACAGCGGTCACGATGTGTACGCCCGTTTCGACCAGGAGATCCGCCTCTACAAAGGTACACCGGTTCTGGCCGTCAGTCAGGATTTCTATGAGACCGACCTGAGCCGGGGTTTTATCCGCGGCTATTCCCTCCACGCCCACGGCGCACGGCCGGTGGGTATGGCGGTGAAGGCGGCCACCAATGCGGGGATCTGGGGGAAAAAACTGCGGGAGATCATGCTCCACTGGAACTTCTATGCCCGCATCACTCTGGTGGGGGAAGTGCTCCCCGAGGCCACAAACTGCGTGACCTTGAGCGAGGAAAAGGATGAGTACGGTCTGCCCAGGGCCCAGGTCCACTTTGCTTACGGAGAAAACGACCAAAAGCTCATCGCCCACGGGATCCAAAAGTGCCAAGAGATCCTGGCCGCGGCGGGGGGGAGGGACGCCTTTGTGGTGCCGGACAGCGCCCATCTCATGGGCGGCTGCCGCATGGGCAAGGACCCCAGCACCTCAGTTGTGAACGAGTTCTGCCGCAGCCACGATATCCCCAACCTCTACATCTGCGATGCCAGCGTGTTCGTAACTTCTGGGGCCGCCAATCCCACGGAGACGGTGATGGCCCTGGCGGCCCGTACCGCGGACCAGATCATCGCGCAGGGAAAGAGATAAAGGGGAGGCCCACCGCAACCGCCCGGTGGGCCTCCACACTTTTTCCATCCTTATTTGCTCTTTTTTCTCACCAGCGAAAGGCTGCCCCAGCCGCCCACGATGGCCAGGTAAAAACCGAAATCATACCACCAACCGGTGTTGGCCACCTCGTACACCCGGATATGGGGGCGGAACAGGCCGAAGATCAGGGATAGGGGGGCCACCCAGCCGTGCCAGATACCGGTGAAAAAGCCCGCGGGATTCTCCGGTGTCCTACTGCCGCTCCCGGGCAGGCAGCCGGTGAGCAGAAGGCAGCCGGCAGCCAGCAAAGCGAATAAAGCAAATCTCTTCACTCCACGTGCCTCCTTTGCTGTCTCACCTTTATTTGACATCTGAGCTGCAACTTCCTCTTCCCTGGGGAGGCATCTGCGCCATTTTGCCGAATAAAGCTGCTAGAAAACAAGGTAGAATGGGTGCAGGTCTGTGGAACACAGAGAGTCTGGGCTGCGGCCCCACCTGGCCGCGGCGGGAGCAGCCGTTATCTTCGGCTTTTCCTTTTTGTTTACCAAAAACGCCTTGGACAGTCTCGAGACCTTCGAACTCTTGGGGCTGAGGTTTTTCCTGGCCGCTTTCTTCATGCTCTTTCTGCGCAGGCTGAAACTGATCCAGGTGGAGCTTTCCTGGGACAAGCTGGGCAGTTTGCTTGTGGTGGCCGTTTTCCAGCCCGTCCTTTATTTCATCTGCGAGACCGTGGGGGTCAACCTCACTTCCGCTTCGGTGGCTGGAGTTCTCATCGCGCTCATACCTGTTGCGGTTGCGCTTTTGGCCGCGGCGCTCCTAAAGGAGCGTCTAAGCGGGGAACAGTGGGTTTTCATCGCCACTTCTGTGACCGGCGTGGTCCTGCTTTCCCGGCCCCAGCTGCAGGGGGGATTGGGGGGCGTCAAGGGGATCTTGGCGCTGCTGGGGGCAGTGGTGGCCGCCGCCCTTTACAACATCGCCTCCCGCCAGGCCTCAAGCAAGGCCGCTCCCGTGGAAGTGACCTACGTGATGATGTGGGTGGGAGCTGTGGCGTTCAACGCCGTGGTGTTAATGCGCGCCGCGCTCACAGGTCGCCCCCTCACCTATTTCCTGGCCTTGGGCCGCTGGGAGACTGCTTCCGCCCTTCTTTACCTGGGCCTGCTTTCTTCGGTTGGTGCCTTTTTCCTCCTCAACTACGCCCTGGCTAAGCTCAGTGCCTCCCGGGTGGCGGTGTTCACCAACCTCACCCCGGTGTTTTCCATCCTGGCTGGGGTGTTGTTCAGGGGCGAGCGGCTGCTCGCGG
>MTKW01006541.1_pt1 | contig 30288 bp, 25 predicted proteins | sample 1042761 | NCBI WGS metagenome assembly MTKW01 (sample SAMN06205366, study PRJNA360243) | anaerobic digester metagenome | biome: Wastewater treatment plant; feature: Anaerobic digester sludge; material: sludge; isolation source: anaerobic digester fed with sludge from wastewater treatment plant ...
AAAAAGAGAGCCTAACCCCTCTGCTTTTCGTGAATGGTGGCTAAAGGAATGACTCGAATTCACACGGCATAATGATCGATACTTTGAATTAGGATCATTAATTGGCTAATTATCAATGTGGGTAAACGCTGGCGGAATAGTTGTTCTGCAATATATTTGCAGAGAAAAGCCAGGCAAACAGAAATCACAGTCTATTTGCCTGGCATCGGTTTTAAAGTGCGGTCTTATTTTAGCGGGTATTTTCTCAGTTCAGTTTTCATTACTTTAGCAACGCCATTTCGTGGAAGATGATCGATGAAAACTACATCCTTGACCATTTTAAATTTGGCCAGGTTTTCGCGGCAAATGGCAAAAATATCATCTTCTGTAAGTTCCGCACCTGGTACTTTGGCGACAAAAGCCCGCGGTACTTCTCCCCATTTTTCATCTGGTATACCCACAACGGCAACTTCTGCGACGCCAGGGTGTTTTGCAATAACTTCTTCTAGTTCTGCCGGATAAATATTCTCTCCGCCGCTAACGATCATATCCTTAAGGCGATCCACGACATATATAAAGCCATCTTCATCAACTTTGCCCATATCTCCGGAATGATACCAACCATCTATGAGTACCTGGGCAGTTGCTTCCGGATTATCCCAGTACCCCTTGAATACCTGAGGTCCTTTTATGCAGATTTCACCAATTTCACCAGGAGGCAATTGCTTTCCGGTCTCAGGATCAATGATCTTAATATCTCCATGGTATACCATTTTGCCAACTGATTCATGTTTCTCCATACCCATATCATGAGCCCAGAAGGTGACTGCACCTGCATATTCGGTAATACCATATACATTTTCCACTTCAATATTCATATCCTTGTAAGCCCTGATCAAAGAACCCGGTACCATAGAACCACCACAAACAATATGATCCAGGGAAGATAGATCCATCTTGTCAATATCCGGAACATTCTTCATGAAGGTAAGCATCAAGGGAACTGTCATCATAAAATTGATTTTATGTTCCTCAACCGCTTTCCAGGCATTAAGGGGGTTGAATTCGGATAGAAAAACGGTGGTACAACCATTAAGAACATTAGTGAACATTGGAGCAAGACCACCGATATGAAAAAGCGGTGCTATAGAAAGGAAACGGTAACGGGAATTCCATCTTAACGAACAACTGTGCCCATCAGTAACGAAAAGCAAATTGTTGTGAGTCAGCATAGCGCCTTTAGGCTTGCCTGTCGTTCCTGAAGTATACATAATAACAGCAGTATCTTCATCACAGGAGACAGGCTCTGGTTCGTCAACGGGCCTGCCTTTCATAGTCTCACTGAAACTTATGTCAATAGGAGATTTGCCGACTACTATATACTTGCGCACCATAATATCAGGACGCATTGCATTTACTACTTCGGCGAACTCCTCATCATAAAGCAGTACAGATGCCCCACTGTTGTTTAAAATATAGGTCAGTTCTGCAGCTTGCAGTCTCCAGTTAAGAGGTATTGTGATTCCATCAGCTTTTGCCGCTGCAAACATCGCAGTTACGACATGTTCATTGTTTCGACATAATATTGCCAGGCGGTCTCCTGGAAAAAAAGCTTGCTCTTTTAAAAAATGTACAAACTGATTTATTCTTTGGTTAGCTTCTTTGTAAGTGTATCTATAGCCGTCGCCTATAAAAGCCTCCAAAGCGGGTGACAAATATGCTCGGTTAGCCATCATTCTTCCTATATTTACGCCCATTAAACTGCTCCCCCTTTTATCAGTTTTTTGAGTCTTCTTCAGTTATCCTTTTTCCACTTCCGCTAGAGCTATGTCCTGATAGGCATGAGTAAGTTCATGACAAAACTTGTCCCATCTCATACTCATCTGAATGGTTTCGTCATCTGCCTGCAATAAATTAGGATAAGCAACTATCTCAGCCATTTCGGCAGCTAGTTTATCAACCCTTTCAACATCACCGCCGGCCAGGATATTTTTCACAAACTCTTCCGGTTTATACCATACAGAAGCCTTCTGCAAATCACGATGGATCTGCATCAGCAAGACATTTCTCGGGCCTTCCCACAGTTCATTTACAGCCGAATCCCTGTACAATCTAGGCAATACCGAAAAATCTTCCATGACACCATGACCGCCGAAAAGTGACATAGCAGTTCGAATAACATCGGTAGAATCATAGGAAGCAGTAATCTTTTGTAGCATGATCAGTTCTCTGATATTAAAGGCTTCTTGTTTCTCTTTTATGGTTTGCCCATCGCGGGAAGCCTTTCCCAATCCTCCCTGCTCAATTACACTTCGGTAGAGTTTAAAAGCTCCTGCAGTGCTCCTGCGGGCTGCTTTCTGAATATCCTGCAGCTGTCCCATCACTAATGGAAAACTACCTATTTTAAGCCCAAAAGCTTCTCTGAACTTTACATACTGGGTTGCCTCCCGTACCGCGCGAGTCATAAAAGCAGCAGCTGAAAGACCGACCGTAAGACGAGAATAAGAAAGGACGATGCCGACTACATTGGCTACCCCCCTGTCCAACGGCCCTACTTGATAAGCAACAGCCCCATTAAAGGTCAATTCACCGGTAGTCAGCTCACTGGTGCCCATTTTCCACTTGATACGGTCTATGGTGTATCCATTTCTGATTTCTTTTTCCTTATTTCCCGGCAACCAAGAAGGTACTACAAATAGTGCAACTTTGTCAGAGCCCCGAGGCTTGGCAGTAACCATCGAATAATCTGCATGGGTGGCAGAACAGAAGAATTTAGTGCCATATAATTTCCATTCTCCATCTTCATTTACTGCTTCTAGTAGGTTAGCGGGTATATCCGAACCGCCCTGAATTTCAGAAATGTACTGAGCTCCGATGGCAAATTCCCCGTCAATACCCTCCTGACAATGCTGCAAAATACTTTTTACTTCTGGTGTTTCGGCATAACGTTCCAAAATGGCCACCATGCCTTCTGTACAGGTGATAGGGCAAGCTATACACGCTTCGCCATTTTGATAAATCAGATACATTTTGATGAGTTTGATCCAAGGTGACGTTTTAGGAGAGAACAAAGCTTCGGAAAAAATTTCTTTTTCCATTACTTCCGTTTCATAGGGGCGGACAATGCGGTCGATACGGTTCAAATGTCCATCATAATGCATCATATAAGGACGTTTCTCCGGTTGTGCTATAGTTTCGGCCGTTTTGTTCCAGCGAAATGATGCCTTTTGGGAAATTTCCCGGGCTTCCCGATCCACCTCCTGCCAGTTATCACCAACATAATACTTGACCACCTTCTGGATAAAAGGGTCATCTGCATAAAAATCAACCTTATTACGCCAGTCCAAAAAATCATTAAAATCATAAGGATTGAACCTGTTCGGGAAAGTCAATACTCCCACCTCCTAAATTTTTAAACCGAATTTCTAACCACCCCTGAAAACACTCTTCGACCCTGCCGATTTACATTTTGTTATATTTATTACTATCTGTAATCAAATATACTCATTAATATAAAGGTTGTCAAATACAAACTAAGATCCGGAAACTGTTTATTCTTTTATTTATGAGAATTATTTTTATGTATGCAACTATTGGTAGAAAAGAACATAGTGTTATAATTATTTATTTCTGTTAATAAAATGGCTATACTTAGAGTAGTCCAAGCTACATTTAAAAGGAGCTATATCATCGTGAATTACAAAGAAATAGGATACCGCATTCAAATTGCCAGGGAAGAGGCCGGCTATAATCAGAAGGAACTAGCCGAAAAACTTGGTATTTCCCAGGCAAGTTTGTCTAATTACGAAAAAGGAAAACGCCGGGTATACTACCCGCAGCTGCAAAAAATAGCCGATATTCTGGGACACCCTATAGAGTATTTCCTGCAACCCATCGGATTGGATGCACGAAATGCCAACCACAACAACCACGATGGATTTGAAGAAATAATGCAACTGTTGATAGAATTGAAAGACCTGCCCCGGGAAGACCGGAAATCGGTAATCGACTATATCAAGTGGCTTAAGTCTAAAAGAAAGGAAGAAGAGCATGATCAGTTTTCAGATGAGTAAAGAGCAACGTAAACAGGTAAGCTTGGTCAGGCAATTAGCACAGGAAGAGATAGCCCCCCTAGCCCTGGAAATGGATCAAGCCCAAGGTGATTTTAACTGGCATTATATTGATGTTTTGGCCAAACATAATCTCATTGCCCCTATTATCCCATTGGAATATGGCGGCCGCGGGTTAGATTGCCTGACTATTGCCATGTTCATTGAGGAAATAGCAGTAGCCTGTGCCGGGTTGGCAGCTGCTATGGTTGGAACTATGCATGCAGTACTGCCAATTATCATAGGCGGAACAGAAGAACAAAAAGAAAAATTCCTGCCCTTGTTGACCGGAAAACAAGCAGCTCTAGCTTCCTTCGCCCTTACCGAACCCCAGGGCGGATCTGATATCGAAATACTGCAAACTACTGCTGACTTCAGAGAAAACGTTTTTCTTCTAAATGGAGTTAAGGATTATGTCATAAATGGAGCAGTAGCAAAATTTGTTACTGTTTGTGCTAACAGCAATCCGGCAGCCAAAAGAGCTTTTCAATTTTTCTTCGTTTCATCTGACCAAATCAAGGTCAATCTTGTTCGGAATACTATGGGAATTAAATATGCAAACACCGCTCAAATTGCTATCGACAATGTTAAGCTTGACAAGCAGTATGCAATTGGCGAACGTGACAGCGGTTACCTGTTGTTAACCCATACATTGGATATTGGTCGTACTCTGATTGCTGCCATTGAATTAGGTATTGCCCGGGCTGCCTATCAGCTGGTTTTGCAATATGCCCGGGAACGACAGCAGTTTGGCCGTCCCATCTTCTCCAATCAGGGGGTTTCATTTCCCCTTGCCGCCATGGCAACTTCAATTGACGCTGCAAGATTAATGGTATGGCGGGCATGTGATTTGATCGACAAAGAAGAGGATTTTACCCAGGCTTCCTCAATGGCAAAAATGTATGCTAGTGAAGTCGCTCAGCACGTTACCGCTGGAGCTATAGACATCATAGGTGCAGCCGCTTATGATACCAATCATATCGCCAACGTCTATTTTAGGGATGCCAAGGTCTGCAGTATCGTAGGCGGAACCAATAATATTCAAAAAATGATTATCTCTTCTTTGTTATAAGACAAAGGCAAAGACAAGACATAATGGAAGGGCTAGCTCCTCCTTTAGCTTGTAGCTCTGTACAGCTTAGTATACCTACGTGTCGCTATTCGAGTGGTTAGCTCTTCCATTATGTCTTGCCTCGCTTGAATCAGAAATTGGGCAACGGTACAAACTAGTGAAAAAGGGGGTTTTATTATTAAAGTAGCTATTCTGGGGGCTGGCTTTGCAGGTTTGGCCTGTGCTCGGCATCTTGAACAAAACGGTATTTATCCAGATATTTTTGAAAAGCGCCACCGGGTAGGTGAACGCTTTCCTAACATGGAAGCCATTATGCACCTGATGCATAGACCCATCAAAGACTCTCTGGTTTACCTAAATAATCTTTTGGATGTTGATCTGAAACCAGCCGCAGTAGTGCATACTGTCGAGATGCATTCACCCAATCACAAGGCAGTGATTACGGGAAAAAACCTGGGCTACTCTACTATCCGTGGGCATGACGATAGATCATGGGAGTGCCAGTTGGCAAACACAGTGAAAGCCCACATCAATTTTAATTGTGCTCCCAATTATAGTGAACTGGAAAAGGAGTATGATTGGGTAGTTGTGGCTACGGGGGACTCCAGCATATCCAGGGATTTGGGAGTATGGACTACAGATTTGGAGCCTTTCTTACGAGGCTGCATAATAAAAGGAGATTTTGATCCTGGCAAGATAAGGCTTTGGTTCAATCAGTCACTAAGCAAACAAGGTTATGTTTATTTTGCTCCCTACGATTCTAACGAAGCAAGTATTTGTACTGCTGCTGCTCCTTCCTCTCCTGATGACATTGACGATCTATGGGCCAAAACCATTGATCATTTCGGCATTACACCCGAGCCGGGTTCTGAATTCAAGGTGGAAGAATATAAAATAGGGCGGGTTTCGACCCGACAAATCCGCAATATACTGCTAACCGGTAATGCAGGAGGGTTCATCGAGCCCATGATGGGCTTTGGCCAGGTGCCCGCACTTTTGAGCGGGTTTTATGCAGCTCAGGCTATAGTGACCGGTGCAGATTATAACCAATTGACCAATTGGTTCAACAAACGCTATGAGAGCTCTTTGATATTGAGAAAATATATGCATGGCCTCGATGACAAAGCATTTGATAGAATAGTCCTGGCCTTAAATAATAGATTGAGTCAAAGCATCATAAATAATTCTCATATTATACAGCTTGCCATTTTGGCTAGAATGGCTGCCTTAAGGACGTAATCCACGGCAGTTTCTAAGCATATCTGCCAGGTCATATGTTGACCGCCGCCTTTTCAACAGGCTAGGTAACTCCTCTGTCATGCAAACAATAACTTGGTTGCTTATTTACCTATAAAGTACTTACCCTGGCTGAGGTTGTGCATGAACATTAGGCTCTGGTTGCGGTTCTCCACGGTAAGTACCCGTTCCATACTGGAGCTATCCAGGTTCTGATTAATAGCTTCCTTCGTCAATCTAATGGCCAGAGGATCTTTCTCGGTGATCATACGAGCCATCTCCAAGCCTTTTTCAAATAGTTGGCTTTTTTCCACACAGTGAGAAGCCAAACCCAATTGCATAGCTTCTTCAGCCAGCATGAATCTGCCGGTCAATAGCATGTCATAAGCCCTTCCTGCTCCAATCAAGCGGGGCAGAAAATAGCTGGATCCCATATCGGCTCCCCCCAAACCCACATTGACATAATAAGCAGAAAATCTGGCATCTGGGGTAATGATGCGAATATCTGAGGCTAAGGCAAAGCTTAACCCAGCACCAGTAGCGGCACCGTGAACCAAACAGATAATAGGCTGAGGAATTTTGCGCATCAGGTATTCCAATTCTCCCAAACGAGTCTGCCAGTGGTACAGTGAAGGGGCGTTGAGCATTTCATCCGGAAAAATTTCCTTGATATCCACACCACCGCAAAAACCCTTTTCCCCGGCACCTCTTAAAATGATCACCCGCGTTACCAAATCCTCACGCAGACCGTTCCACAAATCAAGTAGATCATCCATCATTCCCAGACTGAGGGCATTTAATCGATGAGGTCGGTTGAGGGTTACCACCAATACTCCCGGTTCTGCGTATTCTAGGGCAATTGTTTCGTAATTTTTGAACTTATTCATTTTCGGGGCTCCTTTCTCAGCTCTGATTTACAGTTATTCTAACCTCATCCTAAATTCTTAAACAAAACTCATAATTGTTATGAGGCACTTTAGCTCACTGCTCTGACTATCTAGCCTGATTCCAATATTACTTGGAATTTGATCCATCTATAAAATATGCCACAAATAGCCTATAATTTGATTTAACCTGAATAAGGAGGCGACATATAATGAAAGTGATAATTATTGGTGGCGATGCTGCGGGTATGTCGGCAGCATCCAAATTAAAAAGAGTTCAAAAGGACTGCGACATAACTATTTATGAAAAAGGCTCTTATCTTTCCTATGCCGCCTGCGGTCTCCCCTATTATTTAACTTCTCCAGATATCAATAAAGATGATTTGATACAACGAACCAAGGAAGAATTCGAGGCAACCGGTCTAAGACCGATCCTTTTACACGAAGTCATTCAAGTGCAACCAGAGAGCAAAAAAGTGCTGGTAAGAGATTTATCCTCAGGGGAAGAGTTTGAAGACACTTATGATAAACTGATGATCGCTACGGGAGCACGACCAATCGTTCCTCCTTTTCCGGGGGTTGACCTAGATGGCGTAACCACCCTAAAAACCATTGACGATGGCGTTTTCATGAAAGAAAAACTGGCCCAGATCAACGATATCACCATTGTCGGCGGCGGATATATAGGGGTAGAAGTAGCCGAGAGACTAGCTTTGGCCGGCAAGAAAGTTCGCATTATTGAAATGGCCTCGAGAATTCTAATGCCCTTTGACCCGGAAATAGCCGTTTTTGCTTCTCAGGAACTGATCGACCTGGGAGTAGAGATCAATGTTGAAGAAAAGCTGACCGCCATCGAAGGCAACCTCAAGGTGGAAAGAGTGGTTACTGACAAAGGTACTTATGAGACCGATTTGGTGGTTTTGGCTTTAGGAGTGAGACCGGCGACAGATTTCCTAAAAGACTCTGGTATCAACCTGGCCAAAAATGGTGCGGTCATCATCGATCGGGAAATGCGGACTAATATTGCTGATATTTACTCAGCAGGCGATTGTGCCGAAGTATATAATTTCATCAAAGAGCAGAATTCCTATATCGCTCTGGCAACTACCGCCAATAAGTGCGGAAGAATCGTTGGTGAAAACTTAGCCGGCCAACATATCGAATTTGTGGGTACTCTAGGTTCATCAGCTTTGAAGGTCGGAAAGTTGGAGTTAGCCAGAACCGGTTTGTCCGAGAACGAGGCCAGAGAATCAGGTTGGGAATGCCAGAGTGTATTGGTGGAAGCCAACAATATTCCTCATTATTTTTCTGAGTCTACTCCTATCTGGTTTAAGATTATTTACGAAAAAGGTACCAAGCGAATTTTGGGTGCCCAGGGAGCTGGCCAACAAGGAGTGGTACTGCGAATGGATGTCTTCGCCAGTGCTATTTATAATAAAATGTCCACTGAGGAGTTGGGTATGCTGGATCTATGCTATGCACCCCCATTTTCTACGGTGTGGGATGCCATTCATATTGCGGCCAATGTGGCTAAATAGAAATCAGCGGTTTTCAACTAGCTAGTGTCTTGATACACTCTCCATGGTTCAATCCCAGCTATCAATCGGTGGTTCTGATGTCAATCAACTTGGCTCTTACTATGAGCCGATCATAATCTCCACCCGGGGGTCTAATTATCGGGGTACAGGTAGTCAAAGTCAAAGCCGGTTGCGGGGTGGGATCGATAACACTCCAATCCCGGCTGTGGGTTTCAAAGACCTCCTGAACAGCGTAAGTATACTGTTTGTGCCGGTAGGTGAGAATGATCTCATCTTCGGCTTCAAGTTTATGCAGATTCAAGAAAGGCGAACCATGGGCATTGCGGTGACCGGCAATAGACACATTGCCCCGGTCCGGGTATTGGCTCTGGGGATAAAATCCCGGGCCAGGCTGCAAATCTTGTTCCTCTACCCCGTAGCCTACATTAACTTTCAACCCCAGGGCCGGAATCTCTAAGACCCCGGTAGCTTCCACCAAATTTTCGGGAAGATCACTGTCCTCAACACTATCAGACTGAGTTTCCTGCTGAATTAGGTGTTGCTCGGTTTCTGCTACCTCTTGCTGGGTTGTGTAAAGATAATAGCGATGATAAACATAAGGGAAAAGAGCTAGAAGAAGCCCGCATATCAGTAGGATAACAGCTATGCGTGGTTTACGTTTTCGCACTTCTTTGTTTCCTCCCGCGTCTCATTACCATTTATTGTAAACAATATGTGTTCTTGGCGCAATCCAGTTATTAACGTATTAACTTGTTTTCCGCTCACCAAATACTATGAAAAATACTGCGAGGATATATGAATAGTGATCATTACCGAAAATTCAATACAATAGCACCCCTCTACGGTATGGCATTCAAATCTCAGGTAAAATACTATACCCGCATCATAACGGCAGCAAGCGAAGTGATCAACTTGACGCAGTACCGGAGTATTGTTGACGTCGGGTGCGGCACTGGAGCATTATGCCAGGTACTGTCCAAGCAAGGCCTGAACGTCACTGGAGTTGATGCCGCCGAAAAAATGATCCAGATAGCCTCCCGCAACCTACGAGGACAAGGAGTCACCCTGCATAGGGCTGATGCCTTAAAGGGTCTCCCCTCGGCAGATAAGAGCTTTGATCTAGCTATATCCTCCTATGTGGTTCACGGACTTCCGGAAGCTGATCGGCACATTTTCTATAAGGAATTGAGCAGAGTTGTGCGGCATAAAGTGATTTTCCATGATTACAACGCCAGTCGTTCATGGCTGACTGATGCAGTCGAATGGTTGGAGGGAGCTAACTACTTCAATTTCATAAAGCGGGTACCCCAAGAAATGCAGGAAACTTTTTCCCAGGTACACATAATACCACTTGCCAAGCGAGCCGTCTGGTATGTCTGCTCTCCTTGAAGCAATGATTAGCCTACCCACAAGATCCTTTTTCAGTTGAAGGGTGGCCAAGCATGAGGCCTAAAAATAGAGCTTAACATAGGGGGCAATGCCCCCTATATCAAGCGTCATCGTTGGAATGAGAGTGCTGGATCTGCAGCACGATTTCGTCATTAGCGGCTGAGATAGTTACGGTATCCTCTGGGGTTATCTCACCGCTGATGATCCGGCGACTCAACAGGGTTTCCACTTCATGCTGGATCAATCTTTTCAAAGGCCGGGCACCGTACGACGGATCGAAGCCTCTTTCCGCCAGTAGCTGTAGAGCCGCGCTATCCCAGCGCAAATTAGCCTGCACATTTTGGCGGAACCGCCCGGCTAGGTTTTTCAACAGCAGTTCGGCAATAGACTCGATCTGATGACGGTTCAGAGCATGGAACACAATGGTCTCATCCACTCGATTCAAAAACTCTGGCCGGAAATAATGCTTCAGTAAATCCGTCACCCTGGTTTTCATTTCCTCATAATCGCCACCACTCTGCTGAAACTCCAGAATTTCATGACTTCCTATATTAGAGGTCATGATCACTATGGCATTGCGGAAATCTACCGTACGGCCTTTTCCATCGGTTAAACGTCCATCGTCCAGTATCTGCAGAAGCACATTAAATACATCGTTATGGGCCTTTTCGATTTCATCGAACAAGATAACCGAGTAGGGTTTGCGGCGTACTGCCTCAGTCAGCTGCCCGCCTTCATCATAACCTACATAACCCGGTGGCGCCCCGATCAAACGAGCTACCGTGTGTTTTTCCATGTATTCGGACATATCCAGACGGATCATAGCTCGCTCATCGTCGAATAGAGCTTCGGCCAGGGCTTTGCTTAATTCAGTTTTGCCTACCCCGGTAGGGCCCAAGAAGATAAAGCTGCCCACTGGTCGCTGGGGATCCTTCAGACCCGCCCGAGAACGCAAAACAGCGTCGACTACCGCATCTACCGCCTCTTCCTGACCGATAACTCTCCCGTGTAGGATCTCGTCAAGATGCAATAACTTTTCCCGTTCGCCTTCCAGCAGTCGGCTGGCTTGGATACCCGTCCAGCGGCTGACTACCCTAGCAATATCCTCTTCATCCACTTCCTCTTTCAGGAGCATGCTGTGCTTCTGTTTGCCAGCCAAAAGCTCCTGTTCCGCACTGAGGCGGCGTTCCAATTCGTTTAGTCGCCCGTATTTCAATTCGGCTATGCGGTTGAGATCATATTCTCGTTCAGCTCGTTCCATTTCGGTACGTACTTCTTCCATTTCCCGTTTGATTTCCCGCACTCTGGCTATGGCCTGTTTTTCCGACTGCCACTGAGCCTGCATAACCTCCGATTCACTACGTAGATCCTGTAGATCTTTCAGCAAAATAGTCAGCCTCTCCTGAGATGCTTGATCAGACTCTTTTTCCAGGGCGGCAGCTTCGATCTCCAACTGCATGATGCGCCGGGTTATTTCATCAAGTTTCGTTGGCATACTGTCGATTTCCGTGCGCAGTTTGGCGGCAGCTTCATCCACCAGGTCAATGGCCTTGTCCGGCAAAAAGCGATCAGATATATAGCGGTCTGACAAAACTGCGGCTGATACCAAAGCTGAATCCTTGATGCGTACCCCATGATGAACTTCATAGCGTTCCCGCAGCCCCCGCAGTATGGAAATGGTATCTTCCACTGTGGGCTGATCCACCATCACCGGCTGAAAGCGTCTTTCAAAGGCAGCATCCTTTTCAATGTGTTTGCGATATTCGTCCAAAGTAGTTGCGCCAATGGCACGTAGTTCTCCCCGAGCCAACATGGGCTTCAGGATATTGCTGGCGTCCATGGCACCTTCTGCCGCTCCGGCACCCACTACAGTATGCAGCTCATCTATAAAAAGAATTATGCGGCCGTCGGATTCCTGTACCTCTTTCAATACTGCTTTGAGCCTTTCTTCAAATTCGCCCCGGTATTTGGCTCCGGCTACCAGTGATCCCATATCCAAAGCAAACAAATGCTTGTCCTTTAAGCCTTCCGGAACGTCCTTACTGGTGATTCTCCGAGCCAATCCTTCAACAATAGCGGTTTTACCCACCCCGGGTTCACCGATCAAAACCGGATTGTTTTTGGTGCGGCGAGATAGGATCTCCATAACCCGACGGATCTCCTCATCACGACCAATGACCGGATCCAGTTTGCCTTCCGCAGCCAGTTGAGTCAAATCCTGTCCATAGCGCGCCAGAGCCTCGTAGCTGTCTTCCGGATTATCACTGGTGACTCGCTGGGCGCCGCGTACACTGCGCATGGACTGCAACAGGTTTTCCCGGGATAAACCAACCCGGGTAAGCAAGTTTTTGACGTCCGCTTCTCCTTCAGCCAACAAGGCCAACAGCAAATGCTCCACACTTACAAATTCGTCTTTGAGGTTTTGGGCTTCTTTTTCGGCCCGACCTATTATGCGGGACAATGCTCCGCTCATATATACTGGGCCATCATATCCATAAACGGAAGGGACACTATCCAGTTGCTGGTTCAATTGAGTGTTCAGCTGAGGAAGGCTGATGCCAGCTTGTTCCAGTAAACGCGGGGTGATGCCTTCTTCCTGATGCAGCAAAGCAGCCAGAAGATGCTTGCCGGTCACTTCCTGATGATGTTTTTCAGCAGCTAGTTGCTGGGCTGCCATAAAGGCTTCCCGGGATTTTTGCGTTAAACGTTCCATATTCATGGTATCACCTCGAATCTTCCAATTGTCTGATTTGGTCTTCCAGACTTTCGATACGTTCTAGTAATTCGGTTATAACAATGGCGCCTTTTAAGTTGACCCCCAAGAAATCCTGTAAACGCATGATCTTGTTCAAGCGGCGCAGTGATCGTACTTCTACCCGGTCTTCTTCAACATCCAACACGCCCAACTCTATGAGCGTGTTCAACATGTTGGGATGGATACATATTTCAGAAACCGGAACGTAATCATATTCGCTGTGGTAGTACACTCGCACTAACTTCATTATCCATCCCGCCTTTCATGTAGTTCTCTGATTTTACGATAGAGATCCTTTTCCTCATCACTCATGGTTGAGCCGATGTCAATTTTGATCCTTACATACTGATCACCATTGGCTTCCCCTTTGCGGCCTTTAAGACCCTTACCCTTCAGTCGCAGTCTCTGGCCGGAGCGAGTTCCTGCAGGGATGGTGAGGACAACACTTCTTTCTAAGGTTGACACGGTAACTCTGTCGCCCAAAACGGCTTGATCGGGGCGCAGAACCAGCTCCATCTCCACATCTTTTCCGGTAACTTTATAGACCGGATGGGGTTTTAGGACAACTTTTAAATACAGGTCGCCGCGAGGGCCGCCCCCGCTGCCCTGTCCTCCTTGCCCTTTTAAGCGAATGGTACTACCCTCATGTACTCCCGCCGGTATTTTCACTTCAATAGTTCTACTCTCTGGAATGCTACCAGTTCCCCCACAGGTGCTGCAGATACTTGATCCGCTTATACCTCGACCTCCACAGGCTGTACAAAGCGAACCGGAAGATACCCGCAGTGATTTGATACCACCATGATAAGCTTCTTCCAGTGTCAGTTCCAGTTGATATTCATTATCTTGCCCGCGCTGAGGCCCCGTGCTATAATTACTGGCCCAGCGGGAGGATCCTGCCCTCCCGCCGCCGCCAAAAATGGAAGCAAAGAAATCACTGAAACCATGCAAATCGGCTTCGGAAAAATCACCGCTGCTGTAATAGTAGGTGCCGCCCATATTGCCGGGATCAAAGCTGTCGCCGTTGCGCCAATTGCTGCCCAAGCGATCATATTTTTCCCTTTTCTCAGTATCGCTCAGTACTTCATAAGCCTCATTGATCTCTTTGAACTTTTCCTCGGCGCGTTCTTTTTCCGCGCCACTGTGGAGGTCAGGATGCCACTTACGAGCCAGTTTCCGATAGGCCGACTTTATTTTTTTCTCATCGGCATCACGAGGAACACCCAGTATCTCATAATAATCTCGAAATTTCACCGCCATCCTTCCGGACCTCCTTCTATCTTTAACTTATTTCTCGTCGTATTCAGCATCAATAACTTCATCATCCATTGACGAAGGCTGCTCAGTAGCCGTCTGGGTGCCTGCCTCAGCAAGAATCACCGCGGCAGCTTCCAGTTGGGTAACCAGTTCCTCTATCCTATCAATAGGAGCCTTCTCCTGCAGAGCCTCCTGCAATTGATCGATCAATCCTTGTATCCTGGTGCGTTCTGCAGCGTCCAGATTCTCTCCAACCTCCTCTAACTGACGGCGGATGGAATAGGTGAGGCCATCGGCGTGGTTGCGGCGCTCTGCCTCCTGGCGGCGCTGCTGATCCTCTTCACTGTATTTCTTGGCTTCCGCCACCATACGATCGATCTCCGCCTGATCCAGATTAGATGAATTACTGATAGTAACCGTTTGTTCTTTACCACTGGATTTATCCTGAGCACTAACCTTCAAAATACCGTTGGCATCAATATCAAAGGTTACCTCTATCTGTGGCACTCCGCGGGGAGCCAGAGGGATACCCTCCAGTTTGAACTGCCCCAGAGTCCTATTATCCTGAGCCATTTTCCGCTCTCCCTGTAGAACATGGATATCCACTGCCGGCTGATTATCTTCAGCAGTTGAAAATATTTCACTGCGCCGGGCAGGTATGGTGGTATTTCGCTCGATTATGGTGGTCATAACTCCTCCCATGGTCTCAACACCCAAGGACAATGGAGTTACATCCAATAAAACCACATCTTTCACTTCACCCGTTAGCACTGCCGCTTGAATAGCTGCCCCCACTGCTACCACTTCATCAGGGTTTACCCCCATATTAGGCTGTTTGCCGGTAAGCTCTTTGACCAACTGCTGAACCACCGGTACACGGGTAGAGCCCCCCACCAAGACCACCTCATTTAGATCATCATTGGTCATGCGGGCATCTTTAAGCGCATTTTTCACTGGTTCACGCAACCGTTCCACCAAATCATGGATCAAATCTTCGAACTTGGCCCGGGTCAGTTTCGCTTCCAAATGTTTGGGCCCATCAGCATCAGCAGTGATAAACGGCAAACTGATCTGTGTTTCCATTACCGTGGATAACTCTACTTTGGCTTTTTCAGCTGCTTCGGTCAAACGCTGCAGTGATTGTTTATCTTTACGTAAATCAATACCATAATCCTTTTTGAATTCTTCGGCCAGCCAATCTACTACCCGTTTGTCAAAGTTGTCGCCACCCAGATGAGTATCTCCATTGGTAGCTTTAACCTCAAATACTCCATCACCAACTTCCAGGATCGACACATCGAATGTGCCACCCCCCAGGTCAAAAACAAGTATGCTCTGATTAGCTTTACTATCTAATCCATAAGCCAGGGCCGCGGCAGTTGGTTCATTGATTATGCGCAGTACATTCAAGCCCGCTATGCGCCCGGCATCCTTAGTAGCCTGCCGCTGGGCATCGTTAAAATAAGCAGGTACTGTGATAACCACATCTTTGATGGGCTCGCCTAGATAGGCGGAGGCATCTTTTACTAACTTCTCCAATACCATAGCCGATATTTCTTCCGGCGCTACCTTACGGCCGCTTACCTGAAAACGCACCGTGTCATTGGGGCCGCTCTCCACCTGATAAGGAACCAGGGTTCGCTCATCAGCAACTTCGGAATAACGACGTCCCACAAATCTTTTAGCTGAATAAATGGTGTTTTCAGGATTGAGTGCTCCCTGACGACGGGCTATCTGCCCCACCAGTCGCTCTTCGCCTTTAAAGGCCACCACCGAAGGAGTAGTGCGAGCTCCTTCAGCATTAACTATAACAGTGGGGCTGCCCCCTTCCATAACTGCCACAACTGAGTTACTAGTTCCTAAGTCAATTCCTAATGCCTTAGCCATTGTTATACCTCCCTTAATCAATAATTAGTCAACGATAGTCATTTAGATGGTTTTTTGGCTAATTATATAAGCTTCGGCTTATGCATGATCTGTAATAATTATAATCGCCCCTTTTGTAATAGTCAATAATAGTCAAGAAATTTGTGCAAAAATTTCTCCCGGGGTCAATATGATTGACAACCACCGATAATTCGGCCAAAATTATAAGGAGAATTTTAATCTGAAAGGTGAGTAGTATTCCCATGGAAGATTTTACCACGTTTGTTTGTTATGCATTGAAATCCACCATGAAAAGAGTGGAACGTCATATAATAAAAGGCCTCGACGAGTTTGGTGTCAATATGGCTCAATCCTTTGTCCTGTTTTGCCTGTTAGACAATGACGGATCTACCCTTTCCGAAATAGGCAACCGGGCTCAGATTGAAAATTCTTCTCTGACTACTATGGTGGATAAATTAGAGCGGGATGGTTTGGTGGAGAGGCGTTTGAGTACTGAGGATAGAAGGGTGATTCGCCTATATTTAACGGAAAAAGGCCGTAAAATGGGTCAGGAAATACTCAGTATTGGTCTGGAATTAAACAATAAGTTTAAAGCTGAACTGGGAACATCAAGCGACGACTTCATAAAAGGATTGCAAATCATTTCTGCTACTCTGGATAACATGGAGACTCACGCCTCTTAATGTTTTCCTCGGAATTTGCACCCCTATAATCCCCCCCACTAGAAAAGAATAAAAAGAATACTCCTGCCGGTCATCGCACCCTTGCAGGCACCACTTAAAATCCCTAGAGAAAACGTATTTGGTGCGAGCGAAGTGCGGCGATCTCTGCCGCCATGAGCTTGGAGATTGCGAGCCTCCTGGGGAGGTTCGCAATTGTCACCTGAGATGCAGGGGAGCCTTTCGTAGGGGGGCGACGACTCTGTTGCCCCGTGTGGAAAAGGGGCAAACAGGTCGTTTGCCCCTACGTACACGATGTGCCATATCGTAGAGAGTACTATTTAGTTCGCTATTAACCTTTCTTTGATAGTCTGAGGCAAGGGAGCAGATCCCTTGCCTATATTTGCTTATTCATCTGTGGTCAATTTTAAGACATCCAGCAGGGCGATCGTGATGCTGAGCAGTATAGCAACTATAGTAGCCAGACCCATTCCCTTGAGGGTGACTGCTCCCCAGGTCAATTGCGCACCACTGACTCCAATAATCAAAACCACCGAGGTCAAAATTAAATTGCGAGGGCGGCTATAATCCACCTTAGCATCCACCAGCATGCGAATACCGGAAGCTGCAATGATCCCAAATAAAAGCAAGGACACTCCGCCCATTACTGGCGAAGGAATAAACTGTATAGCCGCAGCCAGTTTGCCTATAAAGGAAAGCAGGATAGCCAACAATGCAGCCCCGCCGATCACCCAGGTGCTGTATACCTTGGTGATAGCCAATACTCCAATATTCTCACCATAGGTCGTGTTAGGAGTCGAGCCCACGAATCCGGACAGCATAGTAGATAAACCATTACCGATCAGAGAGCGGTGCAGTCCGGGATCTTCTATCAAATCCTCACCCACTATGCTGCCGGTCACAAACAGATGCCCGATATGTTCCGCTACCACTACCAATGCAGCCGGAAGAATGATAGCTATAGCAGCAGGATTGAATTCCGGCACGTAAATAGTGGGGAATCTAAACCAGGCAGCAGCTTGAATAGCCACCACATCAACCATCCCCATAAAGAAGGCCAATGCATAACCAGCCAACACTCCTAGTAATATCGGGATAATAGCTAGGAATCCCCGGAACAAGAGGGTACCAAATACGGTAAAGGCCAAGGTAAACATAGACACGATCACTATTTGCGGATCAGGTGCCCAGGTAGCCCAGGTCATTCCATCTGGCGGAATCAAACCGGCCATCTGAGCAGCGGTGGGTGCCAGTTCCAAACCGATAACTGCTACAATCGCCCCCATAGCAGCGGGCGGAAATACCACATCGATCCAGCTGGTTCCGGCAGCTTTTACAATTAGTCCTACCAGCACAAACACCAGACCGACGGCAATGAACCCAGCTAAAGCGGCATTGTATCCATACAGAGGTAAGACGATCAAAACTGGTGAAATAAAGGCAAAACTTGATCCCAGGTAAGCTGGGATGCGTCCTTTACAAATAAACAGATAAAGCAGGGTGCCAATGCCATTGAAAAGCAAAATAGTGGCAGGATCTACCCCAAAAATAACCGGCACCAGCACTGTGGCTCCGAACATAGCAAACAGATGCTGCAGACTCAGAGGAATAGTCTGTAATACCGGCAAGCGTTCCTCTACACCAATTTCTCGTTTGGCCAATGTAATCCCTCCCCATTTTCCTAATAATCAGATCTATATTAAATAGAGTCGATCTCCGGCATCCCCCAGTCCTGGGACAATATAGGCTTTATCATTGAGACGGGGATCGATCGCTGCAGTAAATATTTCAATCTGGGGATATTTTGCCTGGATTTGTTCGATCCCTTGACGAACTGCCAAAGCACAGACAAACAAAACCTGGCTGGGTTCATATCCTTTATCAAGGATAAATTCCAAAGCCTTTACACCGCTGTTGCCAGTGGCCAACATGGGATCTAGCACAATGATGCGATCATATTGGTTATCCTGTTCAGGGACAGAGTTCAGGTAAGGACGGGCTTCTAGAGTTTCGTGATCACGATACATGCCCACATGGGCGACCCGTGCCATAGGTAATAAGCTCTGGAAGCTTTCCACAAAGCCTAAGCCAGCTCGGAGAACCGGTACCAGCAGAATACGGTTGTCATCTACAAAGGAGCAATCCGCCGGTACATCCAGAGGAGTCATAACCTGCTCTTGTTGCACTTCCAACTCGCGGCAAGCTTCCACTGCCAACAGCAAGCCTAAAGAATTCAAGGCCTCGCGAAACTGCTTGCTGTTACTGTCGCGGTTGCGCAACACCCGCAGAGCATTACCGGCCAGGGGATGGTCAATGACATGTACTTTTTCCACCTTTTTTCTCCTTTCAAATTGGTCAAAAACAACCCTATATTTTCGACATTCACAGGCTGATTCCTTTGGGAAATATTGGCGAAATTGATGAGCGATCTGTTGTTAGCCCACGTTAGGGGAGGGCTGGGAATGATAAAAAATACCATGTCATTCTTGAGTGGGTGACTGAAGTATCTTTGCAGGAAAGATCCTTCGGTCGTTCCTCCCTCAGGATGACAAATAGGATAAGGCGGGACGATGTGGGCATCGTTCCCTACTCGTTTGCAGGCGGGACGATGTGGGCATCGTCCTACGCCGATTGCTGCATTAACCCGCGGGGTATAGCTGGAGAAGGATCTTGGCTAGATCCTTGAAGACTGGGGCGGCGCTTTCCGCTCCAGAGACCCCTTCCTCTACCATTACTACCACTGCCCAGCGAGGGTTTTCAGCGGGGAGATAACCGGCAAACCAGGTGTTCAATATTTCTTCCTGTTGTTCGTTGATCTGACCGGTCTGGCTGGTTCCGGTCTTGCCAGCCAAACTGACTTCGGCCAGAGCGGCACTGCGACCGGTACCTTTTTCTACTGTCAGGCTTAACATATGCTGCAGTTTACGGGCAGTATCAGTTGATAAAACCTGTTCTGGAGGCTGAGGAACAGGATAATGCTGTTGACCCTGATCATCAGTATAGTAGAGAACCAAGGCAGGCGGAATCCAACAACCGTCATCAGCTATGGTAGCCAGCAAGGAAGTCAACTGCAGAGGAGTCAATTGCACTCCCTGCTGCCCCAGAGCAGCATTGCCCAAAGCCACCGGGCCCGGATTTATACTTATACCACTGCCCGCCCGATAGGGGCCGTAGCCCACCAGAGTCTCATCGGTCAGGTGGAGTTTTTGCGCATACTCCAGGAGAGTTTTTCGACCGACCAACTGGGCGACTTCGATAAAGGCCGGGTTACAGGAATAAGCCAAAGCATCTTCAAAAGTAATCTCACCATGCCCTTCTTCCTTCCAGCAAGAGATCTCCACCTGCTCATTGAAACGATAAGAACCACTGCAATGAAAAGAAGTAGCAAAGTCAACTAACCCTTCCTCAAGAGCCGCAGCAGCTACCAGCGGTTTGAAAAGCGAACCAGGATAAAAACTGGTTAGAGCCCGATTTATCAGAGGGCTTTCCTGGTGGGTATCTATAACCTGGCTCACTCGATAGGGATCAAAGGTAGGTCGGCTGGCCAGAGCCAGTATTTGACGGGTTTCTATATCCATCACCACCACTGCCCCTTTTGGAACCCGTTCATCCATCAGTGTTTCCAGAGCAGTCTGGACTCTTTTGTCAATGGTCAGAACCACCGAACCCCGTGCCTGATCCTGCTCCTGGCGGATCTTATACATGAGCCCATTTATAACTTCTCCGCGGGCATCTTGAACCGATACCATTTCCAGAGAGGCTGGATTCGTACTAAGAACATCATCATAGACCTTTTCAATACCGGACAAGCCTCGGACGGTCTTACCCTTTTCCACCGTGCCGATAATATGAGCCAGAAATCCAGTGGTGACATAACGTTTTTGCACCGGTGCCACTATCACTCCGGGCTGATCCTGGCGTTGCAGGAGAGCTACCTGCGAATCAGTCAGATCGGTAGCTAAACGTATGAAGGGTTCGCCAGCCTGAAGACTCCTTTTGATATCTTTCACAACCTGGTTGCTGGTCAGTCCCGGCACTATGTCCACCAAACGTTGCGCCAGATCGTTTATGGCTGTATCACTGATGGTTGCCTTTTTCCCTGGAGATCCCTCTGATTGAAAAGCCTCTTGGGGAAAACAATAGAGAGCGGAGGTTGTCCGGGTACCGGTCAGAGGAAGTAGATTGCGATCCCAGATCACTCCGCGGTGGTACTCTTTGAGTTCGATTTGCTGACTGCGCATGGCTACGGCCTGAGCAGCCAGATCCTGTCCGCGCACGATCTGATAATAGGCCATCAGCAAGGTCAAGCCGCTAAAAATTATTAGAAATGACACCATTAAAACTGTTATGCGGTATATGCGCAAGTATACTCCTCCATGGGACTCTTTTAGGAACGATTAAAATCCCCTAGCTCACGCTAGGGTATGTATAAATATACTAGTGACCGTTGGCGAAGCATGGGTACAAACATCCTGCGAAGGCGGTTGGCGGAAGGGGGCGTAGCCGCATGGATGCGGCTCGAGCGCCTCTGAGCACGGATGCGAATTGGCGCTGTACCCCTGGAGGCAATCGACAAGCAGTTGATGTTGTCCATGCGCAGACTGGGAACAGGTATGTTTATACATACCCGTTTAACCAGCTAAACTTTTTAGTGGTCTCGGACTTTTCCTTAGCATGAACTATATTGGGAGGAGTTATTCCTGGGTCAGGATGGTCAGAGGAAAAGGCAGGTTGTTCAAGATTTCCAACAGATCCACTACGGTATCCTCCGTTCCCCGAATCACCACCAGACCCTGGTTGCGATCAAGAGTGGAAACGATACCCAAATGGTCAAAGGCTTCTATTAGGCGGGTGAGCATATCGATGTGGGCCGGATCTACCTGGGCCATTATATTACTGCTCATAGCTATTCCCTTTCAGCCGATAAAGAATGGAGTGGATATCCACCGGTTGAGAATACGGTATAAAGACACGCTGGCGAGGATGACGGGCCCGGTCGACCTCTTCACCATCGCTGTCGTACAAGTGTATCAGTTGGACGGGTGTTGAACCCGACTGCGGAGTCAGTAGCCACAGGGGGTCACCGGGGCCAAAATTAGCACGCTGCTCCACTTCCAGCCAAGCCCGCTCAGCATCGTAGCCCTTGACCACTCCGCAAAACTCAGCCCGATTGGGGTTTTTTTGATTGGCAGCGTCCTGAAGGTCTAAGTCAGCTCCGTCCAAAAAACCAGCGGTAAATGGCCGGGTGGCTACCGCCCTCAGTTGATCCATCCATTTCTCCAGTTGAGCTGGGTCATCAAAGGAACCCTGTTTGTAAGCATCCAGAGCTTCCCGGTAGACTCGAGCTACAACCGCCAGGTAAAGCGGACTTTTCATGCGTCCTTCTATTTTGAAGGCATCTACGCCCGCCTCCACCAACCGGGGAAGGTGCTCCAAAAGGCAGAGATCGCGAGAGTTGAGGATGTAGGTGCCTCGCTGGTCTTCATGAACCGGGTAGTACTCGCCAGGGCGTTTTTCTTCCAGGAGGGCATATTGATAGCGACAGGGATGGGCACATTTGCCCCGGTTGGCACTGCGCCCCGTCATAAATGACGACAACAGGCAGCGTCCCGAGTAAGACATGCACATGGCTCCATGCACAAACATCTCGATTTCGATGCCAGCCCGTTCCTTGATCATGCGGATTTCCTCCAGGCTCAGTTCCCGGGCGGCCACGATGCGGCGCGCCCCCAGATCACGGTAAAAGGCGGCCGATTCATAGTTGGTGACATTGGCCTGAGTACTGATAGTAATAGGAATGGAAGGAGCATAGCGATGGGCCATGCGTATGATTCCGGGGTCGGATATGATCAAACCGTCCACTCTCAATTGCTCCAGTTCTTCCAGATAAGAGGGCAGATCAGTTAAGTCCTGGTTATGGGCGAAAATATTTACGGTAACATATACACGTTTCCCCCGGTGGTGGGCCTCGGCTACCCCTGCCTGCAAATCAGAGCGGTTCAGGTTGCCGGCATAAGCCCTCAAACTGTAGTTGTGACCACCGGCGTACACAGCGTCCGCGCCAAAGGTTAATGCCGTGTAGAGTTTCTCCAAATCACCCGCGGGCAAAACCAGTTCCGGCAGTTTTATGGTCTGTACCTGGTTATCAGTCAATATATCGCCCCTTGGCTCTTAAATGTTCTTCATAGGTTACCGAAAAATGATGACTGCCATCCCCCCGAGCTACATAGTACAAATAGTTATGCTCTTGAGGATGCAGGGCGGCTTCCAGGCTTGCCAGGCCAGGGTTGGCGATTGGGCCAGGCGGCAAGCCTAAATATTTATAAGTATTGTAAGGATTATCGATCTCCAGATCCGCATAGGTCACGACTTCTTTATGGTTGGGTAAACAATAGAGTACGGTGGCATCGATCTGCAGTAACATACCTCGGGCCAAACGATTATGAATGACCCCGGATATAACTTCCCTTTCCGAGCCGACTTGAGCTTCTCTTTCTATCAATGAGGCTAGAGTGACCGTTTCATTTATAGTGAGGTTGTTTTCATCAGCGGCAGCCGCTAGCTTTTCCTGCCAAAGGTGCTCAAAGGTAGCTAACATATGCTGTATCATTTCCTGCGCAGTTATGTCTTCGGGAATCACATAAGTATCTGGAAACAGGAATCCCTCCAGGGCATGATCAGCCTGGGGAGATACACCCTCCAGAAAGGCAAAAGAATAATCTGCTTCTAAGGCCTCCTGCCACTCTGCTTCGGTAAAAAGTCCCTGTTTGACAAACAATCTGCCTATCTGATCGACCGTGTATCCCTCCGGTATAGTGATAGACTGGGTCACTACCGCTCCTCGGGCAATATCACCAGCTATTTCACTCACCGACTGGCTCCGTTTGAATATGTAATGTCCCGCCTTCAACTGGCTGTCCAATCCTTCTTTACGACAATAGGACAAGAAAGCATTGGCACTGTGTACCAAACCAGCTTCCTCCAGCTGGATAGCGATCTCGCGGGCGGTGCTATTGGCAGGTATGCGCACATCTATGGGACGGTGATCAGCAGGATCTACCGGCTCATACTGACGGTTCAAATAGTTGTAACCCATCAGGATCGCAACTATCAAGAATAATAAGGCCAGCCAAATAGCAGGTCGGAGTCTAGAATGTTTCTTTATCGAGATCTCACTCATTTCCTTCTCCTGATTCTAAGGGAGGCCCCTGATCAGTTGTGTCTGTTTCACTGCTAGGATCAGGCTCCTCATGGGGAGGAAAGATCTGATCACCTATGGGTGTCCCAGTGTCATCATCATCTCCATTTATCGGTATATCCAGTACCGGCCCGGTATATATCAGAGTATGGAGTGGTCTATAATGATCAGTAGCCAATTGAGTGCGTTGGGCGACATTGCCGTTTTCATCGTAAACCAGCTTAAAGGAACGAGCTACATAGCCCGGGAAGCCCTTCTGGTCGATCTTCTCCTCGCCAGGATTCAAAGTGAGATCTTCCTGACGGATCTCCTGAAAAGGTATTACTTTATCAACAACACTGGTAAGTTCAATGCGCTTTTTGTTGCTCAAATGTCCGTATATGGTGACGGTTAGTTGACCGCCCCCGGTATTGGTACGGATATAAATGGGATGATCGGTATTGTTCTTAAACCGAAAATCCTGAATCCCCCAGCTAACGGTAGCATCCAATCCCACCGGAATATAGGCCACAGCCAAAGCATGATTATGACGTTCGACAATCTCCAGATCAGCTTTCAAAACCGAGTTATACAGAGTGGAAGACACCTGACAGATTCCTCCACCCACACCTGGTTCAAATCTGCCACTGACAATGACCATGGCATCACGATAGCCCGTTTCAAAAGAGCGGGCACCCACTGTTTTGTTAAAGGAAAAAACCTCGCCTGGATTTACTACCTGCCCGTTTATAGCCGAAGCAGCCCTTACCAGGTTGTGAGTTCGATCTATCTCACCACTGTTATACCAGGTGATAGCTGAGGAAAGTTCCCCCATTACTTTTAGATCTTCTTCACTGATGGATGGGTAAACCTGGTCAACCAATATAGGGATCTTTAGTTCTTCCCAAGCAGACCATTGAGTGGGCATGGTATCCCAGGTGGCTGCAATGTTCACCTGTTTTCCTTCCTTACCAGGCACCACGATCAATCCCCGATCTCGATCGACTTCCAGCTGCGGATCAACGGGTGGCTGTCCTATATGTTGATTCCACTCTTCAGCCAGTTTTTCCAGGACAGCCTGGTTATATTCGATAGGTGGGGCATAAGCGATCACGCGAGCTCCATCCAGATTTAAGAGTTTGGAGCGGATGCCCCGTTCCTGCTCCTGTTCCCAAATCTCATCAATAACCTTGTCGATACTTGCTTTTTTGCATATTTCACCCATGGTGGTGCTATAAGAGAACTCCCGAAAATAAAAGTTGACCGGCGTTTGATATAGCCTATCAAAATGTGCTTCTATGTCAGAAGCCACTTCATACCGATCCTGGCCACCCACCGGCACCGTAGCGATGGCCACACCGGGCAAGAATTGATCAGTCTGATAGAAAAATTGGTAAAAATAGAGCACCAGGGCTGCGATTATGCCGGCGATCACCACCAGAACAAAAACCAGCCCTTTTTTAAGTTTTGCACTAATCAAGAATTAACCCCCACAACCTAGAATGTAGTACAGCTTATTCTCCTCTTTCACTATTATACGATATTATCGTCCCCAGCCTAGCAGTAGTTTAAATAAAGAATAAGTCCTCGCTTATAGTCTAGATTAATCCACCCATGTGAATACAGATTTTCACAAAAAAACAGGGCAGAAGTCCCTGCTTCTCCCCTGTTTCGCTATGTTTACAGTTCTTCGGACTCCACCAGTTCTTGCCAAGCGTCAGCCACTCGCTCCCATTCCTCGTCATCTTCTATATCACTCAGGAACTCATTGCCTTCCTCATCATGGACTACTTTGAGAATGATGACTTCGATCTCTTCTTCATCTGCCAATTCCTCTTCGTCTTCCAGAGGAACTAAAACCCGGTAAACATCCTGCTCAATTTCCAGTTCCGCCAGCAGTTCAAACTGATGCTCTACTCCTTCGTCATCTACCAGAACCAGTATGGGATACTCTTCATCAAATATCTCCTCATGGGTCATTTCTTCACCTCATTTCGAAAACTAGTCACATTCTAATATTTACCTGCTTTACTTGTCAAACCTATGATTTTGGTTTTGGGCATCAAGGTAACTTTGTAGGATATAGACTGCCGCCACTTTGTCAATAACCTGTTTGCGCTTGCGTCTTGATATATCGGCTTCGATAAGGACACGCTCAGCACTACGAGTAGTAAGACGCTCATCCCAATACTCTATAGGCAAGCCGAGATTTTCCTGCAAACTTCCGCCAAACTCTAGGATCTCCTCGGCTTTGGGACCCAGAGTTCCGTCCATATTGCGCGGCAGTCCTACCACCAGCAACTCACATTCCAACTGCTGACACAGTTCCCTAAGTTTAGCCAGATCCTTGGTAAGACTACTGCGTTGCAATACCGAATGACCTTGAGCTGTCCATCCCATGGGGTCACTGACAGCAATCCCGATGCGCTTTTCTCCCACATCTAAGCCCATTATTCTCATAATATTTCCTTCGTATACTTATTACTACTTCGCTCACCTGCTAGAACGCGAGGTATATCGGAGGACACAAGGGACACAACAGAACCGTCCCCTTGTGTCGTCCCTGTGTCGGTCGTCCCTCCTCAGGATGACACCTTCGTAATCTCAGACTCTATCACTTCTGCAAATAGCTCTTTAACAGGACTTCCAGAACCTCGTCCCGTTCAATTTTACAAATGAGATGACGGGCTTCATTATGACTGGTTATGTAGGCAGGGTCGCCAGATATCATATAACCCACCAGTTGATTGATGGGGTTATAGCCTTTTTCGGCCAAGGCCTGGTAAACCTCCTGCAGAATAGCACGCACCTTCTCTTCGCTTTCGCGATCCAGTTTGAAGCTGACTGTTTTATCTGATCCCTGAGGCATGACTAACACCTCCTTAGAGTGCAAGTTTTCTACGCTGTGAGCCGCTTATCCTTTGTTTATTGCAAGGTTTTTTCTACCATTTGCCGGGCGGATGCTAAAGCCTCCTTCAGCTTAGCCGGGTCTTTGCCACCAGCTTGAGCCATATCGGCTCTTCCTCCTCCGCCACCCCCGGCTACCCGAGCAGCGGCAGCTACTATCTGGCCGGCATTGATTCCTCTTTTCACCAGTTCGGGGCTAACAAAACACACGAACAACACCTTGCCATTAGTGACTGACCCCAGTAAAACTACCGCCGTCCCTAGTTTGTCCCGCAGCATTTCCGCGTTCTGACGAAGACTGTTCGCATCAGCTGCCGTTACCGACTCGATCAGCACTTTAGCCTCGCCAACTGTTTCCGCCTTTTCCAGCAGATCCTGGCTGGCGGCTTTGGTCATCTGGGCTTTCAGGGTTTCCAACTCCCGCTCCCGTTCACGCAACTGGTGATGCAATTGCTCAACCCGATGGCTGACCTCCTGAGGAGTGGTTTTTAACAGCTGGGCTGAGGTTTTCAGTTCCTGCGCCAGGCTGTTAACGTACTGCCAGGCGCTGCGTCCGGTAACTGCCTCTATGCGACGCAGGCCTGCCCCAACACTGCCTTCACTTAGGATCTTAAACAAGCCGATCTGACCAGTACTGGAGATGTGGGTTCCTCCGCATAGCTCCATACTGAAATCCCCTACCTGTACTATCCGCACCTGGTCATCATATTTCTCGCCGAACAAGGCTATGGCTCCCATCTTTCTGGCTTCATCTATTCCTGTAACAGCGGTGGCCACCTGATAATTATTCCAAATAGCTTGATTCACACGCAGCTCTATATCCTCAAGTTCCTCCTCACTTACCGGAGACAAATGAGAAAAGTCAAAACGCAGACGATCGGGTTCCACCAGAGAGCCCTTTTGCTGGGCATGGTCGCCCAAAACCTGGCGCAAAGCTCGATGCAGAAGGTGGGTGGCGGTATGGTTGCGAGCCGTATCCAGGCGCAGACCGTTTTCTACCTTAAGCTGTACAGATTGTCCTTCTTGAAAGGATCCGTCTACCACGCCCAGATGGATGATCCAGTCCGCTGTTTTATGAACTGAGCGCACCTCCATCACCCCATTAGGCCCTTGAATGACACCACTATCGCTGACTTGACCGCCACTTTCGGCATAGAAGGGAGTGGATGCGCTTACCAGCATCACCTCTCCCCCGGTGACCTGGGCGACTCGAGCCTCATTTTGCACCAGAGCCACAATTGTAGACTCCTCCTGCAGACTATCATAACCGGTAAATTCTACGTCTGGTACTGAAGCCAGCAATTCCGCCAAGAGGCGATCCTGGACAAAAGCGGTTTCGCCCTGGTTAGCCTGGCGAGCTCTATTACGTTGTTCCTCCATCATGCGGTTGAATCCAACCGTATCCACAGTAAAATTATTTTCACTGGCTACATCTTCGGTCAAATCCAGCGGGAAACCAAAAGTATCATAGAGCATGAAGGCCGCTTCACCATCGATGATATTTTCACCCCGCTGACGGCTTTGTTGCAGGATCTCTTCAACTTTCTTGAGCCCTTCATTGAGAGTAACGAAAAAGCGTTCTTCTTCCATGCGGATGACCTGGGCTACAAAGTCACGGCGTTCACCTAAATAAGGATAAGCCTCCTGCATCAAACTGCATACTACGTCCACATTCTTATATAGGAAGGGCTGATCGATGCCCAATAGTTTGCCAAATCGCACCGCCCGGCGCAGGATCCGGCGTAAAACATAGCCTCGTCCATCATTACTGGGCAGAACTCCATCTGCTATCAAAAAGGTGCAGGCCCGACTGTGATCGGCAATAACCCGGAATGGGAACCCTTTTTCTCCCGGATCGTATTTTTGCCCGGTCAGGGTCTCGATCTGGGCAATAATGGGCAGGAATAAATCAGTATCAAAGTTGCTAGCCACACCCTGCAGGATGGAAGTCAGCCTTTCCAGGCCCATACCGGTGTCAATGCTAGGACGCGGCAGAGGGGTCATGACCCCGGCTTCATCCCGGTTGTACTGCATAAATACCAAATTCCATATCTCCAGCCAACGGTCGCAGTCACAGTCGCCGATAGCACAGTTATCACCACAGGCATGTTCCTGGCCCCGGTCAAAAATGATTTCGCTGCAGGGGCCGCAGGGTCCAGTATCTCCCATACTCCAGAAATTGTCCTTTTCGCCCAAGCGAATTATGCGGTGGGGCGGGATACCTATTTTATCAGCCCAAATTTCCGCAGCCTGGTCATCGTCCTTATAGACCGTAGCATAGAGTTGCTCCTGAGGCAGTTTGACTACCTGGGTCAAGAAATCCCAGGCCAGGTGAATAGCCTCATCTTTAAAATAATCACCAAAAGAAAAATTACCCAGCATTTCGAAAAAAGTATGATGTCGGGGAGTCCTTCCCACAGTATCTAAATCATTATGTTTTCCGCCCGCTCGCACACATTTCTGTGAAGTAGTAGCCCGTACGTAGTTGCGGCGGTCTATTCCTAGGAACACATCCTTAAACTGATTCATACCGGCATTAGTAAATAGCAGAGTTGGATCATTGACTGGAACCAATGATGAACTGTCTACTATGGTATGGTTATGCTGCTGGAAATATTCCAGGAAGGTTTTACGGATTTGGTTACTGGTCCACACGTTGGTAGCCTCCTCTTTCCCACTAGTGATCTGCGCATTTTATGTTTAAACAGACTACAATAACTTGTCTACTTATTTTCTTTTATCTAAGGGGTTGTGTCAATTGCCAGTGAGATTACTCCACTAATTTCAAATACAACCAGCTGACCAAGACTTTCAACACCGCTGCCAAAGGAACCGCTACCAGCATGCCCCAAATACCCCATAGTTTCCCGCCCGCCAACAGGGAGAACACTATCAGCAGCGGGTGTATGCCCAGTTTGCCACCGATAACTTTGGGAGTGATCAGATTGCCTTCCACCTGCTGAATAACAAATATGGCCAGGGTCATATATAAACCTAGTTGCCAGGATTCAGTCAAGGCTACGGCTACGGCTGGTACTCCACCTAGAAATGCCCCGAAGTAGGGGATCAGGTTGGTGACCCCCGACAGAATCCCCAGCATAAGAGGAAACTTCACTCCCAGCAAAAGGGCGGCCAGGCCTACCATGGCACCGACAAAAGTAGCTACCAGCAGATGGCCTTTGAAGAACTCAATAAGAACTGTATCAAGGGAGGAAAACAACTCTTGCGCTTCCCGGCGTCCCCGCGGAGAAAATAATTTGAGAAAAGAATCCCGTATTTTTTCCCAGTCGGTAAGTATGTAAAAGGCTAGAATCGGTGCAAAGACGATAGCCAACACTTTGCTGAGAAAGCTATACAAGCCCCCCACAAAATTTCGTAAACCCTGGTACACAACTTCATTGACCCGGGAGATATTCTC
>MTKW01004392.1_pt1 | contig 30241 bp, 26 predicted proteins | sample 1042761 | NCBI WGS metagenome assembly MTKW01 (sample SAMN06205366, study PRJNA360243) | anaerobic digester metagenome | biome: Wastewater treatment plant; feature: Anaerobic digester sludge; material: sludge; isolation source: anaerobic digester fed with sludge from wastewater treatment plant ...
GGCGTGGAATAGGAGACTCGATCAACTGACCGACCCACCAGTGGGTCGATATTCCAGGAAATGACTTGCGGGTGCGTCACTTGCTCCAAAATTGACCCGCTGGCGGGTCACCTGGGTCTGGGAATGTGAAGAGGAAAGCGATGCTGCGGCATCGCCAATCATATTACCAGCTATATGCGCTGACGTTATCTGGAAGCGCTTGGGCCCACACCGAATAGGAGGCTCGGTGGCCCGATTGACCCATCAGTGGGCCGATATTCTCAGAAGCGACCCAAGGGCGGGTCACCTGCCCTCGAAAGCAACCAACCAGTGAGTCACCCCGCTCCGCCGAAATGAAGAGGGTTGCAAGATCATCACGGCTGTGAGTGAGGCCACTTCCATCAGCAACTGGCACTTCCGAGCGCAAGCAAATCCCCTGGGTGAGGTGTTCACTCCCATATTGCTTGGCCATAGCCCCTCCCCCAAGACACCTGTTTGCCATGTCTGCCATGCTCGAGTGAGCTGTCGGGTCTACTCCGGCGCGGGCTCGAACTCAATCCTGACGCCGCGTCCAAAGGCTTCAAGCACTATCCCGCGGGCGCCGGACCCGGCTGGACGAACGCGCAACGGGGACCATGGACGGACGGTGCCCGCAAGCCGGGATGAGTTGTAGCCGGCGGCCATGAGAGCTATGAACACGACGGCCAAGAAGATGCAGCTAATAACGAAGACCGTTGCAGGTGCCATGCGGCCTTTTGCATCTCGCCATGAGCTTCGATACGCCATCATCTATACAATCCTGGCAAGGGCCCGTGCGACAAGCCTTGCGGATCTGCACGCCTCCTCTATAGAATTGTCCGTTCCCCCGACCTCGACAATAATGGCCCCAGGATGAACGTGCTGGTTGAACCGGGCGTTCTTCACGATTGCTACGCCCCTTGAGACTCCGGGATACATCTTATCCATCTCGGCAGAGAGCCGCAGAGCGAAGTGATAGTTCTTCCGCCAGTCTGCATGTGCAAGCCCTGAGCTGTCATCTGTAACAACGAAGAGAATTCGCGCCACCTTCTCACCTGCGACAGTCGCCGTTTTCAGTTTCTCCTTGTTGCTCGGCACAGAATCGCGGTGAATGTCGATAACCGCTTTGAGTCCGGAATATGACTGCACCAACGATTTCATGGTTTTGAGCGACTTCGAGTAGCTCAAGGTCCAATCGGGCCAATCATGCACAGTCGATGCGTGTATTGAGGGAATCCCGAGAACCTCCGATAGTTCTTCAGCCATTGCCACGCCTACCTTCACGACTCCATCCGGTCGCCCCCAGCAGTAGTCCCGACCCGACGTTGCCCTGTAGGCCTCCGATGTATGCGTATGAAGTATCGCGACCTTCGGCGCAGATCCGCGAAGCACCATGTCATCGGCAATTTCCCTTGCAGCGAGGAGTGGAAACTTAGATGGCACAGTCTCCTTGCCTGGAGCACTCTCCGGAGTCGGTGAACCCGAATCACGCTCACCAGGTGCAGAGCTCGCCGAACCGCCCCCGCCAACCGCAGACGCCGCTGACGCAAGAGGGACACTGGAATCATGTCCCAGGGCCAGGTCGGCAGCGGAGATGGCCGGGACAGAGGACACATCCTGTACACCCGCGTCGGCCTGGCGGAGACTGGCGGAGCTTGCCGAATCCCCAAAGACAAGCAGCCCGGAGCGGGTCAGCGACTCCAGCTCAGACGCGGATAGTTCCCCCGACACCAGGGTCGAGTTGGCCATCAGGGCAGCCTCGGCTTCACCTGGCAAGGATACCTCCAGCTCTTCTCCTGATCCGCGGCCAGAAGTTGCAGAACGTGATATGTTGTCAGAGCTCCGCTGCAACGTGAGTACCGTGGGGAGCTCCGAGCGGATAAACGTACGCGGATCTGCAAGATCCAGCCCTCCCATTGCTTGAAGAGCCGCATGAACCAACCTGGGGCCAATCGAGCCAAATCGTTCTTCACCAGACCGGGAAGGCAGACTCCGAAGGCTGCTTGGCCTGAACAGACTCAAGAACCTGGCGACCATCCCCGATATCTTGGCCCATAAAGAGAGGTCAGACCCGGATGCCGTGCCCCCTTCCACCATGTCCTGCCCTGGCAGGCTTGAGATAGCCGGCACAGAAGCGTTCTTGGGTTCTGCTTGCGTGCCGACTATGAGGCCGACCGCTGCGAAACATAAAGCTACATAGAATACGAACAGGTTTCCCAGCGGCCCGAATCGCTGGCCAACCGTTCTCCTTGTGCGCCTAGAAGATGTTCTCGGCCTTCGCCTCGCCCTGTTTGCTCGCTGCAATGGGATCACCCCTCCATGCAGCTGTATGCGCCTGGCCGATCAGGTATTCATGCCTCCTTATTGCAGGTACAGGTATATTTCGTCCTCATCTATGGCCGGATGGAGCGCATAGTTGATGCCTCCGGCCAGAACATGAGAAAGCTCCTTGACCAGCACATCCACTTCCTTGGGAGTCACGATGAGCGTCCCGAAATATGGTTGAAGCATCTGTGCTACAGCCGGAGGCAGACTTGGCTGCCCCAGGCCCAATTCGGCCATTGGTCCAGCCATTTGGTGAGACTGGATCCCTGGCTGCTGGCCGCGGCCTACGATGTCAAGGGCATCGCCGACTATTGTGAGAGCATGCACGACCGTCGGCACTCCCACAGCAATTACAGGCACGCCCATGGTTTCACGGTTAATCCCGAACCTTCTGTTGCCTACTCCGGATCCGGGTTGGATGCCCGTGTCAGAAAGCTGAATTGTGGTGCCGAGCCGAGATATGCTCCTCGCAGCCAGCGCATCTACGACTATGATGAGATGCGGCCTGACCCTGGCTACAACCCCTGCGATTATCTCAGCCGTCTCAACACCCGTAAGTCCCAGAACACCCGGGGAAAAGGCAGCAACCGACTTGAGTCCCCCACGTTTCTCCGGAGGAGTCAGCGAGTATACATGGCGAGTGACGAGAACCTCGCCGGCCACCATGGGCCCGACGGCATCAGGCGTCGCATTCCAGTTCCCCAACCCGCACACGAGAGTCGTGAAATCGGGGATCGCCCAGAAATCCATGTTGTTGAGGTTGGCCCTGATCATCGAGATCAGTTCGTGTGCAAGTCCCTGTGACACTTCCTCCTGCAGTCCCTTGTCGCGCAGAGGAAGGTCAGGGGCATCGATAGTCACGTAGTTTCCAACAGCCTTTCCCAAAGAGCGGGCGGCTTGCTCTGTCTGAATCCTCACGCGGGTCACAGACCCGAAATCCGTCTCCTCAACCTGGGAGCTGACGCCTGGAACTTCTGCCCGACTTGCCCTTTGGACAAGTTCGTTCGCCTCAACCGCCAGATCGGTCAGGCATCTACCCCCGCCCACCCCAAGCTCACACTCTGAAAGATGTTCCAGCGCCTGGCACGGACGCCATTTCGCTCCGAAACTGCGATCAAACCCCAATGCTAAGCACCCCCTCAATACAGCCATGCACGTTGATACATGCCTAGTCTTTCCCGTCTTAAGGCGAGTTCATCACAGATCTGCTCCCATAGCCCCCCGGAGCATCGTGGACCGTGACGCGGGCTTGGAGATTTGCTTGCATTGGCAAACCGTGCGTGGTAGAATCATAGGCGTGCAATTGAATGGCTGAGGGGGAGGTGACTGAGAATGCCAAACATCAGATCTGCTAAAAAGCGAGCCAGGCAGACTAAGACTCGAACGCTCACGAATTTGTCGGTCAAGTCCTCCGTCAAAACAGCTGTTCGCAGGTGCCATGAAGCAATCAGTGAATTGGGGCCGGAGGCCTCGGCCAAGGAGCTCAATCACGCGTACAGCGTGATCGACCGCGCCGCCAAGAAGGGTGTAATCCATCCGAACAAGGCAGCACGCCTGAAATCAAGTCTGGCCACGAGGGCGACTCAATCAGGCGAAGCCTCTGAAGCCTAGCAGGTTTCGCAAGCAAGAGCGTATCACGGGACATGCGGCTGCGCCGGTGTCTGCGTTTGCAGCTCCAGTAACATGCGTTGCTGGAGTTTTTGCTATCCGCAGATCTCTGAGACGAGTACCTCCATGAGCAATCGGTCAGGCATTGCCCCCGTCTTGAAATCCAGGTCCGCACGGGCAATGCGAGATATCATCCCGGCGATATCCCGCTGATTGAGCTCGGTTGCCTGCTGAACCGCTTTCCGCGCCGCCCAGTTGGCCCTTCCGGGGGGCCTTGAAATCGCTCTGGCAGCTTCCTCGGAAGTAGACCCGCGGTCGAGCTCGCATCTGGCAGACATTAATCGACGGAGCTGCGTCGCCAGAGTATTCAATATGCTGAGAGGATGCCTCTCCGTTCTCAGGAGATCATCCAGGGCAGACATCGCTCCCTGGCAGTCTCCGGCGATCGCCGCGTCGCAAAACTCAAAGACTGTCCGAGTCGGGCTTCTCCCAACTGCAGCTCTGATATGATCCACGTCGATGCACATTCTTCCCGAATCGCGACGGGGCCCGAGGTAGGTGATGAGTTTCTCGATCTCCTGCGTCAGCGCGCCGTAATCAGCGCCAGCAAACTCAATGAGAAGCTCGACGCCGTCGGGCCTGATTTCTATGCCAAGCTCCCTCGCACGGGAATACACAAACGATCTGGCATCGCTGGCATAGGCCGGCCTGAACTCGGCGGCAACAACATTGTCGCCGGCTGCCGATACTGCCTTTCGCGGCAGGCTAGTCGAGCCCGAGATGAAGATCACCGACGTGCCTTCAGGCATCTGCAGATCGGTGCGGGCCTTGCCCGGCGCAATAAGGGAGATAATCCTGCCCTGCTGGGCCGTGGGAATCTCCTCGAACCTGCGGACAACCACCACCCTGGATGATGCGAACATGGGCACAGTCAAAATCCCTGTGACGATATCATCAACGGATGACTCCGATGCATCATACACATTCAGGTCCGCGCCCCCGCGCGCAGCGGAAATCGCCTCCGCAAGTTCTTCCGCATTCTGCTGCCGTGAGTAGGAATCCTCACCGTACAGTATGTATACAGGAGCAATCCGTCCTTGCCTGATTGTCTGTTCGAGATCTGCTCTCAATCATATCCCCCCGAAAACCATGCCTGACATAGCCTCGCTTGAAGCCCAGGGCTCCCCAATCGATCCCGCCGTCTTGCTAGCCTTTGAGGCCAGTGCGTGCGATGCCTTCAATAAGCTGGTTCTGGGCTACGAAAAAGATGACTACCAACGGTGCGATTGCCAGTGTCGAGGCAGCCATCAACAAGTTCGGAATGGTGCCGAACTCCTGGTTGAACTGGGATAGCCCAACCTGTATGGTTCGATACTTCGCGGTGTTGGTCACAATCAGGGGCCACAGGAACGAATTCCACCCTCCAATGAACGTAAACAGCCCGTTAGTAACGAATACCGGTTTGGAAAGGGGAACCATTACGCGCCATAGATACTCAAACCGCCCACAGCCGTCTATCTGAGCCGCATCCCACAGCTCCATCGGGATCGTCTGGAAGAACTGCCTCATCATGAAGATCCCAAATGCGCTCGCCACAAACGGCACAATCAAGGCCTTGTACGTGTCAATCCAGCCCAGCCTCGCAATTATCGCATAGTTCGGGACCAGCGTAACCTGGCTAGGGATCATCATCGTGCCGAGCAGAATCATGAACACAGTCTCTTTTCCGGCAAAGTCGATCATTGCAAACGCGTAGGCCGCAAGAGCCGATGTGGCAAGTTGCAGAGCGGTTGTAACAGTCGCTATGAACGCCGAGTTGAAGAAGTATCGCGGGAAATTCGGATCCGCGTTCCATGCATCAGCATAGTTTCTCCATACGAACTTCTTGGGGAACCAAACAAGCTCGGGAGTATACAGCTCCTCCGGACCCTTTACCGCTGTTATGAGCATGTAGTAGAAGGGGAGAAGCATCATCACTGCCCCCACAGTTAGGAGGATATAGACAACCACCATTCCTGAAGTCTTTCTACTCTTTGACAAGGCCATTACCTCCCCAACTACTGATAGTGGACACGCTTGCCCACTACATCCCTTTGCACAAGTGTCAACACGAATATGATGGCGAACAGAATATACCCAATCGCTGATGCATAGCCGAATCTGAAGGCGCCCCACCCCTGGTCGTAAAGGTACCTCACTACGACGCGAGTCGTTCCGAGCGGTCCACCCTGTGCAGAAGGCCAAAGTACATATACCTGGGTGAATACTTGGAATGAGCCGATGATCGACACCATCAGTATGAAGTAGGTGGTCGGCGAAAGCAGAGGCCATGTAATGTTGGCAAACATCGACCACCCGCTGGCCCCGTCGATTTCGGCTGCCTCGTAGTACTCAGCGGGGATGTTCTGCAAACCCGCCAGGAAAAGCACGACGTTGTAACCCAGATGCCTCCATATGCTCATCAGGCAAAGGGCAAACATCGCCCACTTGGGATCGAGCAGCCAGGCCTGGGGCTCGACGCCGACGAGGCTCAGAAGTGCGTTAAGCATTCCTGCAGTATCTTCCTTGTAAATCCATGTCCATACGATAGAGATTGCCACGACAGGCGTGACGTATGGTAAGAAGTACGCAGTCCTATATGCAGCCACGCCGCGTATGGGTTTGTTCAGCAACCAGGCAATGAACAGAGCCAATGCCATGCCGGTTGGGACCGTTCCAAGCACGTACTTTCCCGTGTTTGCCAGAGATTTGAGGAAGTCGGCATCGCGGAACAGCTCCACGTAGTTGCCAAAGCCAGCCCAGTTCCACCGGCCTATGAGGTTTGTGTCGAACAAGCTTATGTAGAGCGCGTAGAACGCAGGAAAAAGGTTGAACACAATTATTATTACTAACGCTGGAGCTAAGTATAGGTATGCTGCAGCAGTATCCCGAGCGTATCTTTTCCTCTCAAGTGAGTTCATTGACCCTTCCACTCCCCTCCCGCAAGCCAGGACATTATTGCCAGGGTAAACGCGGCATTTCCACAGCGTTCCCTATCAAGATCATAGGAAGAATAAACGGGAGCTCCGAGGCAGACCAGACGGCCTGACCCAATGAATTGCGCCGCGGCGAATACGGGTGACTGGGCATACGGGAAATGCATACCATCCCCGGAGACATCCACTGACCATGAGTCTGTAGCCCAGGCGAGCACCGCAACTTCCTCCACCTCGCGAAGGGCATTCCAGCCCGGACCTGCCAGCGAACATGCTTCGTCTGCATATACTGCCCGCGCCATTCCCCATTCCACATCAACAACGGACGAGTCCTCCCGCCTGATCTCATCACGCCCGAATCGGATCGCCGACCCTATGCGTTCCAGCACCATGTTGAGCTGCTCACAATCGCGAAGGCCGGGGAAGTCAGATCCTCCTGCAAGCAGCAGCGATCCTCCGCGCAGAACGAAATCTGCAATTGCATCCAGTTCTTCATCATCAAAAGAGGTGGGCGTGAGGGAGAATCCCATCTCCGGAACGTTTATTACGAGTATGTCGGCACCCTCAAGAAGTTCAAAGTCTACCCGGCCTCCATTTATGCCGGGATTATACTCAGCTTCCCCCAGGAGTCTGACAAATGCGTCCATATAGCCTGAACAGCGATTGTTATGACCTTCATCGATAATCACATTCTTTATCTCCGAAGACCTCACCCGCACAGGTTTGCCAGGGTAAATGTCGGGCGCATCCTCCCTGCCTGGAATCACAAGCTCCAGAATGAAGCCGGCTTCCCCCGCCTCGCCGGGCGTCCACTCAAATGAAACAGCTGTGCCGCGACCTCCGGGAAGGTCCACCTCAAGAGACGAGCACCGCGTGGGCTTTCCTTCGCGCATTTCGTAGAGAATCGCAGTTGCCCCTTGTATTGCAGCATCATTCCTGTTCACTATCTCAGCTCTCACCCGAGCTGGCTTTCCCTCCTGGGGAACCAGATCAACACAGCCAAAGTCGCAAACCGCAACTTTAGACTCTGTGGACACCCAGATCGGGCTTGTGACAATGACATCTGAATCGACCTGAACTGCACGCACATAATACCAGTTGTAGCTTGAAGCGGGCACTATGTTTACCTCTGCTTCGAAAACGTTGGTTCCGTCCACCTCGGATTCCCATGCCACAGCGCCGCCGTTCGTGACAATCTGAACTGAAGCAATCATGTCGGATTCGTCTGGATCATCTATGACAACGCTGAACTGCAGAGCACGCCCTGAATCCAGGTCGTCCCTGGAGATTACGACTTCGCAACCCATCTGGCACTCGCCTAGCGCAAAGAAGGCACGGACGTTCTTGTCTTCAGTCGCATATGTTCTCATGCTCCGGAGCGACTCATATACCGCCTCTCTGGTCAACTCCCGCGCCAGAACTCCCGTCCTTGTCGGAGCAACTGTTCCCCAGTGAGCACTGTGATTATCCTGGCACGATATGGCGCCAACGTGCCACCCGCGGTCAAGGGCTCGCTGGTAGGCTCGTTCATTCCTTATGTTGTGCCTGTAGGGGCCTGAACCGACCTCCAGAAGATATAAGACCCTATCTCCTTCGCCGAGGTACTCGAAGTCGTTCCAATTAGGCTGGATCCCATAGTCGGGATGGTTGAAGGTCCCTATCCCATCATGCTGGGTGAGAAAGTCAATGAACTCGGCAACACTGCGCTGCGTGTCACGGGATGCAGCAAGGGGAGTATCCAGCCCGTTCATATGTCCATCGGTGAATGTCCACTCGAATCCGATCATGGGCACGAACCTTCCTGGTTCATAGAATGCATCCGCCTCTTCCAAGCTCATGAACCAGTGATGTATGTTCGTCGCTTCCTGAAAATAGTAGCCATGATCGGTCACAGCCAGGAAGTCCAGCAATGCAAGATCCCTTGCGTGCTGGAATGCGTCTGAGGGCGTAAGGACGCCATCAGAGTAGGACGTGTGGGAGTGGAGGTTCCCGAAATAGCAATTGAACTCAGGTGCAGGTTCCGCCCCATAGCAGGCGCTAGCTGCCAGTGCAGAAAAGACTGCAGCCAAAACCAGCATCGTGCGCAAGATGCGCTTGCCCACAGGCTTCCTCAGCATTATCGACACCACTTTCACAAGATTTGAAGCCCGGGGCGCACAGGCAATGCGCCCGACACCCCGGACATCTTCAGATCGATCTCATTGTCGAAGCAGCACCCTAGGTTTACCTGAGCCTGGCGTTAGCCTTCACTGCCGCAGCGTCAAGAGCTTCCTTGGGCGTCGCTTTTCCGAGGAAAACCTTCTCCACTGCCTCCGACACATCGCCCCTTATATTGTTCCATGCTGCCATGTTCGGGTCGTAGTTGATGTAACGCAGCTGCTGCAAACTCTGGAGATCACGTGGATGCTCCGCAAACCACTTCTTCATTATCTCAAGATGCATTGCAGACTTGCGGACTGGAATGTAGCTGGTGCCCATGGCCCATCTCGCCGTTTGCCTGGGTTCAACAAGCCACTTGATGAACTTCCACGCAGCGTCCTGCTCCGCGGCACTAGCCCTTGAGAAAATGGCAAGGTCGGTGCCTGCAACAGGAGTGGATCGGAACTTGGCATCCATGTATGGCAGGGGAGCCGCGCTCCATTCGAACTTGCCCGCGACAGAGTTCTCAGTATAGCTGAGTCCGGGAGAAGTCGTCAGATACATAGCCACCTTGCCTGCTCCGAAGTCAGCATCGATGTATCCAGGGACATAGTAAGCAACCTTGTATTTGTTGAGAAGGTCAGCCATGAACTGCAGGGCTGTGACGCCCGCCGGCGAATTCACCGCGACCTTACCTTGCGAATCAAGCCATGACCCGCCTGCATTGAAGAAGAAGCAAGCGAAGATGTCAATGTTCGGCCTGAGTGCAAACCCGTACCTGACAGTCTTGTCGCCATCCCTGATAGTAAGGGCTCTGGCAGTGTTCACAAGCTCCTGCCAGGACTTAGGCGGCCCATCAATTCCCGCCTCCTGCAGTGCAGTCTCGTTATAGACCAAGACATACACGCTCTTGTTGAAGGGCATCGTATACCAAACTCCGTCAAACATGCAGCCTGCTCTGAGGCCATCCCATATGTCGTCGATCTCCAGCTGTGAAAGGCCGTTGGGGCCCTTTACAAACTTCTGAATTGGAACGAGTTCATTACCGGATATGTACTCATCCGCCCAGTTGCCATAGACCTGGGCCATAGTAGGAGGCTTCCGCGCAACAAGCGAGCCAACGATCTTCTGGCTCAGCGCACCGTAGTTTCCTTGATACTCAGCCTTCACGTAAACATCAGGACTCTGTTTGTTGAACTCGTCAACAAGTGCTTCCAGAGTCTTTCCCAGCTGTGCACCCATGGCGTGCCAAAACGTGATAGTCGTTTTGCCGGCTGCCACTTGAGGACCAATCGCCAAAGAAGCCAGGACAATCGTAGCCATCAATAGAACAGTCATAAACCTCTTCAATACTCACTCCCCGCACCGCTTCCGCAGTCGGGGAACGCCCCTCCTTTCTGGTTTAGACGTTGCACTCCTACTTTCGACGAATAGGCCTCTACTCCTGCCGATCAGCCTTGATTTGTCCCAACGTCTTGAGCTTTCTGAACATCGCGGCCCTGGTCCACTGGGACCTCATGTCACTTACGATCATCCGGCGCGATCTTGAGCGCCACACGACTCTCACAGCTCCCACCAGATCTGTACGCAGCAGATTCGCNNAAACTGAGCCGAAGCTGATCCTGACGATCCGTGGTGGCCTACCTTAAGAACCTGAGCCCCCGGTAGCCCCTCGCCGCTAGGCCCAGCGCGCCGAAGCACCTCCTGCTCAAACCTGCGTCCTGCGTCCGCGCAAAGGAGCATCGCCAACTCGCCACATGTGACTTTGAGCACAAGAGAGAACTCATTTGGATCCCGAGATGGAAAAGGGGGAGAAGACGCCGGACCCATTGACGCCGTCGGAAGATCAGAACTCTGGCCCGATTCGACCTGGTCCTCCTTTGATAGCAGGGGGTTCGCAACCTCGAGGCAAACCGATCCTGCCCAGACCCGGTCGCCGTATGACAGCGGGACGAGCAACGGGTTGCCGCCAGAGACGCGTTTCAGTTCGAAGAGGGCCGGCCCAATGCGGGCCGGGTCCATCCCTTCGGGGACGATTACTGCGCCCACCCTGACACCGCCCACAAGGCTCCCAAGTCCGCCAATGTGGTCCGCATGCTCATGTGTGAGGATCACGGCATCTGCCGCCGTTTTGCCCGATCTCTTGAGGTATGGCAGCACGTATCTCTCTCCAGCGCGCTCAGTTCCAACATCTATCAGGATAGTGTGGCCCTGGGGAGTAGAGAGTACGGCTGCATCTCCCTGGCCTACAGAGAGAAACACGACCTCGAGCGGCCTCGGCCAGGCAAATAGCGCAGCGAGGATCGCGATAACAAGTACTGTCGCAAAGCCAGGCCTCCCGCGGACTATCCGGGCCACGCGCCGCCCCGCTCTAAACCTGGCAAAGCCGTCCCGCGCCAACCTGCACATGATGAGAACCGCACCGTAATAGCCGATTACTTCGACGCTCTTCAGCTGCCTGCAGCCGATTGCTGCGAATGCAGGGGAAGACACCCATTTCAAGAAGGCTATGAGGATTCTGAGGACGGCACCGGCTCCGGTGATTATGAAANNGATGCGAGGGGAAGCGCTGCCAGGTTGGCAAACGGACTGATCATGCAGACCTGGCCCGTCATGTTTGCAACCACAGGCCAGGTTGCCATCTGAACCGCCCCGGAGACGACGAGTAGCTGGACCAATCTTGCAAAGGGACCAGATGGCCTTCGACTCATGGCCTGATTTGTTCTGGGGACAACATGAATAAGGGCCCCGACTGCGAGATAGGACATCTGGAACCCCGCATTCCAGAGAAGCAATGGGTTGATCAGAAGCTGGGGCACTGCAGACATGATGAGCACATGCAGGGGGTCTGCCTTCCTTCGCCTGGCCCTGGCTGCAACTGCCACGAACAGCATCAGCCATGCCCGCACAACAGATGCCCGCAAGCCGGCAGTAACAGCATACATCCCACCTACTACAATAGCTGCAACTTCGGCGAATCTCCGCGACCCGCCCATCATGCGAACGCCCGCCGCACACAGCCCTGAAACGAGGCCTACATGCATGCCGGATGCAGCCAGGAGATGGGCAGCCCCTGATCTCCTGAAAGCTTCAAGGGTTTGGGGATCCACGTTTCTTGAGTCCCCCAGAATCATTCCTACAAGAAGATCTCGTTCAGGAGGTTCAAGGATTCTGGCAGCTGACTCGCTCATGCGGCGCCTCGCTGCCCCGGCAAGCAGGAGGAGTGGACGACTGCTGTTCCGCCCTGCAAAGCCTATTGAATCATTCTCTGCCCGGCCAAGGGCGTGTACTCCCTGTTGCAGAAGGATCATCCTGTAGTCCGGCTCTCCGGGATTCATGGGACGCCCGGCCAGCTCAAGTCGAACTCTCGCCCAAACCAGATCTCCTTCACGCACATCCCATGTAACCCATGTCTCTTCATACCCCTGCGCCGGCCTTATCCGGACAGCCCCTGTAGCCCGGCGATTTGTGCCGCACCATGAGACTTCATCTGCCTCAACTACGAGCTCCTGAGGGTTTTGAGCCGGAAATACAGATTTCACAGTGCCATAAATGAGCACATTGCATCCATCATATCGTGCAACTGTCGTTGCGGCCATCCTGTCGACACGGGCCAATGCCAATGTTCCCAGGCTCATGCCAGCCATGGCCAGGGCTGCCCATATCAGGGCGATTCGTTTCCTTCTGGACAGTCTCAGCATCTGAACCCTGGCGACTAAGATTGCAGCCAGCACCATCCAGCCAAAGCGCAAGAAGCCCCCAGCTTCAAGCCAGCCGAGGAGTATTCCCGCGATCAGAGAAGCAGCAAAGACCGGCAACACAGCATGTGCCCCTTCGCTCACGCAAAACAAGCGTGTCAGGGCCTGCAGAAAAGCCCCCGCACTCATCTTGCTGCACCCCAAAGAGGCATCTACCTCACCGTGGCGTAAGGGGCAATCTTGCTCAGCTTAGCCTCGCCTATGCCAGAGACGCCAAGCAGGTCACTAACTGAGGAGTAATTGCCATGCTTCGTCCTGTACTCCACTATCCTGGCGGCTGTTACGGGCCCAACTCCGGGCAATTGCTCAAGCTCATCAGCTGAGGCAGTGTTGATATTTATCAATTCCTCCCCCGCTGGCGATGATAGCGTAATGTCCGCCCTGCTCGCAGGGGCATCAACCTCTTGCGAAGGCGACGCCTGCGACCGCTTTCGCGGAACATATATCTGCTCTCCATCACGTACAGGCAATGCCAGATTGATCATGTCAGTGTCGCTCTCAGATGTTCCTCCTCCTGCGGCCTCCAGGGCATCGACAACCCGGGAACAAGCAGGAAGCGCGTACACGCCAGGACTGGCCACCTCGCCTGCCACATGAATGATGATTCTATCTTCGGCCCGTTCAGGCGTCGCCAGGTCGGGTACTGGCTTTCCGGCATCTGCACCGGAAGCCACGACCTTGTCCTGGTTCCCTGACCCGCCTGGCTGAGAGCCGCCAATCATGGGCGCATTACTTGCGTCATCCTCCATGACCACCAGCGCCGGTCGACGCGTTTGATTCAGGGCAACTACCGCCAGCCCGAGCAGAGCCACCCCGGCGATGATTGCCGTCAGCCTCCGCGGGCTGAGCCTCTTCATATATCATCCCTCCCAACGACGTCGACCGACCATGGTGGAACCTCCGGACTGCTGATTCTATGCTAGCACCCCGGCGCCACTGCCGCCTCACTCTTTCGGGCGAACCAATGGGATGATTTTTCCGGGAGACGCAAAGGGCTAACCCTACATGCCTCGTAAGGTTAGCCCGAACGATGCCAGTGCCCAAAAGCGGGCTACTTGACGACTATATTGAGAAGCCTCTTTGGAACGAAGATAGTCTTTACGATCGAACCTGATCCAACAGCAGCCGCCACTTTCTCGCTTGCCAGCGCCAGAGAGACAGCCTCCTCCTCGGCAATATCCACAGCAACAGTCAGCCTATCCCTGACCTTCCCGTTGACCTGAACGGCTATCTCCACCTCGTCTACGACGATTGCTTTCGGATCATGTTTGGGCCATTCAACCTTGTGCACGCTCCCGGAGTGGCCTATTTCGTGCCAGAGCTCATCGGCTATGTGGGGCGCAAATGGCGCCAACATGATCACGAGGATATCAATGGCCTCCCCCGCTACTTCCGCTCCGCCCGGCTGAGCCAGCACCTCATCCTTCAGAGCATATAGCGTATTGACGCACTCCATTATGGCTGCGATCGCTGTGTTCAGGCTGACTCGCACTTCGATGTCCTCGGTTACCTTCTTCAGCGCGCTATGCGCGGCCCTGCGCATCTCCTGCGCCTCAGAACTGAGGCTTTCAACGTTGGTGACAGCAGCCACCCCTTCCGGCAGATTCTCTCTGCGATCGCTCGCCTCCTGCACATATTGATAGACGAGCCTCCATACTCTTTGTAGGAACCTCCAGCAACCTGCAACCCCTTCAGCGCTCCACTCCAGGTCTCGCTCGGGAGGAGCTGCAAACAACATGAAGAGCCTGGCAGTATCCGCCCCGTATTCAGCCACTATCTCGTCCGGATCTACGGTGTTCCCCTTGGATTTGGACATCTTGGCGCCATCCTTCAACACCATCCCCTGTGTCAGCAGGTTCGTGAAGGGTTCCTCGAACCCGACCAGGCCGAGATCGTGCAGGGCCATCGTGAAGAACCTGGCGTACATCAGATGCATGATGGCATGCTCAACACCGCCAATATACTGGTCCACAGGCATCCAGTAGTCTACGTGGGCTCTGTCCCAGGGAGCGGTGTCCGTTCTGGGCGAGGCATACCTGGAGAAATACCAGGAAGAGCAGATGAACGTATCCATCGTATCCGTCTCTCGCCTGGCATTGCCTCCGCAAACAGGGCATTTCGCATTGACGAACTCGGGACAATCCGCCAACGGCGACTTGCCTGTAGGCATGAATTCCACGTGTTCAGGGAGCATCACCGGAAGCTCTGCCTCTGGAACTGGCACTATGCCGCAGGAATCGCAATAAACAATGGGGATGGGCGCGCCCCAGAACCGCTGCCTGGATACGAGCCAATCTCGGAGTCGATAGTGCACGACCTTCCTCCCAGTCCCCTCTCGCTCCAGGTATTCGGCGATAGCCGCCCTGGCTTCAGAGGAGTGCATGCCGTCGAAATCACCCGAGTTGACCTGCACACCCTCATCCACATACGCGCCTTCCATCCCGGACTCATCAAAGCTCTCCCCGGGAGGGTTGATGACGACCTTTACCGGGAGACCGTATTTCCTGGCAAACTCGAAGTCTCGCTCATCATGAGCCGGAACTCCCATTACTGCGCCTGTGCCATATTCCATCAGCACGTAGTTGCCCACCCAGATCGGGACAGCTTCGCCGTTGGCCGGGTTCACAGCATAGGCGCCAGTGGGCATGCCAACCTTCTCCGTATCCTCTGCAGTGCGCGCAATCTCATCTTGAGCCATTACATCTTCAACAAATCGACGGATGTCTGCTTCATCCGGCTTTCCGGAGATCAACTGCTCAAGGAGCGGATGTTCAGGCGCCAGCACTACATACGACACACCGCAGATAGTATCTTGCCGTGTGGTGAAAATCGTCAGCTTCTCGCCGGTGCCTTCCACGGCGAAATCTATGTCGACGCCTTCACTGCGCCCTATCCAATTGTGCTGCATTACCTTTACCTTTTCAGGCCATCCAGCCAACTCATCCAGGTTCTTGAGAAGCCTCTCAGCGTACCTGGTTATTCTCAGGAACCACTGCTCCAGCACACGCTTGGTCACAGGCGTATCGCATCGCTCACAGGCGCCGTTTACAACCTGTTCATTTGCGAGCACGGTTGCACAAGACGGGCACCAGTTGACCTTCTGCGTTTTGCGATATGCCAACCCATTCCTGTAGAGCTGGAGGAAGAGCCACTGCGTCCACTTGTAGTAAGATGGATCACAGGTCGCTATCTCCCGATCCCAATCATAACTGAACCCGAGCCTCTTTATCTGCTCCCGCATCACTGCTATGTTCTCGCGTGTCCAGGATGCAGGATCAACTCCATGCTTTATGGCAGCATTCTCCGCCGGCAGACCGAAGGCGTCCCATCCCATCGGATGGAGCACATTCCACCCGCTCATCGATTTTTGCCGAGCTATCACATCGCCGATGGAGTAGTTCCTGACATGGCCCATGTGTATTCGCCCGGAAGGGTACGGAAGCATCTCCAGCAGATAGCATTTCGGTCGGCCGGTCTCCTCCCCGACCTTGTAAATCTGATCTTCTTCCCATTTAGCCTGCCATTTGGGCTCAATCTCTTCAAAGCAATATCTGTCCCTCATTCTTCTTCCTCCTTCGGCCTGCGGGAACAAAAAAAACCCCTGACATCAAAATGTCAGGGGCGAACAACATCCGCGGTACCACCCTGCTTCACGCGCAATCCGGCCCCGCCAACCGGGTAAAGAAAATGGTGGAGCTGGAGGGAATCGAACCCTCGGCCTCTTGAATGCCATTCAAGCGCTCTCCCAACTGAGCTACAGCCCCACGTAGACTGACGCGTGCCTCTCGGCGAATAACGCCGCCAACCGTTGCGGGCTAATTGGTGAAATTCCTTTCGCCCGCACTGCTCCAAGGCGAGTTCGATACTGTCCAGCCGCCGGGTTTCACCCACCCCCAGCTCTCTTGAGGCCCGACAGCATCTACTGCTCCTGTTCATCGCGTTTGCACTCTCAAATATCAAGCAGCTATGATTATACCTGCCCTCTTCGAGTAAGTCAAGCCGATTTCCTCAGGCCATCAACATCTCCGGGCAAACGCCGCCGCAGATTGCACAGACAAAGCCCGGCTCGTCCAGCACTACACTGCATCTCCCGATCTGGTGTCTTCTACCTTCACAGCCGGCGCGTCTCCCCAGAGGCCTTCAAGGTCATAGTATTCCCTCTCACTCCCCCGGAAAATGTGGACCACTATGTCGCCCCAATCGAGCAGCACCCAACCGGATGAATCCGAGCCTTCGCGGCGACGCAGCTTCAGCTCTGACGTTTCCATGCTCTCTTCAATGGCCTCACGAACGCCGCGCGCATGGCCCTCAGTATGCACACTGCAAACCAGGAAGTAGTCGGCCATTATCGATACTGAGCTCATGTCAATCAGAACTACATCGTCTGCCTTCTTCTCCAGAGCGGCCGCCGCCGCCAGTTTCGCATGATGCGTAGATGGAAGTTCAGCCTGCAATTTCTCCAAGTTCACGAGCAGGTGGATCACCAGCCTTACAATTAGTCTTGTCTGTCACGCTAATCAGGTGATTGCGCGCCAGAACGGTCTCGATAGCAACTTCGTGTCCGGCCTCTACCAGGCAAGCTATGGTGCAGCCCAGAGCAGACGCAAGAGCCAAATCAAGATCCTGTTCTGCAAGGGCGCGAAGCCTATCTACCCCGGGAAAATCCCTTCCGGGTTCAATGTAGTCGGCAAGGCATACAACCTTGTCCTCAGCGGTCATCTCAGTCGAGCCCAGCGTATGCACGGATATGGCCTGCAGTGCTCGCACATCCTCCACTCCGTACTTCTCCCTGGCCAGGACAGCTCCAGCAGGTCCATGAAGCAGAACTGGATTCTTCAGCAACCTCTCTGTCAGCCTGGAACACGGGCTTCTCAAAGCAAGCTCCAGAACTTCATCGTCAGGCAAATCGCGAGCACAATCATGCAGAAGCCCGGCCAAGCCCGAAACATGAACATCTGCCCCGTATTTCTCGGCAAGCCGCCTCGACTCCTCCTCAACACGGAGCGAATGCAAATACCTCTCAGGCGGCAACAAGCGCTTAAGCTCGCGCCTTATTGAATCCAGAAGATCATCGCGCACCAGGAAGCGCCTCCCGACATTGCCCGTTCTCTACATCACATAATAGCACATCGCCCCCACAGGTTCCATTTGGGGGCGATGTAACTCCTATCCTACTTTCCTACATACGAGGCTCTCTGGCTTTCGCCTCGTTCACCGTAATCTCTCTTCCGTCGATCGTCATTCCATGAAGCGACTTGATGATCGGTTCGATGTCGTCAGTCTCCACCTCTACGAATCCGAAACCACGGGATCTGCCAGTATCTCTGTCGGTCACAATCCTACTCGAAATAACCTCCGCGTAAGGCGAGAATACTTCCCCAAGCTGGTCATCTGTAACTGCCCAGGGAAGGTTCCCCACATACAAGGTTTTGCTCATGCCTGCACCTCACTCCGTTAGACGTAGTTTTTCACCTTATGCATTCTGTTATGTATCGAAGGCCAGTGCCCAGAGGATCATCCGCAGTAAAGCTCCGCCCTCTCGATATAGCTCACCACGATGTCTGGAAGAAGATAACGAACGGGCCGGCCTTGCCTGAGCCTTTCACGAATATCCGTAGATGATATGGCCAACGCTGGGACTTCGAAGAAGTGTATTCTGTTTGCCTTCTCTACGAATATTTCCTCAATTCTGCCGTTATGAAGGGCGTACCCAGGCCTGGTTGCGGCGATGAATTCGCAAAGCTCAAGCAAAGTATCTGAATCCTTCCATTCCAGCATCTCAAGGATTGCATCAGCGCCTGTTATGAAATAGAGGCCTGCTTCATCACCATAGCGATCACGAAAAGCCCTCACAGTGTCGATTGTGTAAGATGGGCCCACCCGATCGACTTCGATTGACGATACTTCAAAATGTGGATTGCTTGTGGTAGCCAAAACCGTCATCATGTGCCTGTGTCCGGGAGAAGTAATATGCTTGCCCACCTTATGGGGGGGAAGCCCGGAAGGGACAAATACGACTTTATCCAGGTTGAACTGGTAATGGGCCTGTTCTGCCGTTACAAGGTGCCCATAGTGAATTGGATCAAAAGTGCCACCCATTATGCCTATGCGTTGCACTTCAATACACCTGCCGCATCTGCTAGCGAGTCCAGAAATGCGCCTCGCCGTACTCGATTTCTATGTCTCCTATGCGCACAATATCGCCTTCAACCGCTCCAGCCTTCCTTAACTCATCGACAATACCAGCCTTGGCCAGCATCGCCCAGAATCGGCGATAGGCCTCAAGGTTGTTCATGTCGGTCATCTGGCACAGCCGCTCCACGCCCTCGCCTGAAATCACGTACTCGTCGCCGTCGCGTTCAACCGTTGCATCCCTGAGCCGCGCCCCTCGTTGGGCTTGCCTGCCCTGGTAATCCTGGGGCAGAGCTTCCACCTCATCTACAGCCGTTTTTGACAGAGAGTCCACAACCGCGTACAGCAACTCTTTCACGCCTTCGCCGGTTAGCGCGGAAATGTGCCAAACAGCAACGTCCTCTTTGCCGAGGGCCTCCGAAAGCCCCTTTGCCCGTTCACGCGTGCCTGGCATGTCCACCTTGTTTGCCGCCACAATCTCCGGTTTCAGCGGAAGATCGGGATGGTATAACTCCAATTCCCTTCTGATAGTGCGATAGTCTTCAAGCGGATCTCGCCCCGATTCTTCTGACACGTCCACAACATGCACGAGGATCCGCGTTCTCATCACATGCCTCAGGAATTCGTGACCGAGGCCCACACCATCGGCAGCGCCTTCAATGAGACCGGGAATATCAGCAACAACAAAGCTCATGTCAGCACCCTCTACCACACCCAGAACCGGACTGAGAGTCGTAAACGGATAGTCAGCGATCCTGGGGCGAGCCGATGAGATCTTCGACAGCAGCGTGGACTTTCCAGCATTCGGATACCCTATAAGCCCAACGTCAGCCAGCAGCCGAAGTTCAAGCGTGAGCCGCCGTTCCTCGCCGGGCTCGCCTTTTTCTGCAAAACGAGGAGCTCGACGAACCGATGTCGCAAACCGAGCATTTCCCCTGCCTCCTGCCCCTCCTCTTGCCAGAAACACCCGCTGCTCGTCTACGACCAGGTCGGCTGCGACTTCTCCAGTCTCCGCATCCTTCACTATGGTTCCCACGGGCACTCTCACGACGAGGTCTTCTCCTTCCGCGCCCGTCATCTTGCTCGCGCCCCCTCGGGCGCCGTTCTTTGCGCGGAGATGCTTTTTGTACCGGAAATCTGTCAGCGTAGTCAGCGTTCTGTCGGCCACTGCTATGACATTGCCTCCATTGCCCCCATCACCGCCGGATGGGCCGCCCCGAGGCACAAATTTCTCACGTCTGAAGGCAACCTCGCCATGGCCGCCATCTCCGCCACGGACAGATACTTCGACTAGATCAACAAACATATCAGCTGCTCTCCTTGCCCGTCCACGACCGCTTGTGCGGGAGGACGATGGATCAGGACTCACGAAGCTGCCGCCCCCTGGCCAACATCGCAAGGCATGATGTCGTGCACAACCATGACAAACCCCGTGCATTTTCCGACACGCCCTGGCACTTGTCCATTTGCCCACGGCGTGCGATTGCCTCACTCGGAAGATCGACCACCGGCTGCCTGAAACGTGCTCCTCCTATTTCTACACTACAGCGCCCTCTTCCTCCCAGACAGACCTTTCCGGCAAATCCCCTGCCCTCATAGAACCATCTCATCCTCTGAGCGCACTGCATCTCCCACACCCGCATGCAGCACGAGTAGAACGGCGAATCCGGACAGGCAACATAGTATAACAGAAGAGGCCCGGTTCTACAAACGCGCCGTTCCCTTCGGCCTCATGACTTCGACAGCGAAGGCAAGGTAATTCAAGGCCCAGTGCGCCAGCCATGGATATGCCAGCCCGCCGCTTGTCACAGCAAGCCAGCCAAGGGCAATGCCGCTGGCAATGGGCATGAGGAGCGCGTAGGCAGTGATTACGTCAGGAGCCCTGGCACATGCCATCGGAACTCCGTGAATCAATCCGAACAGAACCCCCTGCGCAATTACTCCATTGGCCGGACCGCTTGCCCCTCGGGCCCACTGCAGCAGGAAACCTCTGAACAGGATCTCCTCGAGAAGGGCTCCCGATGCTATGAAACCGAGGCCAAGAAGAAGTGCCATTCGCTTCGGCATGCCTCCAAGAGCCAGGTACGCCCCTCCCGGATTCACGCCTGCGTCCCTCATCCACCCTCCATGGGCCTGCTTGAGCCGGGCATGGATACACATGTTGATGACGCCCAGTGCCACGACGACCAACCCGGTCACAAGCGCCAGCCGACCATTGCCCGGCCGCCCGGCTATCTTGAGGAAGTCAGCAGGATCCTGCCTCTTCACGAGCCAAACACCTGCGATGATCGCTACAAGAAGCAGATCCCCCAGATCAATTCCTGATTGCCCCTCACGCATAGCTCTATGTGCATACGCCCTGGCCGCAACGGAGCTCCCCACTATTGCGTAAACAAGAGCGGATTTCACAGCTTTGATACCTCTCGGAGCGCCTGCGTCAGGTTTAGGGAAGCTGTTCGAGAGTCATCCCACGTCCATAGAATGCTGGAAATGAAGATTCTATATGCCTCGCACATAGGATCTCGCCCATCCAGCCTTCCAGTTGCTGAGTATGCTGACGCCCTGCAGCCTCCTCCACAGAAGTAACGGACATCGCAATCGCTACAACCTTCCATGTCGTCCACCCCAGGGACTTTCCACACGCCACCTTCTGTGCAAGCGAGTCCCGCCGGCCCGGACTCTCCCGGCATTCCACTTTCTGCATCACAACGCCCGCCAAGAATCTCATGCAGCTTGGCCTCAAACTCGGGAAGCATGAGCAGATGGCACGGATACGCATTGCCTCGCCCGGAAACCGCGAGCACCTCGGAACCTGCGCCGCACCCATGTTTGGGAACCAGCCCTAGTACATCGTCAAACGAAGCCCCCTCAGGCAAGCCGTTCGCCTCGCATACTGAAAGAAGGTGACTCAGAATCGCTCTGGCAAGAGCGACTGGATCCCGACTGCGCCCTTTCATACTGGAACATGCGCCACGGCCAACTTCCTGGAAAAGGCTTACGTGGAATGTGGCTCCATGTTTCTCTGCAAGCGACATCATGGCCTCAAGATCAAACGCGTCAAGATCCGCAACTGTAGAGACGAGCTCCACATTTTCCGTCCCTGCGCGCACAAGCCTTGTGAGGCCTCCAAGCGCCGCATAGAAGCTGCCTTCGCCCCTGACCGCATCATGCGCAGCCTGGTCAGCCGAGTCTACACTGACCTGAACTCGAACGCCTAGCGATGCAATCGCTTCTGCCAATGTGTCAGTCATCAACGTGGCATTGGTGGCAAGTGTGACTTCTGGCGCGACCCGAGTCGCCGCAGAGAGCAACTCGGCCAGATCAGCCCTGAGAGTGGGTTCTCCTCCAGTGATCACAAGTTCCGCTGGACTAATTGTCTCTAGCTGTCTGATGGCTCTAAGCACCGCCTCAGTAGGAGCATCGCCTTCACGAGCCCCTCTGTAGCATGTAGTGCATGTCAGATTGCAGTTGTCTGTGACAGAAACATAAATCCTCGAACGGCCGGATCGCGCCTGAGCAGCCTCTTCACTCTTCGCCTCCACTCCGCATGCCTCTTTGCCGCCGCCACAGGGCTCGCAAACAAGCAGTCCTCGAGCCTGAAGCTCTTCCATGAGCTCCAGCAGGCTCACAAGGGCCTCTCTCCCGTACGCTGGCCCTACAGTATCTACTATCCCCTGAATGCTGATTCCAACGAGCCTATCGAGCATGACGCCGGCATAACGGCTTATCTTCGCCCACGTTCCGAGGACAGGATTGACGATCAGATAGGCCTTGCCGGTCCTAACTACGCGTGCATAAGGAACTAGCGAATACGCAAAAGATCCAGCTTCCATACGCAAAAGGCGGGTGCAGCCCGGGAATTCCGATCCGCACTGCCGCCTTCCTCCTCCCTTCCAGGCCATGGCGTGCGCACATAAGCGCGGGAACCAATCTGGTCAGATTGGCCCCCGCTGGGATAGTTGGAATTACGCGCGCTCATGGATAATAGTCAGTGCTCGGCTCGAGGAGAGCGTCGCTCACCCGATGGTGAGCATCACTCCCCACACTGGGAACGATAGGCAGAAGCTGTTGATCGAGACGTTTACCCTCTTTTTTCGGCCTGCCTGAATGCGAAACACTCGCTTCACCCCCCTTGATAGTACAGTCGGGCACAGGCATCCCGCCGTGGCTCCGCTTGCATCCATATCGTACCATCACAGGGGTCTAAAGGGTATTGCCCGAAAGGATGATTTTATGGACTAGGGGGAGGTAACCAATGGTCAAGTAACCCGGCCGCAGTTGCCAGCCTCACTGCCGATGCCCTCGTATTGACGCCAAGCTTCTGGAAGATGGAACGGACATGCGTTTTTACGGTGTTTATCGAGATGAACATCTCCTCAGCTATTACCCTGTTTGTCTTGCCTTGCGCAAGACGGTCCATTACCTCCGTTTCAGTGGGGGTTAGCCTTGGGACTTCTCGTTCCTGGAAGTATTCAGGTTCGGCGTTGGCAAGTGCCAGTTCTACCTCTTCCCATCCGTAGCCAGGCGGTATGCTAAGCCCCTTCCGTTCAGCAAGAGGATAAACACACAGCAGGAACATCCCTGGCCCATCTGCAGGCATTGGAAAGCTGCCCTCTGCCAAGATTGGCGGCCTTCCAGTCACGGCACGCGCCTCTCTCCAATGCAACCTGGAGTTCTCACAGGACGAGCCGGACGATTCCAACTCCGAACTCAACTCACCCGAAACCGAACGCCTCCTCAGGTTCGACACAGCAGATCCCTCCCCTTGTGTGGCGCTTCTCTACTCGAAGGCACTGTCTGGAAAACCACTCCTCGCGCCATAAGTTGTGCCCATAAATAGTATACCATCCCATGCCTTGCCAGTCAAACATTCCCTAATTTAGTGCTAGTTCCCTTGTTTCGATCGGTTTCGATGCTAATGTGTACCCCCGCCTGCCCATATTGCCGCGTTAGGCACGCCACTGCATCCGTGAACGAGAAAGCGGCGCCCTAGCGCCGCCAATCGTCTCTTTGCAGCCGCCCATACATGTTCAGGCTCTGTTCCAAAGATCCTTCGCAAGCATCCTGGATCTTGCAGCTACCTCCTGCTCGTCGACTGTAGCCAATTCACGGTGGCGCATGAGAAACCTCCCACCCACCATCGTGCTGTCAACCATGCCTCCGGAGATTCCGAGGAGCACGTGACTGTGGAAGTTGCTCTCGCAAACAGGCGTGGGCGCCCAGTAGTCTACAACTATCAAGTCGGCGTATGCGCCAGGCTTCAGAACTCCGACAGGAGTGTCCCAGTATTTTGCAACTATCGAATAGCTGTTCTCGAAGGCCATGAGGGGCGCCTCTGCCCAGCCAGCCTGGGGATCGGCTTCCTCATGCTTAAGCAGAAGATTGGCCAGCTTGAGGACTTCAAACATGTCGCAGGAGTAACCATCCGTTCCCAAACCTACCCTCATGCCCCTTGAAAGCATTGCCTCAATAGGAGCGACCCCCACCGCATTACCCATGTTCGACCCGGGATTGTGGACTACACTGACATCCCGCTCCCGGAGTATCTCGATCTCCTCGGGGCTGACGTGGACACAGTTGACTGCCAGGGACCGGTCGTTCCATATCCCAAACTCGTCCAAACGCTTTACAACCGGCTTGCCGTACCGCCGTATGCTCCGTATCAAGTCTTCTACGCCCTCAGCCGTATGTATGTGAAATCCAGCCTCTGTGGCCCCCGGCGCTTCAACACACTTCTTTAGAGTCCCGTCAGACAGGGTGAGAGATGCGTGAAGGCCGAATGTGGCTCGGAGAAGCGGTGACGAGTTCCTCTTGCATTGCTCCATGAATCTGACATTCTCCCGAATGGCCTCATCCGCAACTTCCGGACCGTCGCGGTCAGAAACTTCATATGCCAGCAATGCCCTGATTCCCACACGGGTTACAGCGTCGGCTATAACATCGAGCGAGCCCGATATGGCGTTAGGGCTGGAATGGTGGTCAAAAATCGTAGTAGTGCCGTTCCGCACACACCGGATAAGAGGCATCATCGCGCTTATCCATATGTCCTCTTCGGTCAAGGCCCTGTCAAGCCGCCACCAGAACCCTTCCAGAATCCGCGAGAAAACCCTCGGGGCCGGCCCGTCAGACTGCATTCCCAAGCCAAGTGTGCTGTAAAGATGGGTGTGTGTGCAAGCCATCCCGGGCATTATGAGCCTGCCTCCCACATCCTCAAAACGCGCCTTCGGGTACTTCCTTCGCAGCTCTTCACATGGGCCGACATCCGTGATCAATTCCCCGGATACTGCAACCGCGCCGTCTTCTATCACATGAGCAGGCGATCCGCACGACACTACGACCCCGTTCCCTACAATCAAGTTCGGCAGCATCTTGTTTCACCTCCCATATCCCGTCAGGTTCCACAGCTTTCATCCTCCGGTGGCGCTCCCTGCAACTGGCTGATTGGATGCCCCCTCCGGCATTCGATCCGTACAGTCTCGATAGGCCCGGCTTGGGGCAGCACAGGCGGCACAACCTTTGCCAGCTCGACCCCGAGAGCCCGCAGCGCCTTTGCGGAATCGCGCGGAGCACAGACTGCTATCGAATCCGCCAGGGTATCGCCAGATCCAGACGAAACTGGATTGCCAGTCCGATGGGCCGTAGACATGGGATTGCAGCCCTGAGCCTGAACCCCCAGCATCCTGGGAATTTGAGAAGCCAGGCCAATATCTTAAAGCTCGCGAAACCCCTTTGTACCAGCCGTACCGTTCTACGGCGGCCACCGACAGATCATAAGCTTCACTGTATGCGCCCTGGACTCTGACGACTGTAGATCCGAACATCAGTAGCTGCACTAATTTGCCTTCTGGCACCCTCTCCGGAACGAATATTACGGAACGCAGACCTGCTGAAGAGGCCAACCCGGCAAGCGATGATGCAGCATTGCAGGTCGATGAGCAGCTTACTACTGACGCCCCCTGCTCGAGGGCTTTGGCGACCGCCACGCCAGACGCCCGGTCCTTCAGCGGGCCCGTGGGGTTTTGCCCTTCATCCTTTACGACAACCTCTCTCACTCCTACCTTCGCAAGGAAGCAGTTGCCCGTACCTCCACATGGATCGATCGCGGTTCACGGAAAGCCGCCGATCGAAAGCGCCGCCGTCCATGGAATCGTAGTCATAGACCACGTCAAGCATTCCATCGCATGCCGGACATGAATGGGTTGTCGGACGAGGGCTGCGTGAAGCGGCACATGACACGCATGTGAGACTTGTGACTTTGGGCACCTCTCCTCCCCACGTTTTCCAGTGCCAATCGATGTTTCCAAACCGGGCAACACGAACCTGTCTCCGGCACTGGACCTGACTTCAAGCCTTGCTACTTCAATTCAACATCTTGCCTTCGCTTCCTGCGAGTTGGTTGTTGGCTGTCAATCATATCCTGACGATTTCGCAAGATGGCGGGACAGAACCGGGAGAATCTGATCCCTCCAGGAGCAGTATTACCTGCCTCGTCCGGGCGAGCTTCTCCAGAGCCGGCCATATGGGGACCAGGAACTCCCATGCCGACTCTAACGCAGAGCGTTTTCTCTTCGCGGGCAAACGCCATGATATTATGAGCGGAAGAGTGCCTTTCCCGAATATGGCTTCACTGGCTCCGAGCCTGACCGCGAGAGCCGCCAGGGGAACCAGCAAGTCAAGGTCGGCAGATGGCGGGATAGAGCACGTCGCATGGTCTTCCTGAACATCGCAGGAGATCCTGGCTCCGGGTTCGCCTGTGAAAAATGACACTATCTCCGACGCAAGTTCACCCAATTCCGACGCCGCCTGTGCGCGTCTGTCCTCAATCATCTCCTCGATTGCCGCCAGCGCCAATCCTGCAGCTGACCTCTCAATCCTCATCAGTTCCAGCTCCGACGCAGCCTCCGCAGCCGCACTTGAAACCTCCCACATGTCTACGCTGGCGAGGGCATGTTCCACATCCGCAAGCTCGAGGTTCTTCTCGGCCAGCTCCAGTACCAACTCTTCGCGTTCGTCCGCTTTCACGGCGTATTCCTCGCTCAGCTCCTGGATCTTCCCCTCACTCCTGGGATCGGCAATTGAAGCTCGCTGCGCCTCTGCCGTGGCGATCTCTTCCAGGGCAATCTCCATGTCCCGTTCGATGGCCGCCTCAGACCGCCCTTCCAACGCAGACTCCATCCTGTCTGCCGCTTCCCTGTATCGCGCCTCAACCATTCGGTAGCTCTCATACGCTTCCAGATACCTCGAGGGAGAAGCGAAACCTGACATCTTCATCATCTCTGCCAGCCGTTCCTTAGCACGCAAAGTCTTAACGTGAACCAGATTGCTCCCGTTCTTCAGCTTCGCAAGCTCGTCTGATAACTCCTTAACCTCCTCTGACAGGCAGGCCTTTCTCTCCCTGAGCCACTCCATGTTTTCCACAGCCAAGCCGTATTCATTGAGAGAAGCACCGCCCAACGACGACTCCAGCTTTCGCCTGAGCCATGCCACCCGGTTTGAGAGGTTGATCCTCTCGCGGTCAAGCTCCTTCCTGACTCCTTCTTTCGCGTCGAGCTCCATGCCTGCAGACAGACCGTAGACTGTGCACATTAGCCCTGCCGAAAGCGATAGAATCAAGAGCCCCATAAGGGGCTCCGACAGATGCACAAAAGGAAAGACGTTGCCGGGAAGGAGAAGTCCAGTCAGGGAAACCACAGTCACAAGCGCTCCCCCAACGGAAAGGCCATCAGCAAGCTTCTTGCGTCCCGAGGCCTTATCTGCCTGAGCGATGCGGTCATACAAGCTCATGAGCGATGCTTCACTATCTTCGATGTCCTTGACAGAGGATCGTGCTTGCTCCAGTGTCCGACGAGAGAAGCCCCCGGCTTCCAGGTCACCCAATTCCCTGCTTACCAGGGCTATCTCCGCTCTGAGCCCCGTCAATTTGGACGACACCTTCGACTGCTCCGATTCGCAGGTCGCCGCCCTCTTTTCCAGCTCTGACATCTCCCACATCAGGCTCCTGATCTCTCCTGCTACTCGAGGATGGAAAGCGCCTCCCATTCCTGAGTACTCCGGCAGCTCGGAGCGCGCCTCCTCCACGCTTTTCCTGGCCGCCAGCGCGTCGGCCAGACTCACCCGCCAACACTCGAACTCCTCCTTCAGAGACTTCACATACTCCTCTATGTCGTCACACTCCGCCCTGGCCCGCAAAGACGCATCTATGGCAGATATCCTCAATTCCAGGAATGAAATCCGCTCCACAAGCCAGGCGATTCTCATTCTGAGCTCTGCCCTTCTCGTGCGCAGCCTGGCAATGCGCTCAACTTCTCGATTAATCCCATCCAAGTCAGGGAGGTTCTCTCCCGAGCCGGTCATGATCGCGCCGAGCACCGAGGCGGCCTTTTCCAATCTGCTCCCTTGCTCACCTAAGAGGAGCCTGATCGGCACCTTCCATACTCCGCACTCCGCCTCGTCTCCGTCGCCATGAGCAAGGCAGCCTTCTGAGAGCACCATTCTTTCGGCAATGGGAATTGAAACCTCTGTCTCCCTGCCTGTGTCGAGATCCACCGCCCTGACCGACGGTTCGGACGGGGAGTGGCGCACAAGCATGATTCGTTTCTGGTTATCATCAACCACAGTCACGCATACTCTGCCCCGTATATTCGGATGTGGGATCGGCTCTTCGATGCCAATCAGGCCTATGGATGCCATGGCATCGAGAAAGGCTGAGGAGGCCTCGGGAGCTCGGGCCAGAACGACCAGAAGGCCCTCTCGAAACTCCAGCTCAAGTTCTGGACCGCCTTTTCTGCCTGCAACCAGCAACTTCTCGATCATCATGGCAGAATACCTCCCCGAGAACTGAGAGTCCTAGAGCTGTGGCACGGTCCACAACCTCTTTTGAGTAATCACATTCATACCCGGTACATGAACTGCTCGAACTGGTCTCCCTGTTTGCCTCCAGGGTAAAGGGCTCATCATCTCCATCAGGTCTATCGGGTCGCGTGCCATCTGCATCGCCATGTTTGGAGACGGATCGCTGCCGCTCCACGATCTTCGCCACGAATTCCCGCTCTGCATTCCGGAGAGCCATTTCAGACAGTAGAATGCTGTCTTCTCCGCCCGGCAGATCAGCCTTCCTGGCTGCCTCAGACCTTGAGATCTGTCTCCCTCCCCTCGACCTGTCCCGCTTCTTCCTGTCTGGCCCCCCTTGGTCGCCTGCAGGCAGGTCGGTGCGATCCACCACCTTAAGTTGGAAGAAACGGTCTCCGAATTCCACCTCCAGTTTGGCCAACGTCTGTCGCGCACCTGGGGCAACAAGCCCCTCAAGCTCCACTCTAAGGCACAGGTCAGCATTGGCCATGTCCGCCAGGCGTTCGTAAAGCTCTTCTCCTGACTTGCCTGTGATGTCAATGGTGACAACTCGATGGGGTCGGCTTGGAACCTTAATAGGGTTGACTCGTACACCATCTTCACGCAGGCTTACAAGGAGCGCATGCCGCTCGCCTCGCGTTTCAAAATCCAGGTGGACAGGGGATCCCGAATACCAGCACGTCGCCCGGCCCATTGAACAGTTGACCTTGTTGTGGTAATGGCCCAGGGCTAGGTAGTCAAGGCCCGACTGGGAAAGCGCCTCAGGCGAGATGGGGCACATCGAGGAATCGAGCCCAGGCGTGCCGGCAAAGGTTCCATGCATCAAGCCTACATGCATTCCTGCCCCTTCGACCAGCAAGTTTGAGAGAACAGGCACGTTGGAATTCCTCCACGTGGTCCTCAGCCCCCACAGAGTGATTCCTGGAAAAGGAGAAATGGACGACCACTCTTCGCCCAGGAAAAGGTGGACATTCTCTCCTGAACATGCGTCCCGCAGCAACTCCAAACCGCCTTCCTCTTCAGCGTCTCCGGGTATTACCGCAACAAAGATCGAGTCCCTCCCAAGCCTCCGAAAAGCGTCCCTCACGACCTCAACAGTGGAGTCGGCAGCCGAACGAGTACAGATCAAATCACCTGCTATAAGCAGCAGTTTCACACCGAGACGCATGGATTCGCTCACGAGGAAGTTGAATGTGCCTATCAGTTCGTCACGGCGAACGGGACGAACCTCTCGTCTGTACTCTGAAAGCACGTAGTCAAGATGAAGATCTGAGGTATGTAGAATGTTCAGAGGTTCCAAGATTGTGCCCTCCCGGATCACAGAATGCGATGAACCGCACAGGAAACTTCGATATTGTGTCGATAAAGGCCATTTGTCGCCGTAACCCTCGTTGGAGAGATTATGTACGCCTATATATAGACTTTGCTCCTGAATGCTGGTTCGCCCTATTTCTTTCT
>MTKW01001466.1_pt1 | contig 30198 bp, 28 predicted proteins | sample 1042761 | NCBI WGS metagenome assembly MTKW01 (sample SAMN06205366, study PRJNA360243) | anaerobic digester metagenome | biome: Wastewater treatment plant; feature: Anaerobic digester sludge; material: sludge; isolation source: anaerobic digester fed with sludge from wastewater treatment plant ...
TATCAGTCGCAGGCAGAGCAATTTCTGATCGGCAGCCATCTCAAAGTTTTCCACAATACGGAAGGCCTCAGAAAAGGACAGATCCTGTGACAGCACCTGCTCCAGTTCTGCCGGGGTTGGCCCCGCCTCCCGCAAAAGCAGATCCATTTGATAAAGGGCGAGGCGCCCTGCCCGCTGGAAGTCAGCAAGGGAATATTCGCGAGTCGAGGTGGCCCTCTCCTGCGCCAGCAAACCATCGAGAATACCCGGCTCCCCCTCCCCTCCCACAAAGAGAGGACGCAAGTCTGCAAACTGGGTTGCCAGCGGTTCTGCTTGAGCAAATATCCTTTCCAGGAAGCCCTTGTAATCGGCAAAGCGTGTTTCCACATCTACCCCATCTTGCAAAAATAGGTGACTACGCTCCACCAAACGCACTTCTTCCCCCGCTTGGCGCCTAAACAGTTTTACAGCTAAGGCTCCTGCTTCTAACAAATAGTTGTAATCGCTTCGTACCGAAATTTGCATCAATTCACCTCCTAACCCAATTTTCACTCATTTTATCATCTATGTTAGATGATTGTCAATCATTGATGCGGTTTCAAATTCCCCTGACGCAAGGAGCCGGGTTTCTGGGGAAAACTAAGAAACCAAATTCTTCTCCTAGGCCTCTTGTTGAGAGTTTGTCACCCTCCGGCGCCCAGAGATTGATACAATTGGGGTTGTGAAATTCGCAGCTTAGAAGGGTTGGATAACTGTGAGACATTTCCTTGTACGTCTAATGCGTTTGCTATGGGGACTTTTCCTATTTTCCTTAGGGATCGCTCTAACTCTAAATGCTCAAATTGGCTATGCTCCTTGGGACGTGTTCCATGCGGGGCTAGCCAGTACCCTAGGCATTAGTATAGGAACGGCCTCCGTTTCCGTTGGCCTAGTAATCATCATTCTAACGGTGTTACTTCGAGAAAAGGTGGGGTTAGGTAGTTTGGGTAACATGGTACTCGTGGGTGTCCAGCTGGACCTGATTCTCGGCCTACAAGTACTGCCGGTAGCCGATAATCTTGTGCTGGGAATAGGCATGTTAATTGCGGGCCTATTCATCATCGCCCTGGCTTCCTACTACTATATTGGCTCGGGCTTTGGGGCCGGCCCCAGGGACAGCTTGATGGTGGCAGTCACTCGCATAACTGGGTTGCCGGTGGGCCTATGTCGTGGCGCCATTGAGCTGGCCGCCCTACTCTGTGGCTGGTGGTTAGGTGGAATGGTTGGCATTGGCACCGTTATATCCGCCTTTCTGACAGGCCCTATTGTGCAGTTAACCTTTAAGTTGCTCAAGTTTGATGTAACCCAAGTTCAACACGAAACGCTGGGTGAAACCTACAAAGCCCTGCGCAACTCGCCTGCACGAGGCTAGAACAGCCGACACAACAACGGCCGGAAAGCATGAACAAGCTTTCCGGCCGTCTCTTTTTGTTGCCCACTCGACGAACCTTGGATCCCGAAACGCCGCCCTTTCACCCTATCACGCCCTTTTTCATATCATATCTGGGGAGCTATATTTTTCCCTACCTACGAAAGGAAGGGGGGACAGATATGTCTAAAAGGCGAAATCGGCGTCCAGAACCGAGGTGCTTCAACCTGGTGCAAAACCCCAGCTTTGAAGCCGGCTTTGCCAGTTGGGAGACAAGCGGTGACATTTTCATCCAAACAGGAGCCTACGAGGGCGTTCATGTGGTGCAGATGGGTGAAGGTGAGGCCAGCTTGTGGCAGGATGTCTCGCTATCCGGGGTGGCCACTTTGCCATTGCTTCTCAGCTTCAACCTTTTTGGATCCTTCCTAGAAATTTCGCCAAACACTACTGTAGAGGTGTTATGGCTAGATGCCCATCGCAACTCCATTGGTCAAGGTCGCCGTTTGTTTATCGGGGAAGGCACCCTGGGAGGTGTCTTAAGTGCTCGGCATACCTTCTTGGCAATCACCGAAACCCCACCTAGAGACGCCACCTATGCCCGCGTACTATTCAGCAAGCCAGAGGGACTAAACAACTCGCTGCTGCAAATTGACCAGGTAATATTAACCCCGGTTAGGACACTCAACCTGGTGCAAAACCATGGTTTTGAAGCGGATTTGCTCAGTTGGTCTACCGGCGGCACCTTCAGTACCAACTATGAGTTGCACATGGTGGGTGCAGCCAGTGCCATTTCCGCAGAAAGCGGTCTTCTCTCTCAGGATATCCCGCTTACCAATCAACCCAAACGATCGCCCTATCTACTTTCTTTTGCACTGCAATGCGAAGACGAAGTCACTGTGCGAGTGACGGTGCAATGGCTTGACTCATCTGATTCGGTCATTGGTACGGGGCTAGAGTTGACAGTTCCAATGGATACGCTACGGGCCCAGCATGGCTTCTTAACCTACCTAGCTCTGACAGAGCCAGCCCCTAGAGGGGCCACCACCGCCCGCATAACCTTCGAGACCAGCGCCTCTGAAACGGGGCTTCGGGTCGACCAAGTTATCTTCGCAAGAACTCGAACCACCAATCTGGTGCAAAACCCCAGCTTTGAAGACGAGCTCAACGGCTGGAGTGCAGATCAGCTAACAGCTCTAAACAGCAGCGTGGCCTATGAGGGTAACTGGATGGCCCACTTCGATAACGAAGGTGGTGCGCTCTGGCAGGATGTTCCGCTTACCAGTGCAGCTGGCAACTGCTTTATATTTAGCTGCGCACTTCGGGCTGGTTTCACTGATGTGGGCACCGCCGTTACCAATGGGCTGATAAAGCTCATCTGGCTAGATAGACGAGGTAGAGAAATAGGCTTGGGGCTGAGTCTGGTGGTTAGATCGATCGCTCTGACTCAAGTAGGCCCCGTATGGCTACTCTATGTGGCCATTACCGATAAGGCTCCTGTAGGTACGGCGGCTGTTAGAATCAGCATCACCAAACCATCTGAGACTAACGGCAGCTTAGATGTGGATCGGGTTTTGCTGGGTCGCTTGTAAAGCCGCATGTCAGGCGCAAGCAGAGGCTCCTTCCTGCACAAGGAGCCTCTGCCTTTTTCGATTCTATCTCATTGACCTCAAACCTACGTTCGTTTAAGATGGAAGGAGAAGGGTGGGTGTCAATGGATGAGTCTAGAGAATGTACTAACCAACCTAAAGACAAATCCCCGTTTCAGGAACAACATAACATTTGTTCATAGGGTGCCAGCCCGGGAGGGAGTCTACGAACCGATGCCCGATTTTCTACCTACTGTACTCCGCAAACTCTTACAGAAGCAGGGTATTGCTGACCTCTACAGCCATCAGGCGGCGGCCCTCTCCGCAGTGGAAAAAGGCGAAGATATCGTGGTGGTTACCCCCACAGCCTCGGGCAAAACCCTCTGTTATAACCTGCCGGTAATAAAGGCTCTCTTAGAAGATGAAACGGCGCGGGCCCTTTACCTCTTCCCCACCAAAGCATTAGCCCAAGATCAGGTGGCCGAGTTGATGGCCTGGAGTGACCAGCTGGGCGGTAAAATAAAGACCTACACTTACGACGGCGATACGCCGGGAGACGCTCGCATTGCTATTCGCTCGGCGGGAAGCATTGTTGTCACCAACCCGGACATGCTCCACTCGGGCATCTTACCGCATCATACAAAATGGATGCGGCTCTTTGAAAACCTAAAGTATGTGGTTATAGACGAACTACATATCTACCGGGGTGTTTTCGGTTCCCATGTGGCCAACGTGTTGCGCCGCCTGCAACGTATTTGCCAGTTCTATGGTGCCAGCCCCCAATACATCTGCACCTCGGCCACTATCGCTAACCCCGGGGAACACGGGACGGCTCTACTAGGTCGCCCCGTCACCGTAATAGATCAAAGCGGCGCCCCCAGTGGCCCGAAAGAGATTATCTTTTATAACCCGCCGGTGGTTAACCAACCACTGGGAATTCGACGCAGCGCCCTTTTGGAAGCGGAAGCAGTGGCCCGCGAGTTAATCAAGGCCAAAATTCCGACCATTGTATTTGCCCGCAGCCGTCTGGATACGGAGGTTCTTGTTACCTACCTGCGCAAAGCGTTCCATAAACTGGGCAAGCCCGAATTCATCCGAGCCTATCGAGGCGGCTATTTGCCGAAGCAAAGGAGGCAGATCGAGAAGGACCTGCGGGCCGGCAAGGTCTTAGGAGTTGTTAGTACCAACGCCTTAGAATTAGGCATCGACATAGGCAGTCTGCAGGCCGCGGTGTTGACCGGTTATCCGGGAACCATAGCCAGCACCTGGCAACAATTTGGTCGGGCGGGCCGCAGTAACGCGCCTTCTGTGGCGGTTTTGGTGGGCAACTCCAGCCCCTTGAACCAGTTTATGATCCAAAACCCTGAATACTTCTTGGGTCGGGGCGCCGAATTTGCCCGTATTAACCCTAACAACCTCTATATCTTGGTTTCCCATCTAAAATGTGCAGCCTTTGAACTACCTTTTGCTGTAGGTGAACAGTTTGGCGATATGGACCCAACTGAGATATTGGGATATCTAGCGGAACAGATGATTCTACGCCGGGTGGAGGACCGCTGGTATTGGATGAGTGATAACTATCCGGCGGTTGATATTTCCCTGCGCAGCGCCTCCACCGAGAACTTCGCCATCATCGACACCACGGACGGACAAGCGCGGGTTATTGGCGAGGTGGATCGCTTTAGCGCAGCCATGCTGGTCCATGAAGGGGCTATTTACCTTCATGAAAGCAGTCAATACCACATTGACAAACTGGACTGGGAACGGCAAAAAGCCTACGCCCGACAGGTTAATGTGGATTACTATACCGATGCCAACTTGGATGTAGATCTAAAGGTACTAGATGTGTTCGCCCAGGAAGAGTTACCTCAGGTGAGACGAAACTGGGGTGAGGTTATGGTGGTAGCCAAGACCCATATGTATAAGAAGATCAAGTTCTATACCCACGAGAATATCGGCTGGGGACAGATCTCGGTGCCGGAACAGGAAATGCACACCACCGCCTACTGGTTTAGCATCCCGGACGCCAATGTCGCCAATACTACCCGCGATGCACTGCAGAGTGCCCTGCTGGGCGTAGCCAATCTACTGGGGAACATCGCCTCTCTCGAGTTAATGTGCGAACCCAGCGATCTAGGCGTGACGGCCCAGATTCGTTCTCCCTTTACCGGTGAACCTACCGTCTACATCTATGAAAAGTATCCGGGAGGAGTAGGCTTCAGCGAGCAACTTTTTGAGGCCCACCAGCGCCTCATCCAGCGGGCACTGAGCATCATCGAGCGCTGCCCCTGCCCCTCCGGCTGCCCCTCTTGCGTAGGTCCGCTGGAGGAAGTAGGTTTAGAAGGCAAAACTTATGCCTCTTGGCTGTTAAAGGGGGTTTTGCAGGTTGAGCCTGGCCAACAAACTACGACGGCTAATGCCCTCAGCGAATAATCCTTCTACCCCAGCGACCAAACCAGCGGTCGATCTGGACTCCTTTTTACACGGACAAGAAGTGAGCACTCCCTTTGGAGCCTGCTATGTTATAGAAAAGGCCATTCCGCTAGAGGAAAAGCACGGCCACTGGCTCTTGCGGGAAGCCTTAGATACCACCTTTGGGGACTTGGGTCTGCCAAAACCGTTGGAGCTAAGAAATGCCCTCTTCTTAGATACAGAAACAACGGGCTTGGCCGGTGGCACCGGCACCTACGCCTTTCTTATCGGATTAGGGAGCTTTACCGACACCCATTTCCTAATGAAGCAGCTGTTAATGCGCGATTACAACGAGGAACTGGCCGTGCTCTACTTGTTAGAGCAGGAGTTACAAGGAAAAGACGCCATAATCTCCTTCAATGGCAAGACCTTTGATATACCCCTATTACAGACTCGTTTTACTATGGCTCGCCTGGGCCTACAGGGATGCGCCGGCAAGGACCAGCTGGACTTGCTGCATCTATCCAGGAGAATCTGGCGCCGCAAGTTGAAAAGTTGCAGCTTGAGCAGTCTGGAAATCAATATTCTAGGGGTGCGGCGCAGCAATGATATCCCTGGTGCTGAAATTCCCGGGCGCTACTTTGAGTTCTTACATACGGGGCAAGGACAGCTTCTGCAGGATATTGTAGAGCACAATGCGGTAGACATTATCTCCATGGCCACCCTGCTTTACCGTATTCAACTGACCCTACAATTGAAGCCTGGGGAATGCGACTGTCCCTGGGAAGCGGAATCCCTGGCCTATGGGGCTTTGAGGCAAGGCAACTATTCCCTCGGGCTGCTCTATTTTGAGGCCGCTAGACAACTCTGTCACAGCCGCAGCCAGTACTTGCGTCTGCTGCGTAACACCGCCCTTATCTATAAACGCCTCAGAAACTATGAACAGGCCTGTTCCCTCTGGCAGGAAATCCTGCGGCTGGTCCACGACGACCTGGCTACCTATGAAGAGTTGGCCAAGTACTATGAGCACCAGATCAGAGACTTGGAGGCGGCCGAGCGAGTAACCCGTCGCGCCTTGGCTATTGCCTGGCAAACCAAATCGGAAAAAGTTGCCGATCTGGAACACCGCTTGCGCCGGATTAGAAGTAAGGCAAGAACAAGCGCATCAACATGACAAGGGGACATATAGCTAAAGGGCGAGCAGCTAACTGCTCGCCCCTCTTGCCAACCGATGCCAATATTCCGCTGCAAACAAGGCGGAGCCTTGCAGATTAAATAACGCTGCCTCCGGCAGTGGTTTTCCTTGGTAGTCTACTCCTTGCATTTGTAGCGCGTCCAAGCCCAACGGTTCTTGCAGTAGCTGCAAAAGAGCAGCCACCGGCATAAACAACAAGCCGGGGATTTCTGCCGCTGGGCGTGGAGGTCCTAGTAAGTCGGCCTCGTAGACGGCGTTCACGTAGTCCCGTTCATAAGGATTACCTTTGTCGTCCCTTAGAACCACTTTTCGTTGCCAAACCAATAGGGGAGCTGGTTCGGTGGGCAGTCGAGGCGAAAAGTCCTCTACTTCCAGCCGGTCACTAGCCAGCAAAAGGGTTGAACGGGCAGGCCTAATACGAATATCAATGGCCGCTTCCTCCCGTGCTTCCCGCATTACCGCTTCTAGCAAGCTTTCCCCCGGCTCCATGCCGCCGCCTATGCCGATAACTGGGATGTTCACTACCCCTTCCTTTGTGCTCCAGTACTTTTCGTTACCCAAAGCCCAGACCAGCCGCCCCTCATACCAGGCCACCAGCCCTGTACTAATCCGGGCAGTAGGCGGATACGACAACAAGCTGAGTAATCCCACCATTATACCTCCATCGCAGCGCCAAATATTGGACGCTAAAGTCTAGTCTTCCACTATATAGAGCCTTCCCTCTTCCACTGATCGATCTTCAAAGTAATGCTTTTCATAAACTACTCCGTTGGGTCCATCCCAAGATTTAGCCCAGAACTCATACTCGTCGGTAGCCGCCAAGAGAATCTCAGCCTGCCGACTTTCCACGTCATAAAGTGCCAGATCGATGGGATATTCGGGCGCGCTCCAGGGAAGTATGATTTCCTTATTAAACAGCCCCACCAGGAGGATATTGCGGTCGGGCGCCCACTTGCCCGTCCCCTCGATGGACAAAGTCTCCACCCATTGGGCCCAACGCGCTGTGCGTATACCTGCGGCCCTATAGCAATATCCGCTCGGGGTACTTGAAAACCTTAGTGCGAGCCCCTTACTCTTTTGAAGAGTGCCTAACAAGAACGGTCGCAAAAGCTTACTATTTCCTCCGTTAGCCAAGCGATATTCTGTGGCTCCAAGTGGATATCCCGTGGGGAATGGACGTTAGGTACATAGAAGCTGTTACCTAATAGGGCCGGGTTGCCAAAAATCACGGCCGTTGCGCCTTCCCGCCGAAAACTCATATGGTCCGACGGCATGCTACTTAAAGCTACTTCCGGTCGACTAGCACGTAAATGGGCCCATAGCTGCCGGGCTTTGTCAGCCTTTCCTGCCGGACAGACTACAGGAACTTGCCCCCAGCCGACACAATCGAAGTTGATGATCATCGTTCGGCGCAGATCAACACCGGCCTTTAGTAAATGGCGACGCAAATGGCGGGACCCAAACAGGCCCACTTCCTCCAGATCCACGAAAGCCAGCTGTACTCGTTCCTTGAGGCCAGGACAATCGTTAAGTACGCGGGCGATGTTGAGCAAAGTAATTACACCGCTGGTGTTATCGTTCAGGCAATGTTTATTGGGAATAAACAAAGGTAGTAACAGAACCAAGGGTACCATCAGCTCCAATGGTAATAGCAGTAACCGGGGCAAGCTGGCCGCCAGAGCCCTATGCAGCAAACCACCCAATTGCACTAACGCCAGTCCGGTAATTACACCAGCCGATACCTGCCCTAGCGTACTGTGCCCCACCACCCTACTCAGCAACCCTCCCAGCAGGTCGCGACCGATGGTATCGTAGTGGGCTAGCAGCAAGATCTCCGCATCGGGGTTCTTGGTGACCACATTATGCGACTTTATCAGGTGGCCACCGGTAACAACTTCCGCTTCCCATCCTAAGCTAGCCAACTCCTGCAAAAGAAGGCCCCGAAAAGCTTGCTTCTGCTTAGCAGTGTAACGCGCTGGGAAACTAGCGCTGATACGTTCCACTAGGGAATTGATGTATTCCACTTTGCCCATATCCCTCTCCTCCTGAAACTGCTCAAAAGCGCAGGTACCAGAATAGCGCTTGCTCATGTTTATAAACCGAATTGCCGTAGAGCATAACATCTACACCACCCAGTTGAAAGCCATACCTCTCATAGAATCGGCAAGCCGCCGGATTAGTGTCTTGAGTTTCCAGCACTAAGCCGGGCAGACCGCCCTCTTTTGCCCATTGTTTGGCTGCATCCATTAACCGCTTTCCAACACCCCTACCCCGATAATCCTTAGCCACACTGATGTCCTCTACCAGGCCGTATTGGTTCCAATTCTTCGCTATACGAATCCGACCCACGCATTCTTTGCCCCGATAGGCAAGGAAAACTGCCCGCTCTGGATTATTAATGTACAGGCTGTAATCCAGCTGCTCATCGGGATAGGACTTTTCATAAGGTGTGGAGAGTATTTCTTCTGTCCAGATCCACTGGCCATCAACGAAAGTGGCTTTTACCCGCCCGGTAACTAGGAAGGGCTCGTTGGTGGTGTATATGTCTCCAAGCCGCTCCCAGCTAAGTGGCATAATTTGGATGGGGTCGACTCCTTTAACGGTTTGGCACTGCTTAACGACAGTGGCTTTAGATGTGTAGCAATAAACGATTTCCGGATCATTTTCATCCAGCTGATCAATCCAACCACAGCGTTGAAAACCACAATCTGCGAGCAACCTCTGCATCGGCTCATTGGAGGCATTAGTTGAAGTGAACAAACGTTCTCCACAAACTTGCCGCTGCAAGGCGCTGAGTAGCATCTTACCTAGCCCTTTACGCCTATATTCGGGTTTGACAATCAAAAGCTCTAGGAAGGGGCGGTCAAAGAAGTGGTAATTTAACAGGGCGAAGGCTGCAATTTCTGTTCCGATAGCACACACATAGACTAGGCAATTTTCAATACCTAGACGAATCTTCTCAGACCTGGTACTGGAACCAATGGTGCTTTCATCTACACGAATGATCTGCTCCCAGTCAGCTAGTGTGGCTTGTCTGACATGAGCGTCGTAAGTTTCCTCCACAAGACTCCCTCCTCCGGCCCCTGCCCCTAACTACTGCTCTAACTTATAGGCCTTTGAAATGCATCTTCATTACTGTAGTATTCGCTACAGTTAAGGCTTCTCCTACAGCTTCTTCCACTATAAGGATTGTGGGAACAACTAAGCTTTACCTCTACGCCTAGCTTATGCTAATATGTATAAACACTTAGTAGCCGAGCGGAGTGAGGTGATCGATGTGCTGCAGAGTAATGTCTGGTTTGCATTCTTGCTTACCCTTATTGCCGGTTTATCCACTGGTGTTGGCGGTGTGATAGCTTTAGTAAGTAAGAAAACCAATACCCGCTTCTTGGCGGGCGCCCTGGGCTTTTCCGCGGGGGTAATGATCTATGTGTCCTTCGTAGAGATACTGGTCAAAGGAAGGGAAGCCCTAATAGCTGCCAACGGTCTGGTGGCCGGCTCCTGGATGGCAGCAGCCGCCTTTTTTGCCGGCATAGCTGTAATCGGCATCATTGACCATTCAGTGCCGGAGGAAACAAATCCGCACCATAACATGGCCTGCCCCGATGACATCGATTGCGAAGAGGCGCCTGATCAAAAGCACCGTAACTTGGCCCGCATGGGATTGATGGCCGCCTTAGCCATCGCCATTCACAACTTCCCCGAAGGACTGGCCACCTTTGCTTCAGCCTTGAAGGATCCCAAACTGGGTATCGCTATAGCGGTGGCTGTAGCCATACATAATATTCCGGAAGGTATTGCCGTGGCCGTGCCCCTTTTCTATGCCACCAATGACAAACGGAAAGCCTTCGGCTATGCACTACTCTCGGGTGTATCGGAACCACTGGGCGCTCTCGTCGGATATCTTTTGCTGGCTCCCTTCTTTAATGACACGGTACTAGGTCTCCTCTTTGCCTTTGTGGCTGGCATCATGGTGTTCATATCTTTAGATGAGTTGTTGCCTGCTGCTCGCGAGTATGACGAAGAACACGTGGCTATCTTTGGCCTGGTCGCCGGGATGGCGGTAATGGCGGTTAGCCTATTGATATTTATAGAGTAAACAAACGGCCTGTCCCGATTAGGGTGCAGGCCCTATTTGTTCTAGCAGTTAATATGCAGCCACAATCCGTGTGAAGCTTACTGACGCTGGAACTGCCATTACTATTAAGAATGGTTCTTTATAGTATAATCTTTTCTGTTATTGCTAAATGAAATCATTACTGATAATCTGTAAATAACAACTTTACAAAGGAGGGCGTTAATGATGTCTGTTTTCGTTGGCAAACCCGCCCCTAGTTTTACTGCCAAGGCATTTCACAACGGTGCTTTTAAGACAGTAAAGCTTGAGGACTATCGGGACAAATGGGTGGTACTCTGTTTCTACCCCGGGGATTTCACCTTTGTATGACCGACCGAGTTGACATCGATAGCGGTTCGCTATCCCGAATTGCAGGCCCTTGGCGTTGAAGTACTGAGCGTAAGCGTTGATAGCATTCATTCTCATAAAGTATGGCAAGAAACGGAACTTTCCAAGATGCTGGATGGGGGCGTACCCTACCCCATGCTTTCCGACCAGGGTGGCAAGATAGGAAGACTCTATGGTGTGTACGATGAGGAGGCCGGAGTAAACGTACGCGGGCGCTTCCTTATTGACCCCGATGGTATTATTCAAGCCATGGAGGTTCTGACGCCACCAGTAGGCCGTAATGATGCGGAGCTGTTTAGACAGATTAAAGCTTACCAGCATCAACGGGCTACTAAAGAAGTCATTCCAGCAGGCTGGCAGCCCGGCGACCCAACCCTTAAGCCAACTGACAAGCTGGCTGGGCGCGTCTGGGAGGTTTGGAAACCTAAACAGGACTAAAGACGACTATACGTTAAGGGATGCCGCAAAATTACATGCGGCATCCCCCTTTTGTTTACTATTCTCCGCGCTGCGCGTAGAGCTGGGTGAGAGTGGCGATATCTAGCCCCGGCATAGCTTCGCCTAAGCCGATAGAGAGCTCTACTAGACGCTCTGGATCGTCGTAATGGGCGGTAGCCTCGACAATAGCCTTTGCCCGGCGAACAGGATTGCTCGACTTAAAGATACCCGAGCCGACGAAGACACCGTCACACCCTAGTTGCATCATCAGGGCCGCATCGGCCGGAGTGGCGATTCCGCCGGCGGCGAAGTTAACCACCGGTAAACGCCCTAAGCTGGCCACTTGTTTCACCAAGTCATAGGGTGCCCCCATTTCCTTGGCCAGTGTCATTAGTTCTTCCTCCGGTGCCAGCTGTAGACGGCGAATCTCGCTCTGCACTGTGCGCATGTGGCGCACCGCCTCTACCACGTTGCCTGTTCCCGCTTCCCCCTTGGTGCGAATCATAGCCGCACCTTCGCCTAGCCTACGCAGCGCTTCCCCTAAGTTGCGGGCCCCGCAAACAAATGGTATTCGGAACTTGGACTTATCAATATGGAACTGCTCATCGGCGGGGGTCAGCACTTCACTCTCGTCAATAAAATCTACCCCCAGAGCCTCGATAATTTGGGCCTCCACAAAATGGCCGATCCGCACCTTAGCCATTACGGGAATGCGGACGGCGTTCTTAATTTCCAGAATAAGCTCGGGAGCGCTCATACGGGCAATGCCACCCTGCTTGCGTATGTCGGCTGGTACCCGTTCTAGGGCCATTACCGCCACTGCACCTGCTTCCTCAGCAATACGGGCCTGTTCTGCATCTACCACATCCATAATTACGCCGCCCTTGAGAGCGGATGCTGCCTCTACTTTGCTTTGCAATGTCATAAGTAAAACATCCTCCTTGACGCGGGCTAAGTGTACCGATACAGTTATAACTGTATGACTACCACTTGCGCCCCTATTATAGGTAGAAAGACTACCACGTCAAGGGGATATTTATGGGTAAGAAAAGGAGGCATTGGCAGTGCTTGCACCGTTGACTCCCCGTCCTGAAGAACCAATCTACGAAACACTGGCTAACAAGCTTAAACAACTGGCTGCCCAGTTACCAGCCCACAGCAAATTGCCTTCCATTCGCAGCATTGCGCAGGAAACCGGCTTAAGCACCTCGACGGTGGTGGCTGCCCTCGATCTGTTGGCGGCTGCTGGTGTCATCTACAAACGCCGTGGCAGTGGCTGTTACGTGGCTCCCAACCCCACTCAGGGACCATTACCTTTAGACGATGAATTCCTGCCCCGGGAAATACCTGCCGATCGGATCGATTTTACACTGGGCACCCCTTCTCCCGAGTACTTTCCAGTGGCCGACTTCAAAGAGGCTTTTACTTATGTCTTGGACCGAGATCGGGGGTATGCCTTTTCCTATCCCGAACTTCTAGGATATTTACCGCTACGTTTAACCATTGCCCAGCAGCTCGAGGAGCTGGGCGTGTCCGTTTCTCCTGATGCGGTATTGGTAACCGCTGGAGCCCAGCAAGCCATTGCCTTAGTGGCGCAAACGCTGTTGCAGCCGGGTGACGGGGTCTGCATTGAAGACCCAACTTACCCGGGGGCGGTGCAGGTCATGCAGCAACTGGGAGTGAAGCTGATTCCGTTGCCGGTGGGCCCCCACGGACCTCGCCCCACAGACCTCATTGCTGCCTCTAAGAGCCGCCCGAAGTTGTATTATGCGGTACCCAACTTTCAGAATCCCACCGGCGGATCTTACAGCCCGGTGGCCCGGCAAACATTGCTGGAGTTGGCCCAACAACTGGATTTCTACATCTTAGAAGACGACCATGTGAGCGACCTCTATTACAGTGGGGCCAAACCGCCTACCCTATGGCAGGAAGCGCCCCAGCGGGTTCTCTATGTCAAGAGCTTCTCCAAGCTACTCATGCCCGGCCTACGGTTAGGCTTTCTGGTCCTACCACGAAAATTGCAGGCGGCCATCAGTAAGGCTAAGAGAACGGCCGACCTGGGTAGCCCCGGTTTAAACCAGCGGGTTTTGGACGCCTATTTACGCAGTGGAAAGTGGTCGGAGTACCGGGATTTTCTGCGTCAAACTTACCAGCATCGCAGTCAGGTGCTCTACGAAGCCTTGCGACGCAATGTGGGCAACGCTGCCACCTATTATCCTCTAAGGGGAGGCTTGAATGCTTGGTTGAGTTTTCCTCGGGCCCTCGACGCCAGAAGACTACAAGCCTTGTGTGCCGAACAGGGTGTATTCATATCACCCGGCTGTGAATTTGCTGTGACCCCCGCCAGTGCCAACCACTGCGTGCGCATCAGTATTGCTGCCACCTTCCCTGACCGCATTGAGGCCGGAATACAAATACTAGCCCAGTGTGTTGAGCGATTACTTTAATAAAATGGCTGCCGCAAGAAGCTACTAGGCGCATGCAATATTAAGGGGCTGCGCACGACTCTTTGCAACAGCCCTGCTTTTGTGTAGGCAACAAAAAAGGCTCAACTACCACTTGCGCAGCAGAAGAGCCTCTGAGAACAATATACAATTAGGCGATAACGGCTAACCAAACACGGCCGATTCCTACCACCACTAGGGATAGGGCACATAAAATCAGGCCAACTTGCTTCATTTCTATTCAACCCCTTGCAAGCCAAAGCTTTGTTAACCCTACTTTATGCCGCCTGCTCGCCTATTTCAACCATTGTAACCGTTTCGTAACNNCGTAATGCAGCAGGATTTTTGCTTTTTCTCTGTAATTCTACATAGATAGACTACTGGAAGCTAAAGGAGAGAACCATGCCAGATAAAGACCACTTACACAATAATATAGACGAGGCCGGTTTTCAAACTATCTTCGCTGGCTTAATGTTGCCCATTCTCTTGTTGGATGACAGGCAACGGCTTGTGAGGTTTAACCAGTATGCGCAGGAAATTCTGCAGCTGGATCCGGCAACCCACTTGGGGCAAGATATTACCCAAGCGTTGCCCTGGTTGGCCGGCCGAATTGTTTTGGACGACCTCGGGGTCGTAGATTTCAAGTGCATGGTTCCGACGGTGGAAGGCGACCGCCATGCAGCGGTGCGAGTGGCTGCGTTGGCCGTAGCAGAGAGAAACTACTATCTAGTAGCTCTTCATGATGAAACAGAGCAAAAGAGAATCGAATCTGCCTTGCTGGCTACTCAGCAGCGCTTACTTGACTTCATCGACTTCTTACCCGATCCCACCTTCGCCATCGATACTTCAGGGCGGGTTACTATTTGGAACCGGGCTATGGAGCAGCTCACCAATATCCCCAAGGAAAGAATGCTGGGGCANNACATGCTGCTAAAGGGTGATCCCATTCTTACCCTGGATGGCCCCTATCGAGAGATGCGCTGGGATGGCCATACCCTCTATGCCGAATGTTTCGCCACCGCCCTCAATCAAGGCAAAGGAGCCTATGTTTGGATTAAGGCGGCCCCTTTGTACGACAGTGCGGGTAACCTGACCGGGGCCATTGAGACGGTACGTGATATTACAGAGAATCGTAGAGCCCTTCTAGCCTTACAGGCCAGTGAGCAACGGCTTCGACATATAACCGATAACCTACTAGACATCATCGCTGAAATTGATGAACGAGGAACTATCCTCTACATCAGCCCCTCGGCCCAACAGGTGCTGGGCTATCATCCCGATGAACTGATGGGTCGTTCTGCCTTCGAACTGGTCCACCCCGACGACCTGCGGCAGGTAAAACGGGCACTTTGTTTGGCCCAAGATTCTTATAACTATAGTCGAATCGAATTCCGCTGCGCTACTACTCAGGGAACCTACTTTTGGGCTGAGGCGGTTGCCAACTCAGTCCTGAATGAAGAGAAACAATTACAGCGGATAATTGTGGCTGTGCGCAATGTCTCCGAGCGCAAGGCATTGGAGGAGCGACTTACCTTCTTAAGTTGGCACGACAGTCTAACCGGCCTCTACAACCGGGGCTACTGGCAACGCCATCTGCAAATTATGGATACCACCAAGACTACCCCGGTGAGCATGCTCCTCTGTGATGTGGATGGGCTAAAGATCATTAACGATACGATGGGGCATGACGCGGGTGACAAAATGCTGACCCAATTGGCCAGCATTTTGGCCAAGCACTGTAGGGAGCAAGATATAGCAGCTCGCATTGGTGGCGATGAGTTTGCTATCCTCTTGCCTGGCGCCAATAGAGAGAAGGTATTATCTCTTGCCCAAGCTATCCGGCAGGACGTGGAACACTATAACAGCGAGCATCCAACCTTACCGCTTAACGTTTCTATCGGCATCGCCCTTAGAATGGATGCCAATGAACCAATGACCGCTGTTGTAAAGCGGGCCGATGACCGTATGTATCGAGAAAAACTAAACCGCAGCCATAGTGTACGCAACTCTCTCGTTCAGGCCCTCACACTGGCTTTGGAAGCCCGCGATTTTGGTACCGAGGGGCACACCAAGCGGGTGCAACAACTAGCCATCCAGCTAGCAAGTAAGCTGGGTATGCCGGGCCCCAGTCAGAACGACTTGCGCTTGTTAGCCCAATTCCATGATATTGGCAAAGTCGGTACTCCCGACCATATTTTGCACAAGTCGGGCCCCCTAACAGAAGCAGAACGCCAGGAGATGCAGCGCCACACGGAAATTGGCCACCGCATCGCCTTGGCGTCCCCCGATTTGGCCCCCATTGCCGACCTGATTCTGAAACATCACGAATGGTGGAATGGAGCAGGTTATCCTTTAGGTCTCAAAGGCGAAGAAATTCCATTGGCTTGTCGTATATTGGCCATTGTAGATGCCTACGACGCCATGACTAGCAATCGCCCCTATCAGCGGGCCATGCCGGCGGAAGAGGCCATCGCCGAACTGAAGCGCTTTGCTGGCACCCAGTTTGATCCTCATCTGGTACCGCTTTTTATCGAACTGATTGAACAAAGTTTAGAGCCAACCGCGGGCTGTGGCACCACTGATGATTAGGCATCCGAGTAACTGTTTATAGGCCTCTAGATAGCAGTCGGCGCTGACGGCAATCACTTTCGGACCACGGCGTTCCACACTGGGAAATAGGGTGCACATGTGAGCCATGCTAGTGAGCTTGGTGGTAATCTCAAACTCAATAGTTCCCTCTACCCGGTGGGGCTTCATATGGGATAGACGTTCTAAAGACCGTTTGGCCGCAGCTTTGATTAACTCATAGCTACGTTTGGGTGGCAAGAGTTTGGCGGCAAAGCGGTCTATTGCTTCTTTTACCGCCACCGTCTCCACCTGGTCTCCCAAAATACTCTTGGCTTCGCGGCAGACCACATTATCTCCTACCACCAAAGTCACTGGAACACCATAGGCTCCGGCAATGCCCGCATTGATTCCCGTCTCACCTACAACTACTCCGTTGCGCTTAATTTCAGTAATTACACTGCCATAGATGGTATGATTCATTACCGAGTCATCGTGACCCTCATGGGCGTGATAACCGATAAAGAATACCGCATCAAAGGTCTCATCGATACCTTCCATCTGTAGCAACTGTTTGTTGCTGCCACTAATTAGGGTGGCCCGCTCATCCAATTCCTCAATGAGAATATTGGTCATACTGCCATGGGCATCATTGACCAAAACTTCGGTGGCGCCAGCCTCGTAGGCCCCGGCAACGGCCGCATTCACATCTTGGGTCAGCAATTTGCACATGCGGGTGTACCCGGCATCGCTCATGTGTTTAGCACTGGCTACTCCCGTGCCGCCTTCCATGTCTACGGAAACATAAACCTTCACAAAAACACCTCCAACCAGTTGTTAAACAGAGGTTCGACAAAAGCGGGCCCCTTCCTGCACTTTCGTGGAAAGTAAGGCCCGCTTTTAATAAGACAACTTGTCGCACTTGTTCGAGGCTGCGATAAAAAAATGGGCGAAAAAACTACTTTCCTGTCAATGCCCGGGAAATAATACGGATTAAGATTTCCCACGCTGCCTAAAGCCCACTCAACAGCTGGTTACTTGGTGGCAAAATGACAGGCCACTTGGTGCCCAATGCCCAGATCTTGCAGCTTTGGCTCCGCTTCCCGACAAATATCTTGGGCAAAGGGGCAGCGGGTGTGGAACCGACATCCGCTGGGCGGATTCAAGGGGCTAGGAACTTCACCGGTCAGCACAATGCGCTCCCTGCTTTGACCGGGTGCCACCTTGGGACTGGCCGCCAAGAGAGCTTTTGTATAGGGGTGGGCCGTCTCCAAAAAGACTGACTCCCGACTACCAATCTCCACAATCTTGCCCAGGTACATTACCGCCACCTGCTGGCTGATATGCCAGACCACCGACAGGTTGTGGGAAATGAACAGATAGGAAATACCATGTTCCTGCTGCAACTCTTTCAACAAGTTTAGCACCTGCCCCTGCACCGATACGTCCAGGGCTGAAGTAGGCTCGTCGCAAAGCAGTATTTGGGGCTCGGATGCCAGGGCCCGAGCAATACCTATGCGCTGTCGTTGTCCACCACTGAACTGATGGGGATAACGATCAATCATCTCCTCGCCCAAGCTTACGGCAGCAAATAGTTCCCGCACCCGCTGCCGCCGATCCCCCGCATAGTGGCGAACGATCAGCGGTTCCTCCACACTTTTCCCTACCGTCATCCGCGGATTAAGGGTGGCGTAAGGGTCTTGAAAGACCATTTGCGCACTCTGCCGCAGAAGGTGAGGCGTCTCCTTGCTGGCAAAATCCAACTCTTTACCGTTGAGTATCACCTGTCCACCGGTGGGCTGCTCTAAGCCGGCCAGCATGCGGGCCACGGTAGTCTTACCACAGCCACTCTCTCCCACCAAGGCTAGGGTTTCGCCGGCTTTTAACTGGAAACTAACCTTGTCCACTGCTCGCACTCCGCCCTGGGGCCGAGAAAACAAACCGCGTCGCAGGGGAAAGACCTTCTCTAAGTCTTTAACTGTAATCGCTATTTGCTCTGCCGCTGACATCCGTTGTCACCTCCCTTTTCCTTGGCTCGCCAACAGCGGGCTCCTTGCGTAGCACTGAGGCGATGCATAACTTGGGGTTCCGAACATGCGTCGCTAGCTAAAGGGCAGCGCTCAGCAAATGCACAGCCGCTTATACCCTCCAGCCTACGCGGCACAGTGCCGGGGATGCTGTAGAGCATATCCTGCTGTTCTCCCCAACGAGGCAAGGATTGCAGGAGCCCTTGAGTATAGGGATGAGCCGGGGTGGTAAACAACTCCTCCACGCTACCATCCTCCACCACTTCGCCAGCGTACATGACTATACCCCGGTCCGCGTTTTCTGCAACCAAGCCCAAATCGTGGGTAATTAGAATCATAGCCATACCGGTTTCCGCCTGCAGGCGCTTGAGCAAGTCTAGAATCTGGGCCTGCACCGTCACGTCTAGTGCTGTGGTGGGTTCATCGGCAATCAGCAGCTCCGGTTCACCAGCTAAAGCCATGGCAATCATCACCCGCTGGCGCATACCGCCCGACAGTTCATGGGGGTAGTTGCGCAGTCGTGCTTTCGGCTCGGCAATCCCTACTTGCTCCAAGTATTCGGCGGCCGCTTCCGCCGCCTGTCGCTTACTCATACCCCGGTGCAACATCAGCACCTCAGAAATTTGCTTTTCTACCGTGTAAACCGGGTTAAGACAGGTCATGGGCTCCTGAAAGATCATGGCCATGGCCCTACCGCGCAGCTGGCGATGACCGTCGGCCGGCAGGCTAAGCAGGTCATCCCCATGCCAGAGTACCCGACCACCGGTTACATGGCCTGGCCGACTTAATAGCCCCATGATAGAGAGAGCTGTTACACTCTTGCCCGAACCACTTTCACCGACTATGCCCAGAGTTTCACCAGGAGCAACAGCAAAAGATACTCCCCGCAAGACTTGCCGTCGGGCAAAGTTAACCTCTAAGTCTTGTACTTCAAGCAATGGTTGCACCTGGCTCACTCTCCTTCCACCAATTTTGGATCTAAAGCGTCGCGTAGGCCATCACCCAGTAAGTTGAAGGCTAATACGGCCATCATAATCGCTATACCTGGGAAGGTAGCCACATGGGGAGCCGTTTGGAAATAGGCCCGGCCTTGACTGAGAATGCTACCCCAACTGGCCTGAGGCTCTTGAATTCCGAAGCCCAAGAAGCTGAGGGACGACTCTAACAGGATAACACTGGCCACGTTCAAGGTGACCATGACAATCAATGGCGATAGACAATTGGGTAAAACGTGGCGCACAAGAATGCGTAAACTGCCGGAACCATAGGCACGGGCTGCTTCTACAAAGGGTTTCTGTTTAATGCTTAGAATTTCACCACGTAGAACCCGAGCATAGCCGGTCCAGGAGGATAGGCCGATGATTACCAGCACACTGGTAAAGCTGGGCCCGACTATAGCCACTGCCGCGATAACCAGTAGGAACTGGGGTATGGTCATAAAGATTTCAGCAATACGCATGATCAAAAGATCAACCCAGCCGCCAAAATAGCCGGCTAGAGATCCCATCACAATCCCAACTCCCAGGGAAAGCACCCCAGCTAAGAACCCAACGGACAGTGAGGCTCGAGCACCATAAAGCATACGGCTTAGAATACAGCGACCGGAAGGGTCCTGTCCCAGAGGAAACTGCCGACTGGGCCCTCTAAGGCCGGCTTCCGGATGCACATCTTCCGGATCATTGGGCGCCAGCCAGGGAGCAAAAAGGGCAGCAAACACCAGCAACAAGAGCACTAGAGCACCAACCGTTGCCAATCTATGCTGAAACAAGCGCTGTAAAAATGTAGGCATCCTTCTCCCTCCCCCTCACTAACTCAAACGGACCCGCGGGTCGATGGCAGCGTAGAGCACATCAACCAATAGGTTGGCAGCCACGACAGCGATAGAAATCATAAGAATAATAGCTTGCACTAGGAAAAAGTCTCGCTGCATAAGGGCCGTTGTCAGTAGACGCCCCAATCCTGGCCAAGCGAAAATCGTTTCCACTACCACCGTACCCACCACCATGTACGCCAGCCAGGTACCCAGCACGGTTACAATCGGTATAAGGGCGTTGCGTAGAGCATGCTTAACTAAGACTATTTTTTCGCGCAATCCCTTGGCTCGCGCCGTTCGCACATAGTCCTCTTTGAGCACCTCCAGCAAACTGGTACGCACCATACGCATCAGCCCTGCAGCCCAACTCAAGCCTAGAGTTGTGGCCGGCAAAACATAATGCATCCAGGTACCAGTTCCACTGGTGGGGAACCAGCTAAGCTGCACCGCAAACACAATGATTAACACCAGGGCTAACCAGAAGCCCGGCATAGACATGCCCACTAAAGCAAAAGCGCTGGCCGCATAGTCTACCCATGTCTGACGTTTAGCAGCCGCCACCACACCTAGGGGGAAGGCTATGGCTAGTCCCAGCAAAGTTGCCCAGAAGTTGAGCTTCAGAGTATATGGCAAACGCGCCTTAATCAAATAGGAGACAGGCAACTGCGAGATGACCGAGCGCCCCATGTCGCCACGCAAGACTTTGCCCAACCAGGTAAAGTACTGTACGATAAAAGGCTTATCAAAGCCCCATTCCCGGCGGATCGAGTCAATAATCTCCTGCGGCGCCTCCCGCCCAGCCAGCATACGCACCGGGTCACCGGGAGCCAGATGCATTAGGCCAAAGACCAGAAGACTAATTCCTAGAACTAAAGGTATAGCCAATAGAATGCGACGCACAACATATTTGAACATCGCTCTCCCCCTCCTCACACAAATCAAAAAGGGCGCCGCCGTGGCGCCCTTTTCGAGCCACCTTATTACTTAGTTATTTTACCGGTTGTACCTTGTAGAGCAGTGCGGCTTGCCCTGCAGGGCCTTCGGTCATACCAGTGAAATTCTTGTTCAGCCCACCCAATACTTTTGGATGGTAGAGGAAAACTGCGGCCACATCTTCTGCCAAGATAGCTTGTAGTTCATCATAGATTGCTTTGCGCTTGGCCGGGTCCGTTTCCCTTCTGCCTTCTTCCAGCAGCTTGTCTACCTGGACGCTGCTGTAGCACCAGTCATTGAATCCGTTATCGATAGCAGTGCTATGCCAATAGTTGTACTGATCCGGATCGGGGCTGGGTGACATGGACAGCATCATGGCCTCATATTCCCGGTTGTCCAGGCGATCGTTCATTACTGACCAATCGAGGAACTCCAGCTTTAGATCAATACCCACATCTTTCAGCCACTTCTGGATCAATACCGCCTGATTGCGCAACACTTCATCGCCAGTGGCGAGAATAACACTAAAGCTAAAGGTCTGCCCATCCTTAGTCAGGAAGCCATCGCTACCGGTTTGCCAACCGGCTTGGGTTAATAACTCCTTGGCCTTTTCTGGATCATAGCCGTATTGCTTAACGTTCGGGTTGAACCAGGTGGAGTTAGAAGGTGAAATGGGGCCAACTGCTAAGGTGGCCGCGCCCTTGCGCACGTCCTTAACGATGGACTCACCATCTATAGCATAAGCCAGGGCCTGTCGAACCCGCTTATCAGCAAAGAGCGGGTTGCGGTTGTTGTGACCGAAATAGGCAAAGGCCAAACTGTCAACTGCAATACCTTGAACGTCGCCCTTAGCCAGTACTTTCTCATGGTCCTCAGCCGTTAGGCTGCTGGCAAAGTGCACTTCACCCTTCTGTAGAGCCATGGCGCGAACAGAAGCTTCAGGAATGGGCTTAAAGATAACCGTCTCCAGAGCCGGCTTGCCGCCCCAATAATTGGGGTTAGCCTTCAAGGTTACATGGTCATCGGGAATCCACTCTACCATCATAAAGGGACCGGTACCGATGGCCTTGTTGTTATAATCGTCTAAGCCCACCTTAGACACGTGATGTTTAGCCATAATTGGGATCTGGCTCATCTTATCTAAGAAGGGACCATGGGGTTCGCTCAAATGGAAGACTACCGTATGCTCATCGGGAGTTTCAATTCGCTCGATGATCTGGTAATTGGCTCGGCGCACCGACTTAGTCGCCGGATCGAGCAGAGTCTCATAGGTATATTTAACATCCTCAGAAGTGAATGGTTCCCCGTCATGCCAGGTGACACCGGTACGCAGCTTAAAAGTCCAACTTAAACCGCTGGGGTCCATGCTCCACTCGGTAGCCAGTTTGGGCTGCAATTCTTCATAAGTATCTTCGTATTTAACCAAAGGCTCATGAATTTGCAGGCTCACGGTGTTCGATACCACATTGGTTAGCTTTACTGGTAGCAGGTTTACGATATCGGCATCGAGCGCATAAATGAAAGTGTCGCTCGTCTTAGTGCCTCCTCCACAACCAGTAAGCAACATACTGAGAGCGATGAGTAACAGTACTAATCTTTTCATATATTCTCCTCCCCACTTAACAATCCCGCCCCCTCCCTTGCTCCTCTTCCTAGCCATTGCTATGCGGGGTTAGAGGACTCAGCTCGGGAATCCGGTACTTAGGCATAAATATACACTACCGCGACTAAATATGCAATAGTAATTATAGCCTTCTTTGCGCATAGGAATGTAGCAAAGGAGGGGTGGCCTTGCCAAACTTTAACTGGGGCTTGATTCTGCTGTTGATTTTGGCTTTCTTGTCCCACTATGCCACACCGTTCACGCCCGACTCTCCTTGCAGCAGTCTGGTGGAGGTGGGGCAACTCTTAGAACTGTGCCAGAGGCAAACCGTTCAACAATATCGGGCTCAGGTATTTGAGCTTATTGCTCAACGCCTGGGCGAATATCGGCAAACCGGAGGTTACGGAGAAATCAGTGTCTATGTGGAGGAAATTGCTAGCGGTCTCTCTTTAGGCTACGATGCGGAGCGGTTAGAGCGAAGACCTAACGGCAATTACGTGGGTTATTATCACACGGCTTCGGTGGCGAAGCTCCTCATTGCCTACGTCTTTTACCATCTGGACGATTTAGAGTTGGTGAATATATGGGAGGTTCACACCGATCCGGTGGTTGGATTACGCCAACAATGGCAGCCCCTCATCCATCGCATGCTCACCCATTCGGTCAACCTATACCACAACATTATGCTCCGGTATCTGGGCTCGGAGCTGGCCACTGAAACTTTGCATAAACTAGGACTAACTGGCAGCACCTTGAGTCGAGAACTGGCTCCTGCGCCGGGCACCTCTAACGCCACCTGTCTCCAACGTTACGGCACCTTAGACGCTCCCCGCACCACTTCCGCCGACCTGGGCAAGCTGCTAGCCAGTTTAGCCCGGCAAGATGTGCTCTCAGCGGAGAATAACCAGCTTTTTCTTACGGCTCTCAGCAATACCGTCTACAACAGCCGCATCCCACAGGCCATCAACTTCGCCGTACCGGTGGCCCACAAAACGGGCACCAAAAGTCTTGTCTACAACGATGCGGCCCTAGTCCGCTTACCGGAAAACGAATTTGTACTGGTTTTGCTGACTAAAGGAGCACCTAACCGTATTCAGTCATTAATGCGAGCCATTACCCGCGATCTTTTCGACTTCCATTGCCAACGTCGCGATCAAGGTGTAGCCGAACAAGTAAAGAGGCTAAATGAGCTATTAGAGAGCATGAATACAGGCAAAAGCTGGCAGGAAGGATTCCTGCCAGCTTTTGCTTAAGAAGTGCTACCGCTATTTTTTCTTGGTAGACTTAGTGCCCCCTGTATTGTTGGTAGGGCTTGACCAGTTGCCCTGACCGGTTGCCCCGGTGCTGGCCGTAGAACCAGTGGACCTATCGGTTCCAAAGGTGGTCTGGCTTAGCGGTCTGGTCATGTCGGTCATGGAGGCAGCGCCCGTCATCATACCGCCACTGGTCATCCCAGTGGTGGTTTGCTGATTACCCTGTGCCCCACCAGTACCAGAGGTGCTGCTGGAAATCTTATAAGTGGGTTCTTCCTGCTCCATGTAGTTGACACGGCTAGCCAATTGCTGGCTAATCTGTGCCAACTGCTGGCGACACTGGTTGTACATCTGCTTCGCCTGCTGGTCCTCGGTATCTAGAGCAAACATTTCAAACTGCCCCTCCAAGTTTCGCAGCGAGGCTAAGGCTTGATGCACTTTAGTACCAACCGTCATCTGCTCACCCTCCTTATTAGATTCCACACCTATTGTTGGCGCTTCCCCATTGCATTATGAAGCCATTAACTACCCCTTTTAACGAAGATTGTATAAATCCTCATCCAGCATACGCTGAGCACGCTCGGCTGTGCGTTTGTCGCCGGCCAAGGCTTGCTTTAAGAAGTCGGGATTAGCCACAAGGAACTGGCGCATACTCTGATAGGGATCGGCCAGATAGTTGGTAACTAGTTCCAATTGAGCCTGCGTTAAATACCCCCGCGCCGCCGCCTCATTAAAGAGATGGACATCAACTTGTACTAAAGCAGTCATCGGCACCTGTGCTTCTGCCAAAGAGGCGGTTCCACCCTGGCAGCGATCTACCACGGTGATTGTCCCTCGCATAGTGGCTCCAAGACGGGTGAGAGCTGGTATCCACGCCCGCAGATAACTGGATGCCTCGGTAATCAAATCGGAAATGTGCAATACCTGATTGTCAGACGCACTTGTACAAGGACTGACTTCCTCTCCAGCAGCTAAAACAACCTGTTGGTCTTTGAAAATTGTCAAATGGGGCTTGTCCAGATGCTCGGCCGGCAACAACGAAAAAAACCAATCGCGCCGCTCACCGCCAGAAATGCAATCCAGCTCATCCACCTTATATATTCTTTGTATCGTCTCTACGATCTCATCGGTCACCAGCTTAAAAATAGGGCTTTTCTTATACTGCTGGCGCAAAAAGTCCCGAACCTGCATGGTACAGGCCAGTGGATCTTCTCGCGTGCCATCGATCAGAGCTAAGAGCCCGTTGGCTGCCTCCTCGCTACCAATGAGGAAATGGGTATTTACGTAATAGGGGCCAATTAATCCGGAAGTATACCAAAAGGGCTGTTCCGCTGGTGAGACCCGGATTGCGCCGGTTTCAAAGAGCCAATCAACAATCTTAGCCACTTCCTTCTCCTCCTCAATCGTCTAATCGATAACTTCCCGCAACCGGACCAAACTAGGGATAAAAACTTGGTTGCGATCAACGTTGAGCAAACCCAGCTGTTTGAGCTCGCTGAGCACGCGAGTAAGGGTTTCGCGAGATGTTCCCACCAGTTGGGCCATTTCCTCCCGCGTTAAGCGCAGACTTAGTTGTACTGACCCACAAGGTAGGACCACGCCCTCGTTTTCTGCCAGCTCGCATACCAGCTGTGTCACGCGGGTAAACACATCTTTAAGGGCCAAATCGTGCAATTGACGCTGCGCCATCTTTAAGCGCCGAGCCAAGAGCTGCAGGAGGCTTATGGCAAGCTCGGAGTTCTGACGCATTAGGCCATATACATCCTCATTGCGCAGTACACCTACTTGGCAATCGTCCAGTGCCTGAGCCGTGGCCGGATAGGGGCCGCCGTCGAATAACACTACCTCCCCAAACACATGGCCCGACTCCATGACTTTAATTATTTTTTCTCGCCCATCGGCCGACGTTACCATGATTTTGACCCGACCACTGACGACAAAAAAGATGGCATCTCCCTGCTGACCCTGGGTAAAGATAAGCTCCCCCGCCTTATAACTGCGCAGAGTAACCAAGTCATAAAGCAATTGCAGCTGCGTATGGGATAGATCCTGAAACACACTAACCTTTTTCAGGGCAGAAACTGTAAGCACAAAACACCCTCCCCAAGCTGGACTCAGAAAAACGGCAGCATTATCTAGCTGCCGTCCTTAGCTTTAGTAGAATTAACGCCCGCCACGCTGCTGCATTTCAATGCCTTTAAGCATATTCCGGAAGAGAAGCATGGTTGTCACCGAACCGACTCCACCAGGCACCGGTGTAATGTAGCTAGCCACCTCGCTGGCGGCAGCAAAATCCACATCGCCCACAATGCCATCCGGTGTTTCATTGATGGCTACGTCGATTACTACTGCCCCCGGTTTAATCATATCCGCTGTAATTAGGCCTGCTCGGCCAACAGCTGAAATAACTATATCGGCTTGCTTAGTATGAACAGACAAGTCACGGGTGCGGGAATGGGTGGTAGTTACCGTGGCCCGACGCGATAGAAGCATGGGCAGGAGAGGTTTACCCACTGTTGCGCCCCATCCCACAAGGGTTACCTCTTTTCCGCTTAGCGGAATATCATAGCGATCGAGCATCTCGATACAGGCTAACGGAGTAGCTGGTGATAAGCCATCCAGCTCCAGTGCCACGTAACCCTGGTTTAGAGGGTTAACCCCGTCCACGTCCTTTAGAGGAGGTACCGACTCTAGTATTCTGTCCTTATTCAGTCCCTTAGGCAGTGGCAATTCCACCATGATGCCGTGGACCGCATCGTCGTCTCTCAGTTGGGCCAACAAAGCGAGCACTTCTTCTTCAGTAGCCGTATCTGGTAACCGGTGCCAGACAAACTCCACTCCCAGACGTTTGCTAGCCCTCTCCTTAGCTTGGGCGTAAACAACCGATGCCGGATCTTCACCGACTAGGATAACATCCAAACGCGGCACAATACCCCGTTCGCGTAAGGCGGCTACCTCAGCCTTCAACTCTTCGCGAATTTGAGCCGCGATTTTTTTCCCGTCCATTATTGTTGCTGCCATGTAAAGCACCTCCATGTCGTTATGTATGCTACCTATTATACACTGACTCTGGTGCTCGGGTAAACTTGTCTTATTGACAGCCACAAACCATTAGTATATGTTATCAGTAGTTGAGGCCCCCTCTAGCCTCCTGCCAACGGTAATGATAGCTGGTGGGAGGCTTTTTTGGGCCCTTATTCAGTGAAAGTAACGGTAATACGCCCGGCAGGCTCCTGCCCAGTAACGCGAGCCACTACCCGCGCCGGTACGTTGGCCGCCGCCAGAGCGGCCAATACAGCCTCAGCTTCCTCCTGAGGAATAGCTGCCAATAGCCCACCCGAAGTCTGAGGATCGAACAGCACATCTTGATAAGCCATCGGTACGTTATCAGCGAAAGACACCTTATGGGCGTAAAACTCCCGGTTGCGATAGGCGCCGGCCGGCACCAACCCCATCTGTGCAAATTCCAAGGCACCGGGCAATAGGGGTAAATCTTGGGCTGCCACAGTGATAGCGATGGGATCATCCTGTACCATTTCCGCCAGGTGGCCCAAGAAGCCGAATCCGGTCACGTCGGTACAAGCATGGACGCTGGCATGCTGCCGTAGAACCTGGGCGGCTGCCTTGTTCAGCGTAGACATGACCTTAACGGCAGTTGCCTCCTGCTCGCCCTCCGACATACCCGCCTTGAGCGCCGTAGACAGAATGCCAGTGCCCAGCGGTTTAGTCAGAAGTAGCACATCGCCCTCCTTCGCTCCCCTGTTAGTCCAAAGCCCCGCCGGATGAATAATGCCGGTGACGGCCATACCAAACTTGGGCTCCGGATTCTCCACCGTGTGCCCTCCAAGCAGAATAGCCCCCGCCTCCAACAACTTATCCGCACCACCTCGCATTATTTCCCGCATTTCTGCGGGTGTTAAGCAGGTGGGGAAACAGGCTATGTTCAATGCTGTAAGCGGTTCGGCCCCCATAGCATATATATCACTCAACGAATTGGCTGCTGCAATCTGGCCAAACAAATAACAGTCATCAACGATGGGCGAAAAGAAATCCACCGTCTGCACTAAAGCCCGTTCTTCGTCGATTAGTATGACCCCCGCATCATCACTGGTTTCTGGCCCTACCACGACCCGGGGATCATCCACTTTGGGTAAACCAGCTAATACTTCGTCAAGGGCCCCCGGCCCCAACTTGGATGCTCAGCCAGATGTGGATGACATCTCAGTTAAGCGTGGTCTAGTCACGGGTTTCCCCTCCTCCCTCATTCATTGCCTGCCGCCGCAAGAACTTGAGCAGTTCATCTACAGCCAAAGTACGGAAGCGATTAGGATCACTCACAATATAGAAGTCACGCTCCAGGGACAAACCCCTAACCCGTGCCGTAGCTAACTGACCCGAAGCTAAGCCATTACGCAACGCCCATTTTGAACAAAAAGCATACCCCATGCCAGCCATGACAGCAGTTAGAACTGCGCTGGTGCTGCCACCGCTAAAGACCGTATTTAAGCTCTGGGGATCGATACCAATCGCCCGTAATGCCCTCTCATAGGTGGCCCGGGTTCCTGAACCTAGTTCCCGATTAACAAAAGGATAGTTATAGAGCTGCTCCGGTTCCACCGTTTGCCCTGCCCACGGGTGGTTAGCCGGAATCACTATTAGTAATTCATCACTAGCCAGCGGTGTATACTCGTACTTGGTTCCGGTTTGCCGCTGCCCAACAATACCGAAGTCAATGCGTTTGCTTTCCAACCAGTTATAGATCTGTTCACTATCACTAATATCTAAATTGAAACTGACCTGCGGATATAGCTGCAGAAAGTCCCTGAGCATAGGGGGCAGTATGTACTCGCCCGGTATATTACTGGCGCCTAAGCTAACTAGGCCACTGACTTCGCCGGTGAGCTGACTGAGCAGTACCCGGGTTTGGCGTAACCGCTCAAAGAGTTCTCTAGCGAAATCAGCTAGAGCCAGACCAGCCGGAGTTAGCTCGCAGGTGCGCGCATCTCGAATCACCAGTTGGGCGCCCACATCTTCTTCTAGGGCCTGAATCTGCAAACTGACCGCCGGTTGCGTAAGGCCAATCTGCCTAGCGGCCGCTGAAAAGTTGCCATAATCCTGCACCGCTAATAAGGTTTGGAGATAATTCAAATTCATTTCTACACCCCCTATAATAGCGTTTTATAGTAACCACTGCGCTAATTATATATCTAAGTTATTAGCCAATACAATGTAGGGTGTTTTAAATATCCTCATGTGAAATAGTTTGATTAAGTCAACCTATCGTACCCCAATCTGTTATAATAGAAACAACGTAGGTTTATGCATAATAGTTTTCGTGGAGGTGAGAGATGTGCTAGCCAAAGAATGGGATAAGTTTTTGAACCTAATTCCGCGCCTAAGGAAGAGAATGCACGAGACCTCAAAGCAAAACAGGCTTGATAGCTCGGTTCCAGTACGACTCACTCCGGCCCAAATAGACACACTATATACCATTGCCACCCGGCCAGAATGGCGCATGAGCGACCTGTCGGAGCGGTTACAGGTATCTGCCGGTAGTCTGACCACCATGGTTAATCGTCTCATAGAAGCCGGCGTTGTCGATCGCAGCCGGAGCCAACTGGATCGAAGGGTAGTAATCGTTAAGTTGAACGAGGCAGGGGAAGCATTGGTGCATGCCAATAGACAACAGTTTATGAAAAACCTACAGCTTTTGATGTCGGATCTATCGGAGGACGATCAAACCCAATTAGCCCAAGCGATGGGCATTGTAGTTGATATTCTCAATAAGATAGTCTAACTCATCGCACTATCAAGCGCACGCCACCTCGTGCGCTTAAATATTATGGCGCTCAAAGGTAGGTGAGCATTATGGAAACGTATATACCTAGCTGTGTATCTATCGTACCCATCTTTCGTGATCTTCCTGCCCCTGCCTTAGCCGAATTAGGAAAGGCTATGGTACACAAACAGTTTCCCCGGGGAGAAATCATTCATCAGGCCGGCGATCCAGTGAGTGAACTGTTGGTGGTGGCAGAGGGGCAGCTGCGAATAGTTCACACCCATCCTTCCGGCCGCGA
>MTKW01003552.1_pt1 | contig 30178 bp, 31 predicted proteins | sample 1042761 | NCBI WGS metagenome assembly MTKW01 (sample SAMN06205366, study PRJNA360243) | anaerobic digester metagenome | biome: Wastewater treatment plant; feature: Anaerobic digester sludge; material: sludge; isolation source: anaerobic digester fed with sludge from wastewater treatment plant ...
CCATAGGAGAGTATCCCGAGGCGGCGGCGATCATGATTCTGTTCAACACGGGTGAATTGCTTGAAACAGCTGCCGTGAACCGCTCCCGCCGTTCCATTGCCGCACTGCTGGAGACAAAACCGGATTATGCAAACCTTCTCCGGGCCGGAGGTGCTGCAGAGAGGGTTGATCCCGAGGATGTCTCCCCGGGTGATCTGATCCTGGTCCGGCCCGGCGAAAAAATAGCCCTTGACGGCACTGTAGTTTCCGGGGATTCCTCCGTGAACAATGCGGCGCTGACGGGAGAGGCGCTGCCGCAAAGCGTTTATCCGGGGGATGCGGTCCTGGCCGGTGCAGTAAACGGGCCGGGGCTGCTGCAAGTCCGGGTGGAGCGGCCCTTTTCCCGATCATCCCTGGCGCAGATCTACCGCCTTGTCCGGGAGTCCGCTGTCCGCAAGGCTCCGCCCGAGCGTTTCATGACCGCTTTCGCCCGCCGTTATACGCCGGCCGTGGTGACGGGGGCCCTTTTGCTCGCCCTCCTGCCGCCGCTGCTGATCCCCGATGCCTCTTTTCGCACCTGGCTCTATCGCGCCCTGATTTTTCTGGTCATATCCTGCCCCTGCGCCCTGGTTATCTCCATACCGCTGGGCTACCTGGCCGGCATCGCCGGTGCGGCAAGGCAAGGTATCCTGGTAAAGGGCGGCAGCTATCTGGAAGCGCTTCGCAAGGTGAAAACCGTTGCTTTCGATAAAACAGGCACCATTACGGAGGGGGTTTTCCGGGTGAAGGGGGTTGAAACAGCACCGGGGGTGAGCGCCCGGGAACTTCTGGAGTGGGCTGCATATGCGGAAGCCCATTCCAGCCATCCCATTGCCCGCTCCATCAGGGAGGCTTACCTCGGAAAGCTGCATCCCGGGGAGATCAGCCTTTACGAAGAGATCGGGGGGCTCGGCGTAAAAGCAAAAGTACGCGGGAAGATTGTTCTGGCGGGCAGCCCGCAGCTCCTGCTTCGGGAAAAGGTCGAAAATATGCCTCCTGTACCGGTGGAGAGGGCCGTTCATGTGGCCGTTGGGGGCAACTATGCCGGATCCCTGGTAATGGGAGACCGGGTGCGCCCGGGGGCGGCGCGGGCGGTGCGGCAGCTCAAGGAACTGGGGGTACGCAGGACGGTATTGCTGACAGGAGATCACGGCGCCGCCGCGCAGGAGGCGGCGGCCCGGTCCGGAATTGATCTTGCCTATGCCTCCCTCATGCCCGAAGAAAAAGTGGCGCACCTCGAAACCCTTCTGCAGGAAACTGCATCCGCCGGGGGCAGGCTTGCTTATGTCGGTGACGGGATCAATGATGCCCCGGCTCTTTCCCGGGCCGATATCGGTATTGCCATGGGCGGGGCCGGTTCGGATGCAGCCATCGAGGCGGCCGATGTGGCGATCATGGATGATCAGCTGCTCAAGATCGCTGCAGCCATGCACATCTCCGCTTTCACACACCGCGTGGTGCTGCAGAATATTGTTCTGGCCCTGGGAGTGAAAGTTTTATTTCTGGCCGCCGGTGCCCTGGGGGCCGTCACCATCTGGGGAGCACTCTTTGCCGATGTGGGGGTGGCGCTGCTGGCCATCGCCAATGCGGCCCGTATTCTGGGGGCGGCAAGCAGGAAGCAGCACCTGTATCGGGAATAAATTACAGGCAGGGGAATAAAAAATTAACCGGAGGTGTTTCTGGTGGCCGAGATAATGAACTATGTCCGAATGTCGCTTCCCGAAATCGATGCTCTGGACCGGGGGAGAACCATTTTTTTGATGGCTGTTAGCCCCATCGAGGTTCATGGACCGCACTTGCCCCTGGGTACCGATGTCTTTGTCGCTGAGGAGCTGCTGCAGCGCTATGCAGCCGCCCTGCATGAAGAATATCCCGATTACACTCTTGTGGCGCTGCCTTCCCTGTACCTGGGCTCCGACGCCCTGCCGGTAAAGGGCTCACTGTCGGTACCGGCCCCTTTGCTGCGGAAAGTGCTGCTGGCATATGTGAAGGGGCTGGCAGCACAGGGGTTCCGCTATCTTTTTCTGGCAGACAATCACGGCGGCCCGCGGCATCAGATGGCCACCGAAGCCGCTTCACGACGGGCCTGGCGCCGCCATCGCTTCTGCCTGGTCAATCCTTTCAACCACGATTTTCGGCTCATGGTGCAGCATGATCCCGCCTTTTTGGAAAAAACGGGCCTGCAGCCGGGCAACTGCGGCGATGATGCCGATGCCCATGCAGGGACCAATGAAACCTCACTGATGCTGCAGTCCCATCCGGAGCAGGTTAGGGACAGCTGGTCCGGGGTGGATCCTTCGCTGCCGCCACCCTCGTCGGGGGCGGTTCTATTTCTTGGACGCCTGGTTTCACTTTTTTCGCGAACCCTTGGCGAAGATATGAAACACCTGGCTGCAACGCTGGCCTGGGTGGGGGATCCGCAGATGAAGCCCTACATGGGCGCACCGGCCCTGGCCTCGGCGGAGGCCGGGGAAGCGATGCTTCAGGCGCGCACTGCCATTGCCATGGATTTTTTCCGGCGCGCCCTCGATGGAGAGGAGATCCGGATAACGCCGCTGCTCTGGGGGCTGCGCCTGCTGCAGATCATGCCGGAGTAGTTTGGGCTCCGCTCCGCGGGGAGTCATATTAGATCAGGGATCTGGCCCAGCTAATCAAAGCCCTGCCGGGCGCGGAAGCCGCTTCGCTTCTCCCGGCCCCGCCAGTAATAAAAAAGCCGGTTTAACAACCGGCTTTGCTTTCAAACGCTGGCAGTTTTTGATCCAGGTGAGCCCGAACCTACAACTTGGTCACGTTTGCAGCCTGGGGTCCGCGGTTGCCTTCAACTATTTCGAATTCAACCTCCTGACCTTCTTCCAGGGTTTTAAATCCCTCTTCCTTGATTTCCGAATAATGCACGAACACATCTTTTCCTTCCTCAACCTCGATAAAACCGTACCCCTTTTGGGGGTTAAACCATTTGACCCGACCTTGCATTAAAAACGTTACCTCCTAGATGGCCCTGCCGGCGGCGGGGCGAATTTCGGTACGACATTAACATATTATCGGCATAAATGCAACATAAAGAAAAAATGAAAAAAGGTTATGTTGCACTGCTGCACCCTGTTGGGGTATATTTAAAAAAAGCTGATCGGGAAGGTGTTGGTTGTCATGGTTGCCGGCCTGGGTGTTGATCTGGTTTCCATCGCCCGCATCGAGCGGGCTTACCGCCGCCGCCCGCGCCGCTTTTTGAGGCGGCTGTTCAGCACCACCGAGCTCTCCCTGCTCCTGCCGCGGCGTCCCCTTTTCCAGGCCATGGCTGCCCGCTTCGCCGCCAAGGAGGCGGTCTTGAAAGCAATAGGCTGCGGTTATGCCCCGGCATCATGGCTGGATGTGGAGATCATTGCCCTGCCCGGCAAGCAGCCGCAGGTGCGGCTTTCGGGTTTTGCCGCCTCCAGGGCCGGGGATAGGGGGATCAGCGGGATCGTCCTGTCCATGACTCATGAACCGCCTTTTGCCGGCGCCGTGGCCCTGGCTTACAGAAGGTGCATTGAAAACTGAGGCTGCCCTGGCAACAGGGTGGCGGTTTGTGCCCTCGCCTTTCCGACCCCCTATTTCCGGCCTCCCACCTCCAATAAGAGCCCTCCGGCCTTGACGATCCGGATCTGGCGCGGCGAGAGTTCATGTCTTACCGTAAAGGTGCAGCCCCGGGTGCGGTTGGCGATGGTGATCCTCCCACTTTCCAGCTGTTCATGAAGGTTGCCGATCACCAGGCGATCATCCTGCTGCAGCATTTCATAGTCGGCCGGGGATTCAAAAACCAGGGGGATGATCCCAAAATTGACCAGGTTGGTATGATGGATCCGGGCAAAGGATTTCGCCAGAACCGCCTTTATTCCCAGATACATGGGTGCCAGGGCGGCATGCTCCCGGCTTGAGCCCTGGCCGTAATTTTCCCCGCCCACGATCAGTCCGCTGCCGGCTTCCCTGGCCCGACGGGAGAAACTTTTGTCCAGCGGTGCGAAAACAAACTCACTGATCGCCGGAATGTTGGAGCGCAAAGGCAACACCCTGGCCCCTGCGGGCATGATCTGATCGGTGGTTACATGATCCCCTGTCTTCAGCAAGAGGGTCATGGACAGCTCGTCGGCCAGGGGGCTGTTCAAGGGCAGCGGTTTGATGTTGGGACCGCGGATAATTTCCACATTGCCTCCGTCATCGGGCGGGTTGATGATCATATTATCGTCTATTACCGGCGGCGCCGCTGCGGGCAGTTCCGGAGGCTCACCCAGCACCCGGGGGTCGGTAAAGCGTCCGTGCAGGGCCGCCGCCGCCGCCGCAGCCGGGCCGGTGAGATAAACCTCTGCATCAGCGGTGCCGCAGCGTCCCTGGAAATTTCGGTTGAATGTGCGCACCGATACGGAACCCGATGGAGGGGCCTGTCCCATCCCGATACAGGGACCGCAGGCCGGCTCAAGGATCCTGGCTCCTGCGGCAATCAGTTTCTCCAGGGAGCCGCTGCGCGCCAGCATGGATAGAACCTGGCGCGAGCCCGGGGCGATGACCAGACTGATGCGGGGATGGATGGTTTTGCCGCCGAGCATCTCCGCAACAAGAAGCAGATCTTGAAAGGAAGAATTTGTGCAGCTGCCGATGGCCACCTGGTCCACGGGAAGCGGACCAATGGCGCGGACGGGCTTGACAGCGTCGGGGCTGTGGGGGCAGGCTGCCAGCGGCTCAATTTTGTCCAGCTCCAGGGTGATCTCATCGTCATAAAGGGCGCCGGGATCGGCCTGCAGCTCCCTCCAGGCCTGTTCACGCTTCTGGGAGAGAAGAAAAATGCGCGTTTGCTCATCGCTGGGGAACAAGGAGGAGGCTGCTCCCAGTTCGGCGCCCATGTTGGTGATGGTGGCCCGCTGCGGGACTGTCAGCAGGGCTGCCCCGGGGCCGCCGTACTCGATAATCCGGCCCACGCCTCCCTTGACCGTGAGGCGGCGCAGCAGCTCCAGGATGATATCCTTGGCGCCGCTCCAGGGCGGCAGCTCCCCGACAAGGTTCACCCGAAGCACCCCCGGCATGTTCAGGCAGTAGGGGCCTCCGGCCATGGCTATCGCTATATCCAGCCCCCCCGCGCCGATGGCCAGCATGCCCAGACCGCCCCCCGTAGGCGTATGGCTGTCCGAACCGAGCAGGGTTTTCCCGGGGATGCCGAAGCGCTCCAGGTGAACCTGGTGGCAGATTCCATTGCCGGGACGGGAAAAGAGAACGCCGTAGCGGGCCGCAGCCGATTGCAGGTAACGGTGATCATCGGCGTTTTCGAAGCTGCTCTGGAGAGTATTGTGATCGATGTAGCTCACCGAAAGTTCAGTGCGCACCCGTGGCCTGCCCAGCGCCTCGAACTGCAGATAGGCCATGGTGCCGGTGGCGTCCTGCGTCAGCGTCTGGTCGATGCGGATGGCGATCTCCTCTCCCTGTTTCAGCCGGCCGCCAACAAGATGTTCCTTCAATATTTTTACCGTCATGCTGTCAGGCATGCCGCTTCCCCCCTTCTCCAGCTTTGCAATTGTTTAAAATATAGCAGAGAAGGTTGGGCGGGTCAATTTGCGACATCGCTTTTCGCTTATTTAAAAGGCCTGTGAAAGGCCTTTTAAAGGCAAGGGGAGTGTAATCCTTTTGCTGCCGGCGCATATTATAACGGTGGGGAAGGGACTTCACCGGGCCATTTGCTCGACAAGGGCGGAAGCCCCGGCGGAGAGGTCCCTTCCCTGTACCGCCTAAGGTACGGTCTTGAAAATGCCCCACAGACTCTTGACTTTGCTGAAAAGCGGTGCTATTCTTTTTACCAGAAAGCAGGAATACTTTTTTTAAAAGTAATTCCGAGTAATTCAGTCAGGATTTGATGGGAGGGGTATGTCATGAAGCTGTCGGCCAGGGTGGAGTACGGTGTCCGGGCCATGGCTGTGCTCGCCCTTCATGATCGTCTGGGTCCGCTCCCCCTGCGGGAGATCGCAAGCAGCGAGGGGATCTCCTTTCATTTTCTGGAGCAGATATTTCCCTACTTGCGCAAGGCGGGGCTCATTGGCAGCGTCAGAGGCGCCAAAGGGGGTTACTATCTGCTGCGACCGCCGGGGCAGATCAATGTGGGTGATATAGTCCGTGCTGTGGAAGGCCCTATCGTTCCGGTGAACTGCCTGGCGGAAAATGAGGGGCGGGGTCCGCGCTGCCGCCGCAGCGAGGCCTGCAGGACCCGCCATGTTTGGGAAAAACTGCGGGACCGGATCAACGAGGTTCTTGACAGCGTTTACCTGGAGGATCTGATCGAGACAGAGGCGGGCATCCCTGGCGAATAGATCGGTAAACCGGAAGGAGGTTTGCATTTTGCCAAAAGGGCAGATCTACATGGATCATGCGGCTACAACGCCGCTGCGTGAAGAGGCGCTGGAAGCGATGCTTCCCTATCTACAGGGTATATTTGGCAACCCCTCCAGCATGCATTCCCCGGGCCGGGAGGCCCGTTCGGCCGTTGCCCGGGCGCGCGAGAAAACAGCCCTGGCGCTGGGCGCCGGCAGCGAGGAAATATTTTTTACTTCCGGGGGAACGGAGGCAAACAATATCGCCATCAAAGGCACGGCGCGGCGGCAGAAAAAAAAGGGGCACCTGATCACCTCTTCCATAGAGCATCACGCCGTTCTCGATGTCTGCAGGGAGCTTGCGGATGAAGGTTTCAAGGTGACATTTTTGCCGGTGGACCGCCGGGGCATGGTTGATCCGGAGCGCATAGAAGCGGCGCTGACACCGGAGACCTTTCTCATCTCCATCATGACGGCCAACAACGAGGTGGGCACTATCGAGCCCGTTGCCGCCATAGGGTCGCTGGCCCGGGAGCGGGATATTCTTTTCCATACCGATGCGGTCCAGGCGGCGGGTCAGATTCCCTTGAATGTGAAAGAAATGAATGTCGATCTGCTTTCCCTATCCGCGCACAAGTTTAACGGCCCCAAGGGTGTGGGGGCCCTTTACGTGCGTCAAGACATCTCCCCGGCGCCGCTTTACCGGGGGGGCGGTCAGGAGCGGGGGCTGCGCCCGGGCACCGAGAATGTGGCCGGCATTGTGGGGCTGGCGCGGGCACTGGAGCTGGCTGTCGAGGAGATGCCCCGAAAGAGCGAGCGGCTGCGGGCGCTGCAGGACAGGTTGATCCGGGGGCTTCTCAAGTTGGACGATGTTGTCCTGAACGGGCATCCCACCGCCCGCCTGCCCGGCAACATTAATATAAGTTTCAATTATATCGAGGGTGAAGCGCTGCTCCTGGGGCTGGATCTGGAGGGGATCGCTGCTTCCAGCGGTTCCGCCTGCACCTCGGGTTCCCTTGAGCCCTCGCATGTTTTGCTGGCCATGGGCCTGGATCAACAGCTTGCCCGCGGTTCCCTGCGGTTGACCCTGGGTCTGGGAAGCAGCGACACCGATGTGGATACCCTCCTGGCGGTGATCGCACCGCTGGCGGAGAGGCTGCGCAAGATGTCGGCGCTTTATCCCGGGCCGGGCTAAAAGGAGGTCCTGCACTGTGTACAACGACAAAGTGATCGATCATTTCACCAATCCGCGCAACGTGGGGGAGATGACGAACCCCGACGTCGTCGGCGAGGCCGGAAGTTTCAAATGCGGCGATACGATGAAGATCTACTTGAAGATCGAAAAGGGGAAGATCAAAGATGTAACCTTTCAGACCTTCGGCTGCGGGGCCGCCATTGCCAGCAGCAGCATGCTTACGGAAATGATCAAGGGGAAGACCCTGGAGGAGGCGCAGCAGGTGACGAACGAAGCCGTTGCCCGCGAGCTGGGAGGGCTGCCTCCGCTGAAAATGCACTGCTCCAACCTGGCCGCTGATGCGCTGCAGGATGCGATAAAACGTTACCGCGGGGGGGCCGGGAAGACCGGGACCCGTTTCTGAGCCTCCCCGGGCCGCCGCATAAAAGTTTTTCCTCCGCATATATTTAATTATTCCAGAGCCGGCGGAGGAGATCTGTTGAACCGTAGAGCAATCACAGGGAAGCCGGGACGGACGAGCCTGCCGGACCGGCGCAGCGCCCCCAAACGTGGAAGCCGGGCCTATGTTTTTGTCAGGAGGGGGAAAAAACGCCGGAAGGAAGCGGCGCCCGGATTGTCGCGGCGGCAAAAGATAGTTGCCGCCGCAGCGTCTCTCCTGGTTCTGGCCGTTCTTAGCTACTGCAGTTTGATCCGTCCTCCCTTTCTGCAGCGGCCGCTGTATACCGCCGAAAAGAGCGAAGAATCCGAACCCGGGCGGCGGAGTGCGGACAGTCCTTACTTTCGTTTTTTGCAGCTGATCCTGGGCTGTGAAATGCCGGGTCTCGAACCGCCCGCTCTTACCGGCGACAGGCAGATTTATGGAGCCGTTTGCATGATATCACGCTGCCTGACGGGCATAGATCCCCGCGATCCCTGCACCATGCTGGAACTCGAGCTTGGGGCGGATCCCCGGCTCTCCCTGCCGGTGCATTGTCCGCCCTCCGCGGATGCGCCCGAGGGCGGCGAGCCGGGCTCGCCGGCTCTTTCCGCAGATCCGGCGGCCCCGCCCTGGGGGGGGGCGCTTTTTCCTTTTCCTGCTGCGGATTACGGCGAAGCGCCGATTTTGCTTTACCACACTCATGCCAGCGAAGCTTTTACCGCCTCCCCCGGTGATCTCTCCTCGTTCGGCGGCACTGTTGTCACCGTTGGCGAGGAGCTGGCGAGGCTGCTTGAGGAAGGCTACGGTCTTCAGGTGCTCCATCACCGCGATGTTTATGATCTGCCGCGGCGTTATGCTTACAGCAAAGCCCGGCCGGTAATCGAGAGAATAATTGCGGAAAACAGCGGGCTGCAGGTTGTTGTAGACCTGCACCGCGACGGCGTCCCCCGGGCCAAAACCACGGCCAAACTGGGAGGGAAGGAGTACGCCCGGCTTCTGCTGGTTGTGGGCACTCACAACCCCGGTCACCTGGAGAATCTTTCCTTTGCCTTGCGCTTGCAGAGCGAACTGGAAGCTGTTTTGCCGGGACTCTCCCGGGGCATCTTTCAGCAGGATTTTACATACAATCAGGATCTGCACCCCTATGCCGTCCTTGTGGAGGTGGGAGGCCATGAAAACAGCATTGACGAGGCTCTTCTCTCCCTTCCCTACCTGGCCGAGGCGCTGGCCCGCACGTACTACATCTTTTTTATGCAGGATTGAATATTCCAAACCCTTTTCGTAAAGGTTAATATGGATTAACTGTTTAAGTAAAGGGGCAGGTCACATGCGCGAGTTTACCCTCTCGCTGGCGATCCTGGTGCTTGCCGCCGCCCTTGTTTACGGTGGTCTCAATATTGCCGAACTGGGCGTAACGGGATTGCTGGCCCGCGAGTGCGGCCATGAGGCCTTTTGCATCAGGAAGGACTCTCAAGAGGTATTTATAGTTACCTTTGCCGGCAGATCGGCCCGCCTCCATGCCGGCGAACTCGGTGCTGCGCTGCGGCAATGGTGGGACAGGCTGCTCCATCGCCCCGCCGCAAATCTGGAGGGATAAAATCCTTGACAAAACCCCGGCCGGATGGTATTTTGTTAGATAGATTAGCACTCTTCGCCTGTGAGTGCTAACAAAGCGGCAGGGGGGTGCCGGATGGAGACTCTTAACGAAAGAAAAAAACAGATTCTGCATGCTGTTGTGGCCAACCATATCCAGACGGCTGACCCTGTGGGCTCGCGAACGGTGGCCCGCGCTTACCGCATGGGGCTGAGTTCGGCGACCATACGCAATGAAATGGCCGATCTTGAGGAGATGGGCTACCTGGAGCAGCCGCATACCTCCGCCGGGCGGATCCCCTCCCAGAGAGGCTACCGTTATTATGTGGATCACCTCATGGCCAGGGGTAAACTGGGCGATGAGGAGGAGCGCTCCATCAGCCGTTCCCTGAGCCTGGAAAAGATGCGGGAAATAGAGCAAATTATCTCCAACGCGGTAAGGGTTCTTTCATCGGTAACGAACCAGACTACCCTGATCATGGGGCCGCAATTTCAGAAAAGCACTTTTCAGCAAATGCGGATACTGCCCCTGGATGAGAACAGGGGGCTGGTGGTGCTGATCACTGAAAGCGGTTTTATCAAGAACAAGGTTATCGAACTGAACCAGAGCCTCTCCCCGGCCGAGCTGCACCAGGTTGTTACCTATCTGAACCAGAAGCTTTTCGGATTGACCATTGATCAGGTTACGACTTCGCTGATCAATGAACTGAAGCGCGATCTTTTCAGGCGCCTGGAGATTCTGGAGCAGGCTTTTATCCTGCTGGAAGAAAGCCTCAGGGAGGAGCAGCAGGCCCGGGTCTTTCTGGGCGGGACCACCAATATCCTGAACCAGCCGGAATTCAAAAGTGTGGAGAAGATTCACCGGATGCTTTCCTTGTTCGAGCAGGAATCTCTTTTATTTGAAATTTTGGAAAAGGGCTTATCCGAGGACGGGATTGCGGTTAAAATAGGCACGGAAAATGAGTGCAAGGACATTCACGAGTGCAGCCTGATCACGGCGGCTTACAAAATCGATGATCGGGTCATCGGCACCGTGGGAGTGCTCGGCCCCACGCGGATGGATTACCGCTGGATCATCGCCGTCTTGCACTGCCTGGTAGATCAGCTCAACCGGATGCTGAGCTCTGATCTGTAAAGGTCAAGGGGTTAAATCATAGGAACAGGAGCATGGTTATGAAAAAGGAGAAAAAGGATGCCGCCAATCCGGAGAACGGAGCCGGGTTTTTTGCGGGAGATGGGGATAATTTAACTGGAGCGCCCGCGGAGGGTTCCTCCGAACCGTTGCCGCCGGAAAGCGGCACAGAGCGGGCTTCCAGCGATTCGGCGCTTCAGGCGGCGGAGGCAGCCTGGGCCCGCGAAAAAGATGAGCTCATCTGTCTGGCCCAGCGGAAGCAGGCCGACCTCGAAAACTTTCGCCGCATCAGCAGGATGAAAGAGGAAGAGATCAGAACATACGGTCTTTTTGATTTCCTGGAAAAGCTGCTGCCCGTTCTTGACAACCTGGATAGGGCCCTGCTGACGGCTTCCGAGGATGAGGGCGTTCCGGAATCTTACCTTCAGGGGTTGTTGATGATCCGGAGACAGCTGCAGCAGCTGCTTGAGCAGGAGGGTGTTGTTGAGATCGAGGCGCTGGGAAAGCAGTTTGATCCCCATTATCACGATGCCGTAATGCAGATTGCATCGGGCGAGGGGGATCCGGGCAGCGTGGTGGAGGAACTCCAAAAAGGTTACCTGTACAAAGATCGAGTTCTGCGCCACACCAAGGTCAAGGTAATGCAAGGGCAATGCTAAATAAAAAATAACAACTGCGATTGTTAAAGGAGGTATTTCAAAATGGCTAAAGTGGTTGGTATCGATCTGGGCACGACAAATTCGGCCATTGCTGCGCTCATTGGCAGCGAACCCGAAATAATAGCGAATGCCGAGGGGAGCCGTCTGACCTCCTCCGTGGTGGCTTTTACCAAGGACGGCCAGCGTCTCGTGGGGCAGGTGGCCAAAAGGCAGGCCATCACCAACCCGGAGAGGACTGTCCTCTCCATCAAGCGGGAGATGGGGACGGGGCACACGGTGGAGATCGACGGGAAGAAGTTCACGCCCCAGGAGATAGCGGCGATGATCTTGCAGAAGCTGAAAAACGATGCTGAAAACTATCTGGGGGAGAGCGTTACCCGGGCGGTGGTTACTGTGCCGGCCTACTTCAGCGACAGCCAGCGCCAGGCCACGAAAGATGCCGGGACCATAGCCGGGCTGGAAGTGCTGCGGATCATCAATGAGCCGACTGCCGCAGCTCTCGCTTACGGGCTGGACAAAAAAGGTGAGCAGAAGATCCTCGTATTTGACCTCGGGGGCGGCACCTTTGATGTCTCCCTGCTGGAACTGGGTGATAACGTGGTGGAGGTTCTGGCCACCAGCGGCAACAACCGCCTCGGGGGCGACGATTTTGACGAGCGGGTCATGAATTATGTGGCCGCCGAATTCAAAAAAGATCAGGGGGTCGACCTGCTGCAGGACCGGATGGCCCTGCAGCGTCTCAAGGAGGCGGCGGAGAAAGCAAAGGTGGAGCTCTCTTCGGTTACCTCCACCGATATCAACCTTCCCTTTATCACGGCGACGCAGGCGGGGCCCAAGCATCTCGAGATGACGCTGACACGGGCCAAGTTCGAGGAGCTTACCGCCGATCTTGTTGAGAAAACCATGGGACCGACGCGCCAGGCGCTTTCCGATGCCGGCCTGGAAGCGAACCAGATCGACGATATCATTCTTGTGGGGGGTTCCACGCGTATACCCGCCGTCCAGGAGGCCATCCGCAAGCTGCTGGGCAAGGAGCCCCACAAGGGCGTCAATCCCGACGAGGTGGTGGCCCTGGGTGCGGCCTATCAGGCGGCGGTGCTCGCAGGTGAAGCCAAGGATATCCTGCTGCTCGATGTGACTCCGCTCTCTCTGGGCATCGAGACGCTGGGAAATGTTTTCACCAGGATTATCGATCGCAACACCACCATTCCGGCAAACAAGAAGCAGGTCTTTTCCACCGCCGCAGACAACCAGACCAGCGTGGAGATCCATGTACTGCAGGGTGAACGATCAAGGTCATTTGACAACAAAACCCTGGGCCGCTTCATGCTGGACGGGATTCCGCCGGCGCCGCGGGGTATGCCGCAGATCGAGGTGAGCTTTGATATAGACGCCAATGGGATTGTCAATGTCTCGGCCAAGGATATGGCCACGGGCAAGGAACAGCATATCACCATCACCTCCTCCGGCGGCCTGGATAAAGATCAGATCGATAAAATGGTTCGCGATGCGGAGTCATATGCCGAGGATGACCGCAAGTGGCAGGAGCTGGCCGAGGCGCGGAACAAGGCCGATGCCCTGGCCTACCAGGCGGAGAAGACTTTAAAAGAACTTGGAGACAAGATCGAGCCTGCCAAAGCCGAAGAGGCGCGCAAGGCCGCGTCGGAGCTGCAGGAGGCGGCCCGCAGCGAGGATCTGGAAAAGATCAATCAGGCCACCGATAAATTGAACGGCTATCTCCACGAACTCTCGGCGAAGCTGTACGAGCAGGCTCGCACGCAGCAGGCCGGGGATGCCGGCGCCGCAGGGGGGCCTGGAACAGCGGATGAAGCGGGGCCGGCAGGGGAGGATGAAAACGTTGTTGATGCCGATTACAATGTTAAAGATGAAGGCGGGGACAGCTAGCTCTCCCTGATTTCCTGTTTTCTTGGGGAGCAGGGTCAGGCCGACCCGTCCCCGTGGGGGCTTCTTCAGCAAGGGGCCCGGGGGATCCGGGAGCGGCGATAACGTGGAAAAAAGGTTGGCGGAGCAGGCAAGGGCTTCCCGTTCAGGGGGATGATGTACCAGATGTCTGGAAATAAAAGGGATTACTATGAAGTCCTCGGTATCGAGCGGACCGCTTCGAACGATGAAATAAAGAAAGCTTACCGCAAACTGGCGCGCAAATATCACCCGGACTTCAACAAGGATGATCCCCTGGCTGAAGAAAAATTCAAGGAGATCAACGAGGCTTACGAGGTTCTCTCCGACCCCCAGAAGAGGGAAGGCTACGATCACTTCGGCCACGAAGCCGGTTTTGGGGCCGGGGCCGGCGGCGGCTTTGGCGGTTTCGGCGGCTTTGAAAGTATATTTGAAGACTTTTTCGGCGGGCTGGGCGGCTTTGGGCGGCGCCGCCCGCCCGGACCGGAGCAGGGGCAGCATCTGCGCTACGATCTCGAGATCACCCTGGAGGATGCCTACAGCGGCGGAGTGAAGGAAATCAAGGTGCCCCGCACGGAGACCTGCCCCGAATGCAAGGGCAGCCGGGCCCGTCCGGGGACCAGGCCCGAGAAATGCCCGGCCTGCGGCGGAACCGGCCAGCAGCAGGTTACCCGCGACACCCTTTTCGGGCGCATGGTCAATGTGCAGACCTGTCTCCACTGTTCCGGGAGGGGCACCGTGGTAAAGGAGCCCTGTCCCGCCTGCCGCGGCCAGGGCAGGGTTGTCCGCGAAAGGATCATAGAGGTGAAGATACCGCCCGGGGTGGCTCATGGAACCCGTTTGCGAATTCAGGGAGGCGGGGAAGCAGGGCTTCGCGGCGGTCCGCCGGGAGACCTTTTTGTTGTTACCGCCATTCGCCGCCACAAGCATTTTCGCCGCGACAATGATGACCTCCTGTACGAGCTTCCCCTGAAGATGACCCTGGCGGCACTGGGCACGGAGGTGGAGGTGCCGACGCTGGATGGAAAGGCCGCCATGAAGGTTCCCGAAGGAACGCAGCCGGGAACCGTTTTTCGGCTCAGGGGGAAGGGGATGCCCCGCCTTTACGGTCTGGGAAAAGGGGATCTGCGGGTGAAGGTAAATGTGGTTGTCCCGAAACGGCTTTCGGCCAGGGAGAAAGAGCTGCTCGCAGAGCTGGCCCAGCTTGACCGGTCCGAAGAAAAGGGCAAGGGATTTATCGGCCGGATGAAGGATGCTTTTGGCGGGGGGCACTAGTTTGGTCAGGGGGCAGGCCGCTGTCTCCGCCGGGGCGGGATCCGGAAAGGGTATGTGGCAGGGCGGCAGCACATCTTCGGGGTGAATCTATGCACTACTTTTTCAAGGAAGGTGCGGCCCTGGCAGCAGGGTTGGTTGTTGAACTGGACAGGGCCGATCTGAACCATGCTTACCGGGTGCTGCGTCTGCGCAAGTACAGCATCGTCGCCCTGGCTGACGGCAGGGGATCGGCCTTCCGGGGAACGGTTGAATCCATCAGCCCGGAAGAAGTTGTTGTCAGGCTGGAGGAACCGCTGCCGCCGGCCGAATCGCCCCGGCAGCTCATTCTGCTGCAGGCCCTGGCCAAGGGAGAGAAAATGGATCTGATCATCCGCCAGGCAGTGGAACTGGGGGTGCGGCGAATAGCTCCGGTTTTTACGGAGCGCAGCATTCCCCGATTTGACAGATCGCGCGAAACAGGGCGGTTGAAACGCTGGCGCAGCCTGGTTCGGGCGGCGGCGGCGCAGTGCCGCAGGGCTCTGATCCCCGAAGTGGATCCCCCCCGGGGTTTTGCCGAAGCCCTGGAGCTGCTGGAAGGACGGACAGCGCTGGTTCCCTGGGAAGGCGAGAAGGGGCAAGGCCTTGCAGAGCTGTTAAGACAGCCTCTCCCCCGGGAAAAGGCTGTTTTCCTTTTTATCGGGCCCGAGGGAGGTTTTAGCGGGGGAGAAATTGCGGCCCTGACCGGCGCCGGCGCTCGCACGGTCCACCTGGGGCCGCGCATCCTGCGCACCGAGACAGCCGCAGCCGCGGTCCTGGGCCTGATCCAGGCCGCCTGGGGCGATCTGGGGGTGGGATCAAGGTGAAGAAGAAAAAGGTTGCTTTTTACACCCTTGGCTGCAAGGTCAATTTCTGCGAAACCGAGGCGCTGCAGACCCTGTTCGAAAAGGCAGGGTACAGCATTACCGATTTTAACAAGGATGCCGATCTCTACGTGATCAATACCTGTGCCGTGACCGGGCAGAGTGATCACAAATCGCGCAAGGCCATCCGCCGCGCCAGGCGTCGCTCCCCGCAGGCCGTCATTGTGGCTACGGGCTGCTATGCCCAGGGTTTTCCGGAAGAAATAGAGGAGATGGAGCAGGCCGACCTGATCATAGGTACGCAGGGCCGCGAGGAGCTGCCCCGGATCGTGGCTTCGCTCGAAGCAGGCGGGGCTCCCTGCGGATTGGTCCGCCCTTACGGCCCCGGGAGCGCCTTTGAAATGCTTCCCACGGCGCGGCGCCGCGGCCGCTCCAGGGGATTTCTGAAAATACAGGAAGGTTGCACCCAGTGCTGCACCTATTGCATCATCCCCACGGTGCGGGGACCGCTGCGCAGCCTCCCCCCCGCAGAGGCGGCTGCACGCGCCCGGGCCATGGTTGAAAGCGGGTACCGGGAGATTGTGTTGACGGGGATCCATCTGGGGCTTTACGGAGCCGATCTGGAGCAGGTAACCCTGGGAGTTCTCCTTGATGAACTGGAGAAGATAGAGGGCCTGCTGCGGATCCGCCTCAGCTCCATCGAACCCTCTGATGTAACCGGGGAGCTGGTGGAGCGGGTGATCACTTCGGAAAAGATATGCCCGCACCTGCATATACCCCTGCAGAGCGGGGATGGGGAGATTCTGAAGCGGATGAACCGTCCCTATACCCCGGAGGAGTATCTTTACCTCGTCAGGTGGCTGCGCGGGCTCAGGGGGGATCTGGCCATCAGTGCCGATATCATGGTCGGCTTTCCCGGGGAGAGCGAGGAGCATCACCGGCGCAGCCTCTCCTTTGTCCGGAATATGTTTTTCAGCCGGCTCCATGTTTTTGCCTACTCACCCCGCCCTGGCACGGCGGCGGCGGAGTATCCGGATCAGGTTGATAGTGCGACCAAAGGGCGGCGCAGCCGTGAGATGATCGACCTGGGGCAGAAGATGGCCGCCGCCTTCCGCCGGAAATTTATCGGCACCAGGCAGGAGATCCTCATTGAAAAGATACGCCCCCACAATTACGGGGAGGGCTTTACCCCCCATTACCTGCGCGCCAGGGTGGCGCTTGAAAGCAGAGGCCGCGGCTGGGTGGGGAAGCTGGCGGCTGCAAATATCGAAAAAGAGGATGGACAATTACTTTGCGGGACGCTCCCGCCCCAGACATAAACGGGCGCACGGTGCATAGAAATATGGTAAAAGTCCCTTACGGGAAGGGGAGAACTATCGATGCACCGTTTTCTTGTTATCGAGGCCAAACGCCTGCTGCCCCTCTTGTTTTTACTTGTTCTTCTGATCAGTCTCTCCATCTATGATAATTTTTTCCGCGAATTTCCGGTGGCGGCTCCCGATGAAGACCTGAAGAATACGGTCGCCTTTGTTACTGCAGATCAGGGTGAGCTGGGCGCCCCGGCTTCATTCGAAGTGATCGCCTCCACCGAGGGCTGGGCCGGGCTGCTCCAGGAACGCGCATCCTTGCCTGATTACCCTTTCAACCCCGCGTACGAGTATGCCGTCAGTGCAGTGAACGGCGAGATCAGGAGTGTGCAGGTCTACCCCCAGGAGGACGGCGTGGTGCAGGTGCAGGTGAAGATCGGTGAACGGCCGCACAGCTATCACCTGGTCACACTGGAGCGGGAGAAGGTGGGTGAGCAGACTCACTGGCTGTTCCTGGACGAAAAGGATCGGATCCTGCATGAAATCATGCTGCCTGGTGAGGCGGGCGACCCCGGCGATGCGGTTATGCAGGAGCCGCCGGAGGTTGAACCCCCGGCGGGCGACTAGGGTCAGGCAGGCGGGAAACCTTTTTCGATGAGCGCAGCCAGCTCCGCCAGCGTGCCCCGGTAATCGGAAGCCGGTTCGGCCGGGGTGCGTTCAATGACTCCGCCCTCGACAAGGAAGGTGCCCATACCCGCCCTTGCTGCGGAGATATCATCAAGGGGGTCATTTCCGGCCATGATACATCTCTCCGGCGGGGTTTCGATCTTGCGGGCAATCTCCAGATAGTATCCAGGACTGGGTTTGCAGTAGTGCATATTCTCAATGGTAGTGATCAGGTCAAAAGGCGCGGCAGGGAGCCCGCCCCAGGAGAGGCGTTCTACAACTGCCGTGCGGGGGAAGACCGGCTGCGTGGCCAGCACCAATTTCAGATTACAGCTGCGTGCCGCCTCCAGCACTTCCCGCGCATGGGGGCGGGGGGCGCCCCAGGGCCGCAGGCCGGGGAAGTCTTTTCTATAGAATTCTTCCGTCAACGGGTCGATATCTGTACGCTTCACTCCAAGGCGGCGGCAGAAATCGGCATAGAAAACAGCCTCGTTGGTCCGGTGGGGTTCCTCATTTACCATGGTGCTTCTTGTAGACTCCAGCAGGTGATGGGCGAATGTATCCGGCGGGAGGCGGTCCGAAAAGTACCCGGCCAGGGCCGTCACGTATGCCGGTACAAAGCGTTCCAGATCAAGATCAAGCAGCGTTCCATCCAGATCTATCAGCAGGGCGTCGTAGCGGCGCAGGGGCGCCCGTCCGGGTATTCTATTCCCCATCGGTTTCATCATCCAGCGCTTTTCCCAGCTCCTGTAGCAGCTCCGAATCCAGGATGTCCCCGGCGGCTTCATTGATGATCCTTTGGATGTCCCCGATGAGCCTGCTGAAACGGAATTCTGCATCTAGGAATCGCTTCACTGTCAGATTGAGATTGAGCACCTCGAAAAGTTTATCCATTTTTTCAAGCTGTTCCGGGGCCACTTCCAGCCCGGACAGCTGCTGCTTTTGCAGCCGGAACTGCTCCTTGCGGAAATCAAGCAGCATTTCACGGGCGCTGCTGTCCTTTGCCAGCAGCTCCTGCGCCTCGCCATATCCTTCGAACTCGGGTGATTCGCGAAGCGCCCTGGCCAGAGTATGAGCGGCATCGTAAGGGTTCATTCCTTTACACCCCTTCCTGTGGTATCCCTTTTCCCATTGTAAACATCTGCTCCGTTGCTGGAGCGCAACACTTTTCCCGTTGGAGCCTGAATTCATTATAGCTTAATCCGCCAAAACTGCGCAAGGCGGCCCGCCGCAAGTTTATTTTTCCTCTAAAAAGGTAAAACAGCGCCCGTATTGAATCTATATATGGACTCCGTTAACGGGCAGTTGACGGGAGGCGGTGGCCCTGGAGCCTGTTTTTGCTTCTCAAGGGGATCGCGCTGTGCTATAATAGCAAGGGATTTTCGTAAAGGTTGTGAAAACAAGGATGGTTGCAGATTGTATATTCTGTCGCATTGTCAGCAAGGAAGCCGAGGCGGAGATCGTCTATGAAGATGAAGAGATTGTCGCCTTCAAGGATCTTTTTCCGGCTGCGCCGGTGCACCTGCTTATTGTCCCGCGCCGGCATATTCCCGCCCTGACCGATCTGGAGGCCGGCGACAGTGTGCTCGCGGGAAGGCTTATTGCCGTGGCCAACGAAATGGCCCGCGCTTTCAACATCGATCAATCGGGCTACCGGATAGTGATCAATTGCGGCAAGGAAGGCGGCCAGCTGGTCCACCATCTGCACCTGCATCTCCTGGGGGGACGAGCGTTATCGAATGCCATCGCTGAGGGGCGGGGTGTGTGAGTATTGGCACCACGGCTTTTTCGGCGACGGTTCGTGCGGAGAGGGGGGATAGCTCATGGCTGAGATCAAAGTTGGGAAGAATGAATCCCTTGACAGAGCCCTTAGAAGGTTTAAAAAGCAATGCGCCCGCACGGGAATCCTTTCGGAAGCACGCCGCAGGGCCCATTATGAAAAACCCAGTGTGCGCCGCAAAAAGAAATCGGAGGCGGCGCGTAAACGGCGTTACCGCTGATTGTCCTGCAGCTTCCGGTGTCATACCCGGCTGCTGCGCCCGATCCCTTTGATGCGGCCCCGCGCTGGGGATGAACTTGAATCACTTGTAGGACCCGGCTGGAACAGCCGGGTCCTCTGGCCAGGAGGGGTGGACCGGTCTTGGAAAATAAGAGAAAGAGCTTTTACCAGGGGTTCTTCCTGGCTGCCGCCCTTCTGTTACTGTTCAGGGGCGCAGCTTTTGCTTTACCGCAGAGCCCGGCGCCAGTTGCGCTCATACCGCTGCAGGGCGTTATCGATGCGGGTATGGAGAACTATATCGATCATGCCCTGGAGGATTCTGAAAAGAAAGGCGCTGCGGCGGTTATTCTGGAGCTGGATACACCGGGGGGCTATCTGGAATCAGCCTGCAATATCGCGAGGCTTCTCGACGATTTTCCCGGGCCGGTTTATGCTTTTGTCCGGCCGCAGGCGCTCTCTGCCGGTGCCTACCTGGCTCTGGCCGCAGACGAGATCTATATGACACCGGGGAGCACGCTGGGGGCGGCTGAACCGCGTTTTTTTGGAGGGGCGGAGGTTGACGAGAAGACCCTTTCCGCCTGGGAGGCCAGGATGCGGACGGCCGCAGAGAGGCGGGGCCGCGATTCCCGGTTGGCTGCGGCCATGGTTCGCAAGGAGATGGCCATTGCGGGGGCGGTGGAGGGGGGGTCCCTGCTCACGCTGACGGGCGAAGAGGCGCTGGCGCTCGGTTACAGCGAGGGTACAGTGGAGGACCGTGGCGCCCTGCTAGAAAAGCTGGGCTTTTCTCGGAGGGAAATGATCTCCTACAGCCCCCGTCTCATCGACCGCATCGTTGGCTGGACCACCCACCCTGTTGTGGCTGTTCTGCTGCTTATTGCCGGAATCACCTGCCTGGTGGTGGAGCTCTTTACACCTGGTTTTGGCATTTTTGGGCTGACCAGCATACTTGCTTTTACCCTTTATTTTGGGGGGCATTATGCCGCGGGCCTGGCGGAATACTGGGTGCTGCTTCTTTTTGGTCTGGGAGTGGTGCTGCTGCTCATAGAAGTAGTCATCCCCGGTTTCGGCATTATCGGGATCACAGGGATCCTCTCCATCGTCGCCTCCATCATTCTGGCTGCTAAAACGGTGGAGGCCGGCCTGCTCATGTTTGCCGCCGCCCTGGTCCTTTCAGCTCTCCTCGCTTTTCTGGCTTACCGCTTTTTCGAACGACGCGGTGCGCTGCGCCACATTTTCCTGGCCAACGAGGCCCGTTCCGAGCTGGGCTATGTTTCCGCCGCCGATCAAAAAGAACTCCTCGGTATGGAGGGCGCGGCCCTGAGCGCCCTGCGTCCTGCAGGCGCCGCGCAGATCGCGGGCAGGCGCGTCGATGTGGTCAGCGAGGGGACTTTTATTCCCGCCGGTGCTGCGGTGAAGGTGGTGTCCGTGGAGGGCGCCCGGGTGGTGGTCCGGCTGAGCGGCGGGGATCCCGCCGAAGATCGCCGGCAGTGAGCGGGCCGGCGGTGTGCCCTTTCTACCCGGGGAGAGGCCCTTGCGGTCAGGCGGACCCGGGTGAAAATTAGAAACCGGATTGGAGGTTATTGCATGCAAGATTGGATCGTTCCGGGCATTTTTCTGCTGGGACTTGTCATTGTCTTTTTTGCCCTTCTCTTTAGCTTTATTCCGCTGCGCCTCTGGATTTCAGCCAAGGCCGCCAAGGTCCAGGTGGGCATATTCTCCCTGGTGGGGATGCGGCTGCGGCGAGTTCTGCCTGCCAAGATCGTCAACCCCCTGATCAAGGCGACGAAGGGGGGCGTCGATGTGGGGGTAAACCAGCTTGAAGGGCATTTCCTGGCGGGAGGGAATGTTGACCGGGTGGTTAACGCCCTTATCGCCGCCCAGCGCGCGGAGATCCCCCTCTCCTTTGAGCGCGGCGCAGCCATTGACCTGGCCGGACGGGATGTGCTCCAGGCGGTGCAGATGAGCGTGAACCCCAAGGTCATCGAGACGCCGGTGGTGGCGGCTGTGGCCAAGAACGGGATCGAGGTCAAGGCCAAGGCCAAGGTGACGGTGCGGGCCAATATCGACAGGCTTGTTGGCGGCGCCGGCGAGGAGACGATCATCGCCCGGGTAGGCGAGGGGATCGTTACCACCATCGGCTCAGCCGATGATCACAAGACCGTCCTGGAAAATCCCGACATGATATCCCGGACAGTGCTGAACAAGGGCCTTGATGCAGGGACCGCTTTTGAAATACTTTCCATTGATATTGCCGATGTGGATGTGGGGAAAAACATCGGGGCCGAGCTGCAGACAGACCAGGCCGAGGCTGACAAGCGCATCGCCCAGGCCAAGGCGGAGGAGCGCCGGGCCATGGCCGTGGCCCGCGAGCAGGAGATGCAGGCCGCCGTGGAGGAGATGCGCGCCAAGGTGGTCGAGGCGGAGGCGGAAATCCCCAGGGCTATGGCCCAGGCGCTGCGCGAGGGGAAGATCGGGGTAATGGATTATTACAATCTGAAAAACATTGTTGCCGATACGGATATGCGCAGTGCCATCGGCAAGATCAGCCGCGGCCCGGCTCCCGAGGACAAGTAGCGAGGTGCCGGCATGACATTGATCATAATATTTATTCTGCTCGGGGTGATCAGCTCCGTTGGCAGGGCCGTGAACAGGGCTTTTCGCAGGGCCCAGACCCTCTTCGGCGGCGGCCGGGCCCCTGCCGCCGCCGCGGGCGGGCCCCTTCTCTCGTCGCGCCGGGAGGAAAAGGTGCGCCCCCGCGAGGCAGCGTCCCTTGCCGGCGCCGATAAAAGGGAGATGATCCCGGCGCCCCTGTCATCACCGTGCAGCGAGAGGGGCGGCAAGGTTCGAAATGAGCTGGGGCGTTTATTTCGCGAAGAAGAGCAGCTGCTGGCGGCTTTCATATTTCATGAAGTGCTCGCTCCGCCGCGCAGCCTGCGCCGCCGTTAACGGTAAACCTTGAACCTCCATGGATCCGGTAATTGGCTTTAATAAGCTGTCCAGCCGGCATCCGCCGGCAGTGCGGCGCCGTTGACGAAGCTGGATTCCCTGGAAGCCAGGAAGAGCGCAATGGCGGCAATTTCTTCGGCAGTTCCGGATCTGGGATTATTTTTCACCCCTGACATTACCCGCTCCATGCCGAAGGGGTTGGGATGGGCCATGCCCACACCTATTTCCGTTTCTACGCCGCCCGGGCAGATGGCGTTGCAGCGGATCCCTTTCGGGGCATACTGAAAGGCGATATTCTTGGTCATGCCGGTCAGGGCAAATTTGGAGGCGGTGTAGCTTGCCCCGGCCCTGGAGCCATGCAGCCCGCCCAGCGAGGATATATTGATGATGTTGCCCCCGCCCTGGGCGGCCATAACAGCAACCGCCTTTCGGCAGGCATAGAAAGGACCGGTCAGGTTGACGGCAATGATCTTTTCCCAGAGCTCATCGCTCACGTCCCCTACCGGCGTCATCTCGTCCATAAGGCCGGCGTTGTTCACCAGTATATCGAGCCTGCCGAATTTTTCGATCGCCAGCTCGATCATCTGCTCCATATCCCGCCTCACCGTTACATCGCCGGGAAATGGGATAACAGGGCCGCCGCCCTGTTGTTCGGCCAGGCGAGCCAGCGCCTCCAGCCGCTCTTTCCGCCTGGCCACAGCAACAACGGAGGCGCCCTCCCGGGCAAATAAAAGGGCAATGGCCCTGCCAATCCCCGAACTCGCGCCTGTAACAACAGCGGTCTTTTGCTCCAGTCTTTTCATCTTTTCATCTCCAGTTGTGATTGTTGTTGTGTTCCCTGTTACATGATTCCAAAGTATAAACGCTGTCCCGCCGGCAGGCAAGTAAGGCTGCCGTATTTCGGTGCTGCAATTGACAATCTTTTATGGGTATTGCTATACTGGCCGCAGGATAAGCAAATAATTACCTCGTAACCACAACGCGGCAGGAAAACATTTTACTGCTTCAATTCAGGCCTGGCGGCAGATCAAATGGAGGTGCAGGCGGGAATGTCCGTTAAATTTCAGGATTACTACGAAATATTGGGGCTCAAGCGTGATGCTACCGATAAAGAGATCAAGTCGGCTTACCGCCGTATGGCCCGTAAATGGCATCCCGACCTGCATCCGGCTCACGAAAAAAAAGAAGCAGAAACACAGTTCAAGCGGGTCAACGAAGCTTACGAGGTGCTCAAGGATCCCGAGAAAAGAGCCCGCTATGATCAGATAGGCGAAAACTGGGAGCAGGGTCAGGATTTTCAGGCCCCTCCGGATATGGAGGGATTTCGCTTCTACAGCGCCTCCGGAGATTTTGGAGAGGGTTTCAGCGACTTTTTCGAAACTCTTTTCGGCAGGGGCGGTCCCGGCGGCGCTGCCGGGCGCGGCTTCCGCACCGCCGCTGCGGTGCGCGGCCACGACGTGGAGAGCGAAATAGAGCTGACCCTGGAGGAGGCCTACCGGGGCGTCTCCAGGATGCTGCGTGTCGCCGGCAGCAAACTCTGTCCCGAATGCGGCGGCACCGGGAGGGGCGGACAGGGTTTCTGTCCCCGCTGCGGCGGCACGGGAGAGAGGACGGTGGAGAAAACCCTGGAAGTAAAGATCCCGCCGGGCGTCGGGGAGGGCAGCCGTATCCGCCTCAAAGGACAGGGCGGCGAAGGGTTGGGGGGCGGACCCCCCGGCGACCTTTTTCTGAAGGTTCGCCTGCTGCCCCACCGGCATTTTCAGCTGAAGGGCCGTGATATCGAGAGCGAGGTGCGCCTGCGTCCGGATCAGGCTGTTCTGGGAAGCCGGGTGACCATGCCCACCCTGGACGGCCCGGTCGAGATGACGGTGCCCCCGGAAAGCGGCTGCGGGCGGAAGCTGCGCCTCAAGGGGAAGGGCTTTCCCGCTCCCGGCCGGGGCCGCGGCGATCAGTATGTGAGGGTGGTCATTGATATTCCCGCCCCTCTGACAGGGGAGGAAAAAGAGCTGTACAGGCAGCTCAAAGAGTTACGGGAGGGAAGTGACGCAAAATGAAACTGGTCCGGGTCTGCTATGAAAACTATACCGGCGAAGAGAAGATCTGTATCCGCACCCTGGAGCTGCGCCCGGCTGAAATCGAACGCTTTCAGACGCTGGGGATGATCGAGCTCGAAGAGGACCGGATCAGCCTCAGGGATGTGCGGCGAATCCGCAAGGCCCTCAGGCTGCGCCGCTCTCTGGGTGTAAATCTGACGGGCGCCGCCGTAATTCTGGAACTGCTGGAGCGGATCGAAACCCTTGAGGACGAGCTCCGATCACTGGAGAAAAGGCGGGTGAAAGACTGATGGATGCGAACCGTTTTACCCGGAAAGCACAGGAAGCGCTTTTTGCGGCGCAGCAGGCCGCCGCCGGCCGGAATCACCAGCTGGTCAGCACCAAACATCTGCTGGTAGCCCTGCTGGACCAGGAGGAGGGGATTACCGCACGCTTTCTCCAGCAAGCCGGGGCTGACCCGGCTGCGCTGCGCCGGGAGCTGGAGCGCCTTACGGATCGGATCCCCCGGGTGACGGGCACGGGCTACCGGGGCGCCATGCAGATCGATTCCACCCTGGCGCGGGTCCTGGCCCGGGCGGAGGAGGAGGCCGGACAGCTCAAAGATGAGTATATCAGTGCGGAGCACCTTTTGCTGGCCCTGCTCGATGAGGGCGAGCCGGAGCTGCAGGATGTGTTACGCCGGGCCGGGCTGAGCCGGGAATCGCTGCTGCAGTCTTTCCGCCGGGTGCGCGGGAGCCAGCGTATCACCAGCGACAATCCCGAGGGGACCTATGAAGCGCTGCTCCGCTACGGCCGCGATCTTACCGCTTTGGCGCGGGAGGGCAAACTGGATCCGGTCATCGGGCGGGACGAGGAGATCCGCAGGGTCATCGAGATCCTGTCACGCCGCACCAAGAACAATCCCGTGCTCATCGGTGAACCGGGGGTGGGCAAGACTGCCATCGTGGAGGGCCTGGCCCGGCGCATCGTGGCCCGGGACGTGCCCGAGGGACTGAAAGAAAAAAGCGTAATCACCCTGGATATGGGGGCCCTGGTGGCCGGGGCCAAGTACCGGGGCGAATTCGAGGAGCGGCTCAAGGCGGTCCTGAAGGAGGTGCAGGAGGCCGAGGGGGAGGTAATCCTGTTCATTGATGAGCTGCACACGGTAGTCGGCGCCGGGGCCGCCGAAGGCGCGGTGGATGCAAGCAACCTGCTCAAGCCCATGCTGGCCCGGGGAGAGCTGCGTGCTGTCGGGGCCACCACCCTGGATGAGTACCGCAAGCACATTGAAAAGGATGCCGCCCTGGAGAGGCGCTTTCAGCCCATCCTGGTGCTGCCTCCCTCGGTGGAGGACACCGTTTCCATCCTGCGGGGTCTGAAGGAACGTTACGAGGTGCATCACGGCGTTCGCATCCAGGATGGGGCGCTCATCGCCGCCGCTGTCATGTCCGACCGCTACATCAGCGACCGCTTCCTTCCGGACAAGGCCATTGATCTTATAGACGAGGCCGCAGCCCGGCTGCGCACGCAGATCGACAGCCTGCCCACGGCCCTTGACGAGATCAACCGGCGGGTGATGCAGCTGGAGATCGAGGAGGCCGCCCTGAAAAAGGAGCGGGATCCGGCTTCGGCGGAGCGGCTGGCGGTGCTGCAGAAAGAGCTGGCGGAGCTGCGGAGCGAGGCCGGGGCCATGCAGGCCCAGTGGCAGGCGGAGAAAGACTCCATCGGGCAGGTGCGCTCCATTAAAAAGGAGATCGAGGAGGTGCGCACCGAGGTCGAGCGGGCCGAGCGGGAGTACGATCTGAACCGCGCCGCCGAGCTGAAATACGGACGTTTGAACGAGCTGGAGCGGCGCCTGAAGGAGGAAGAGGAGCTGCTGGCGGGCAAGCAGAAGCAGACCATGCTGCTGCATGAGGAGGTGGGCGAGGAGGAGATCGCCCAGGTAGTCAGCCGCTGGACCGGAATCCCGGTGAGCCGCCTGCGCGAGGGAGAGATGGAGAAACTGCTTCACCTGGAGGAGATCCTGCACCGGCGGGTCATCGGCCAGGATGAGGCCGTGCGGGCCGTGGCCGACGCGGTGCTGAGATCGCGCAGCGGGATCAAGGATCCGCACCGGCCCGTGGGAAGCTTCATTTTCCTGGGACCCACGGGGGTGGGAAAAACTGAANNGATATGTCCGAGTACATGGAGAAGCACACGGTGGCCCGCCTGATCGGGGCTCCCCCCGGCTACGTGGGTTACGAGGAGGGGGGGCAGCTCACCGAGGCGGTGCGGCGCAAGCCGTACAGCGTGCTTCTGCTGGACGAGATTGAAAAGGCCCACCCCGATGTTTTCAATGTGCTGCTGCAGATCCTGGATGACGGGCGCCTGACGGACGGGCAGGGCCGCACAGTGGATTTTCGGAACAGCATTGTGATCATGACCTCCAACATTGGCGGCAGGGAAATCCTGGAATTCCAGGAGAGCGGGGGCGAATACGAAAAGATGAAAGCGGCGGTGCTGGCCCTGCTGCGGCAGTATTTTCGCCCTGAATTCCTGAACCGGGTGGATGAAATTCTGGTCTTCAAGGCGCTGGAGCGGGAGCAGATCCGGAATATTACAGGCCTGCTGTTGCGCCGCCTGGCCCTGCGGGTGGAGAGGGGGGCCGGGATAACTCTCCAGTGGGACGATGCGGTGGTGGATTACCTGGCCGAAGAGGGTTTCGAGCCTGCCTTTGGGGCCCGGCCCCTGAAGCGGGCTATCCAGAATGCAGTGGAGACGCCGCTGTCGAGGCGCATCGTCTCCGGCGACAGGGGCAAGGATAGGACCATTGTCCTGCGCCGCGGCCCGGACGGACTGGAATTTCACTGAGTCGAGTGAGTCAAGGGGANNGAAGGTGTCCCGGGGGCCGGGATGGAAACCGGTCCCTGCAGTTCACGACGGCGGGGCCTGGCCCCAGTCATTTTCCTTCACCCGCCGGATCAACTCACGCAGGTAGGAAACAAAAACAGCCAGCGGGGCTATGACCAGCACAGCTGCCGCTGCATAAACCCCCAGGTCCCATCCGCTCATTTACAGCGCCTCCCTGCTCTTTCCGGTTTATATTCTTTACCCCAGATCTGCCCGATCAAAAAAGCCAGCAGGACAAAGGGCGGAATCAAGAATATGCCGTACTCCTGCCATAGTTCCACGGTTTTTCCGCCTATATTCAGCGGCAGCACCATGGTTTCCCAATCTTTAGAAAAACGGCCCGCAGTGGTTACAAGCAGGTAATAGGTAATGGTGCCGAAAAAACCGGTGGCTGCTGCCAGGCTGCCGCCNNACGGTGTTGATCAGGATGCTGGCCTGAAAAACCCACACCCCCATGATTCGCTCAAAATAGAAGGCCAGGGCCACCGATATTGCCGCGGAGATGATCACCGCCCGCCTGGTGTAGCTTACCAGTTTATCCTGGGAGAGGTCGGGCTTGAACAGGGGCCTGTAAATATCGTAGACCAGGTTTCCCGATGAGACCAGAAAGTAGGAATCCGCCGTGGACATGGCCGCCGCCAGTACTCCTGCCAGAAAAAGGCCGGTCAGGCCCGGTGGCAGGTAGCGCAGGGCCACCGCCAGCAGCGCCTGGTTGGCATGGGGCTCTCCGATAAGGCCCAGGCCCACGGCGGCAACGGCGGCCAGGCCGAGCATGCAGCAGGCGAATTCGTAGGCGGTCCAGATAGGGGTGCTGATCAAAAGTGCCCGCCGGGCCTCTTTCGGTGAACGGGAGGCAAAAATACGCTGCAGAAAGGCCGGTTCGCACAGCACGGCCAGGGAGGTAAGGGCATAGGCGGCAATCACCCCTGCAGTGAGATAGCCTCCGGAAGGCGAAAAGAAATACCAGGGGTCATCGCCCAGATAGGCGGCCAGGCCGTCATGGACACCGCTGTAGCCGCCGAGATCCCTCCAGCAGATCAACAGGGTGACACCGAGGGATACAGCCATGATGGTGAACTGGAACATATCGGTTACCGCCACCGCCCAGAGCCCCCCGGTGGAGGTATAGAGGACCACGATCACTGCGGCAATAAGCACACCCAGCCAGAACGGAATTTTAAAAATAAGGGCCAGGATAAAGCCCATTCCCATTATCTCCATGGTATTGATGGAATAGAAGAAGGAGCAGCAGGCCGAAATGGTCCCTGCGAACTTGCCGTAGCTGCCGCCCATGATATCCACAAAACTGTTGCCTCCCAGTTCGCGGAACCTGGGTGCGAGAAAAGCCATGAGCAGGTAGAGGCCGGTGTAGGGAAGTGCATAAGCAAAAAACCCGGTGACCCCCTCGAAAAAGCCGATCTCGGAGGTGCCAAAAAGGGTGTCCAGCCCGTAAAAGGTGGAGATAAGGGTGCCCACCAGCAGGGGCGCCGTCAGCCCTTTCGAGGCCAGGAAATAATCTTCAAAGCTCTGCTGCTTCTTCCGGAAAAAAAGACCCACGGCGACCATGCCTGCAAGGTAGAGCAGAATAATAGCCCCATCGAACCATTCCAGTGTAATATCTACAGTTGCCTTCTCCATGCCTGTCCGCTCTTCCTCCTGCTAACGTTTCTGGATGCCCCGCCACTTCGGGAAAAACCGATTCTCATTATACTACATAGCACGAGGGGTTTTAAGCGGTAAATAAAGTACCCGGCCGCTTTACAATTACAATTAGAGGAGTTGCCGCATTTGCAAAAACATCGCGACAGTTTATATCCTTCGATCCTTTTTTGTTGAAAAGGGGAAAATCTTGTTCCCCAGGCAGGAATAAAACTTTTCGGGTTGAAGGTAATAAGAATATCGTTCATGCTATTGTGATTCCCAAAACTGTCGGAGGCAAATTTTGAAACAGACGCTGCTGGATATTAAAAATCTAAAGACATATTTTTACACAGATTCCGGCGTGGTCAGGGCCGTTGATGATGTGGATCTGAATATCAAGGCCGGGACCACCCTGGCGATCGTGGGTGAATCTGGCTCCGGAAAAAGCATTCTGGCTTCCTCCATCATGCAGTTGATTCCCAAGCCCCCGGGTAAAATTGTTTCCGGCAGCATTCACTTTCATGAGCGGAACCTTTTGGAGCTGGCGGAAAAAGAGATGCGCCAGGTCCGGGGCAACAAGATCACCATGATCTTTCAGGAGCCGATGACTTCGCTGAACCCTGTTTTCAGGATCAGCCGCCAGATTGAAGAGGTCATTGCAGTTCACCGCGGTGCAGGAAGGGAAGAGGCAAGAAGACAGGCTGTCGAACTGCTTCAACTGGTGGGAATTCCAGCGGCGGAAGAGCGGATCAAGAATTTCCCCCACCAGCTCAGCGGGGGCATGCGCCAGAGGGTTATGATAGCCATCGCTCTGGCCTGCAACCCCGAACTGCTCATTGCCGACGAGCCCACCACGGCCCTGGATGTGACCATTCAAGCACAGATCCTGGATCTGATGAGAAAGCTGCAGGGAGAGTTCGGCACAGCCATACTGCTGATCACTCATGATCTGGGCGTTGTGGCGGAAATGGCCTCCGAGGTGGCGGTCATGTACGCCGGGCAGATAGTGGAATACGCTTCTGCCGGAACTATTTTTGAGCGCCCCGGGCATCCTTATACCGCCGGGCTGCTGCAGTCCATTCCGCGCCTGGATGTTAAACAGGATAAGTTGCTGGTCATCGACGGGGTGGTTCCCAATCCTTTATGCTTTCCCCCGGGCTGCCGTTTTTCCCCAAGGTGCAGCAAGGCGACCCCGCTTTGCAGGAAGGAAGCTCCCGAGCTGCTGCCCTGCAAACCGCAGCATCTGATCAGGTGTCATTTTCCGGAGGTTGAGAGCCATGTGTGCTGATTACTACCTGAAAGTTAAAAATGTAAAAAAATAT
>MTKW01008445.1_pt1 | contig 30168 bp, 23 predicted proteins | sample 1042761 | NCBI WGS metagenome assembly MTKW01 (sample SAMN06205366, study PRJNA360243) | anaerobic digester metagenome | biome: Wastewater treatment plant; feature: Anaerobic digester sludge; material: sludge; isolation source: anaerobic digester fed with sludge from wastewater treatment plant ...
TACACGCAGCTATAGACGATCTCTCATCGAACTTGGGCATTAACAGCATAAAGTGGGGTTCTATGATGGCAACATCTAGTGCAGCCGGAGGACTCTCCATGACAGTGCACGGACTAGTCTACGATATGACTGTAAAGGCAGCAAAAGAAGCCGCCCTCGGGGCAGGCGCGGTGCTAAAGATGGTAACCGCCGGCGAAATGACCCCTGACGACATTGAAGAACTCAAACAGATCCGACCGAAAATCATAATGCTCGCAGGTGGAGTAGACTATGGAGAAAAGCAAACTGCAATCAGAAATGCTCAGATGATAGCCGAATCCGGGCTGAAAACACCTGTCATATACGCGGGAAATATTGCAGCTCGGCGCGAGGTAGAAAAGACGCTAACCAAAGCAGGAATAAAGACCTACATCGTCGACAACGTATACCCGAGAGTCGACGAGCTTTCAGTAGAGCCTGCAAGAAAGGTGATTCAACAAGTGTTCGAAGAGCACATAGTCACGGCGCCCGGTATGGACCGAATCCGAACCATGGTAGACGGACCTATAATGCCTACACCCGGAGCAGTGATGGAAGCTGCTCAGCTTTTGTGGAACACTTTCGGAGACCTCTGCGTAGTTGATGTAGGCGGTGCGACCACTGACGTACACTCGGTGGCGAAAGGAAGCCCTGAGATACAAGCGATACTTGAAAGCCCAGAACCCTTCGCGAAAAGAACTGTCGAAGGTGACCTTGGAATCCATGTCAACGCAAAACATCTGGTTAGCCTGGTCAAAGATAGGATCGATGCTGATCTAGGGTTTGCCTCAGAAGAGGTGTTGAATCATCTTGAAGTCATACCGAAAGAGGGCAGGCAAGTAAGGCTTGTGTCATATTTGAGAGATCTCGCGTGCAAAGTCGCTTTCAGACGCCATGTAGGATCTATCAAGTATCTTTATGGGCCGCAAGGCAGAATAATGGTCGCGTCTGGAAAGGACCTTTCGAGTGTAAGGACGATAATCGGAACAGGGGGACCTTTAACCCGGTTGCCAGGAGGCGAAGAATCGCTGACAGGACTGATAGGACAGGGAAGCGGTCGCGAGCTCTATCCAAAAGCTGCGAAAATCGTTCTGGATAAAGACTACATTATGGCATCTTGTGGCATATTGAGCAAACGCTATCCGGATGAGGCCACTGATTTGCTGCTTAGCAGTTTTGGTCAAGTTCAATATATGCGCTAGCCTTTCTTGCTCAGAAGAGTTTACTAGCAATGGTACACCCTTACCATTGCTAGTAAACAAACTGCTAAAACGCTCTTACCTATAAAGTCACGTGATCTACTGGATAATCATTTGAACCAAGAATCAAGTCCAAACTCTTAGAAAAGGAATCCGGGTCCCCCGAACAAAAGAATCTGTACGCAGGTTTTATGTCAGGCGCTGCTAATATCCCGTTCTCTTTGAGTATTTCCTTCATGACCATTACAGTCTGAATGGCTGGGTCTATCAAGACCACTCCAGGCAGCTCCTTTTTGATGTCCTCGGCAAGCAACGGAAAATGGGTACACCCTAAGATAAGGACATCAACTTGGGATTCGTGGAACAACCCCATGTATCTCTTAACTGCATCTTCTATNNATCGTAAACACCGCTCGTTACCGTTCCTTGAGTCGCTATGAGACCTATTCTTCCGCAGGCGCCTGCCTGGGCATAAGCACTTTCAGCTCCTGGTTTAATGACACCTATTACTGGTCCGGGAAAACTCTTTTGAACTGCCTCAAGACCAGCAGCAGTAGCCGTGTTACATGCGATTATGATCGCCTTTGCCCCTTTTGTTCTCAAAAACTCCGCTATTTGGACTGAGAACTCGCGTACCTGAGACTGCGGTCTAGGGCCGTAAGGCACCCTCCCTGTATCCCCAAAATAAAGGACACTTTCATTTGGCAAAAGTCTTTCGATTTGCCGTACAACAGTTAATCCACCTGCTCCTGAATCAAAAACACCTATAGGGGCATTGAGGGTGTGATTCTTTCTGCCTGATGGGTTACCAATACTCTCATCGCCTATGGTCTTATTGTCATCGGATGTTTCTCCATATGAAGCATCCATAGTCGCTGCATACTCGCAAGACCCATCTGGTTCATCCTCATAAGTCCAACCAAGAGTGCTGTTTAGTTTGTAATACTGTTCAATCATCTAATCAACAGCTCCTTGTGATGACAATAACTGCATCGTCACTAGCTCTATGTTCTCATTGTACAACGGTAAGCCAAGAGTAACTATAACCTATTCTGCATCGAGCTAACACTTTTGGACAATAAAAAGACTTGTTCCAAGCCGAGTAGAAAGATTCTTTGAGAACAAAAACCACTTAGGAAGGAGCAAGCCGAAATGGTTGGAGTTGAGCTGTTCGTGGAAATCAACCCTGTCATGTGCAGGCGATAACCACAATAGCCTCCTACCTCCAGTTCCTTACGAAGGTTCTGAAAGAACCGTCACCCGGTACATTCAAAGCATCAGGCCCCACGATGAGCGCACGTATCGCCCTGTTGAAGCTGTTCCTGGTGAGCAAGCACAGGGTGACTGGGGACATTTCTGCTAGGCAAAACTTGACAATTAGCATACCATTAGAAGTTCTCTTGGAGTATTATGAACGTTCCGCCTGAAAGTAGCATGGTTCAACTGTAAACATCGACCCTACTCAAATATTCGCATATGAACGTGGACTACGATCTCTATAGTGTTCCCTTTATATGGTTTTTTAAGGTGTTTCTCTACCGATAACAAATCCGGGTATTCCCTTGTTACGAATCTATGATTCGTTCGGACATCAGGATAGAAACATATACCGCAATGCGACTAGCATCAGCCCATTGTCCCAATTCCATCGCTATTCAACATCTGTTCCACGTCTATAGCTAGAATACCCTCGGAATGCTTTGTTTGCCTCGTATGTAGGCTAAACAGGGAAACACCATAGAGGCGATATCGCGAGAAGAAGGTTTCTATCCCTCGTAGGTAGGCTAAACCCGTTTCAACAAGAATAATAATAACACGCGATCGTGCATTTGGCCAACGTCTCTACATGATGGGTCACCATGATCCATTCATTTCAGGCATTTACCTGCCTTTCCTCCATCGCTTGCACATCGTCAAAAGCCCCATACTTTCCGTCGAAGGTAGGGTTTTTTTACGCTACTACACCTGGGCGGAAAACACCACATACACAACTGTTCACTAAGTACATTCACATAGTTAATGACTCAGGAACTTGCCGTTATCCTGCATCCACCTCTCTAGATAAACACCGCCTCGCAATTCCATGCTTTGTAGCATTCTAGCGCTCAAACAAAAACCCCTTCAATACCAGATCTAAATCTCCATAGAGGTACTACTAGTAGTGTCCTTATACTTCTGTAAAAAGGAATCGTGATTGATCCGGGCCACTGGCTCCTCCGGTAGACTGGTTGATAGGAAAGAAAATCACTAGTCGAGGAGGAGGAACAGTGACCCAATATCAGATTACACTTTCGGACGAGATCGTGCACGGCCTATTTAAGGAAGATGGAGCGATGGCCAGACTTGTGGAGCAAGTGTTGAACCAAGTACTTGAGGCTGAGGTGACTGAGACGCTGCAGGCGAAGCCTTACGAGAGGACTGAGGAGCGCCAAGGCTACCGAAGTTGACCGGTTGGTGTTGTCAGTGTCTCAGGTACGGGAGGGGAAGTTTTCACCTGAACTTTTCGCCCGATTTCAAAGGAGCGAGCAGGCCTTGATCCTAGCTTTAATGGAGATGGTGATAAACGGGATATCAACCAGGAAGGTGGCCAAAATCACTGAGGAACTGTGCAAAAGGTTGGAATCCTTGGTCAAGGAGTGGAACGTGAGGCCGCCTGGAGCAGGGATTCGACGACGCGGTGGCTGTCTTGAATCTTTTTAAGCGCTTGCTGGAGGCTTTGCTCATGGAGAAAGACAAAGCCTGGTCTACCGACCGGCAGTATTTCGATATGAGGGCGTATGTGGAGTGGAAACAAGAGCAAACGGCGATGATGACCAACGAATTACAACAGGCCGCCGTCGCGGCGTGTTAGGCATGTGTTACGTATCAGTCCACCAGAAGGCTTTTTACAGAAAAGAAAGGATTTGACCCTAACCGGAGGTAACCCTACCTGCATCAACCCCTAACTCATACGAGGACACCCATACAACACGAGGCAAGTAACCTTCGGGTAGTTGACCTAACAGCCTCATCTTCTCTTCAGATTTTATGAGTACACATGGAATTTGAAGGCTTGACCTGTTGGGGTCAGGTACTGCTGCCACAATTCCGTAGTTTGGATTCTTTGTTTCCGAATACCTGCTCTCTCCCCACCACCGAAGTACCTTGACTCTGGAGGAATCTATCGCCACACTTCGCGCTTCTTGACCGAGGTATCCATTCCAACAACATACTCGGTTCTGTGCCCGCTCTTGAGCGGACCTATTTCGGGCACCCGCAAGGGGCTTGAACTCCTTAACTTTAAAACCCAATGATCTCAAAGATTCGATGAGCGGGACAACCGCGGGTGTCCTCAGAGATATCATGATATCAGCTTCAATGGCCTGCGCCTTTGCACAGTTCAGCTGCACACCTGCTGTCGGTCTAACCAGCCCACAAGTATCGACTAGTATGACGTCTGCCCCCTGGTCCTTGGCTGCCCTCACGCAAGATTGAACCCCAACTAGCACAGAAAGCTCCCGCCCATATGGGGAGGTCTTCCCAACCATGTATGAGCCTTCCCTCCTTACAGATTTGAGCGATAAAATGGGCCCTTCTGCAAATCCATAAGAGACAAAACCGGGTGGACCAATGTCTGATTGCCCTATATCTGAGTCGACAACAGCTACCTTGTTTCCCCTCTCCCAAAACCATGCCGCCATAACAGCAACCAAAGTGCTCTTCCCTGTATCAATCTCTCCGATGACCATGATCACCGGTCTCTCGGGGAGTATAGGAATTTCCTTCTCAAGTGCCCTACTTACTTTGAGCAACCTACACACCTCCTGAGTCGAATCTTCGTCCTCATTGAGACAATAATACCTCACCGGTTTGGATATATGAAAATGTGAAAAACCGAGATGGTTCTGGAGCAAGTAGCGAAACTTTTCCATACTAAAGGAAACAGAGCTTTTCCTGTAGAATCAAAACCTAGATGTTTCATATGAAGGATTGGTACCATGGATATTTCTCACCTGTTTGCCTATTTCTATATAGGCCAAGTCTACATTCGAAAAGAAATCAATAACATGCTCGGAGGTCAAGAACAAGGAGGTATATCTACTCCACGCTCAGCTCCTTGCGTGCTCCTTTTCCGAAGAAAAAACGCATTGGGATATATGCAAGACGACGGCTGGCAACTAGACGGATTCTACCACTTCACAGGCCAGGGTCAGTCTTTTGACATGCAGATGAAAAGAGGGAACAAATCTGTACGCAACCACCTAGAAGCAGGCAAGGTCCTAATGGTCTTTGAAAGCGCAAAACCTACTGAGGGGCTCTATCGTTTCCAAGGATTCATGAACTACGTAGATCACTACCACAAGGACATAGACGCTTCTGGGAAAAAAAGACGCGTAATTGTGTTTCGGTTGGCACCTGTGAGAACCTATCCTTCATCTGAGCTCCCAAAACAGAACAATATTGCAACGACTTTTCTAGATCTACGCGAGCCAGCTATATCTGCATACAATCCCTTACGGAAAAATGAGTACATGAGTTTCACGAATTCACCTTATAGCACCATCGATCACAGGCATATTTGCAATGAACGAAATCAATATGATAAGCGCACCAGAATGCTAATGCAATATGTTCTTCAAAGAGCTAACGGATTCTGCGAATGTTGTGGCTACCCTGCGCCTTTTTCTTGTGAGAACGCAAATCCGTATTTGGAGATCCATTACATAAACGGTGTAGGCGACTACGGCATAGATAACCCTTCTAACCTAATTGCCCTATGCCCTGTATGCCACACAAAGGCCCACTCCGCCGGAAATCGAAAGAACATATTGGCACAGCTAGATGCTACAGCAGCCAACATTGAGAACGCGATAGACAAGGACATTCTCAAGCTGGTGACTGCAGCGATCATAAGAGATGGTGCTGGAAGGATACTAGCCGCCCAAAGAGATAGAGGAGACCTCAAAGGACTTTGGGAATTCCCAGGCGGCCAGGTAAAACCAGGTGAAACTTTGGAGCAATGCATAGCCCGAGAGATTCTAGAAGAGTTATCAGTACACATTACAAATACAACTCCTTTCTTAAAGGTAGATTACGATTACGGCTCTTTTTTCATGAGGCTATTTTCTTTCGAATGCAGCGCACAAGGAATTCCCATTCTGCGCAACCACACTCAGATGAACTGGGTGGAACCTTCCAACCTCAACGATTTGGATTGGGTGCCTGCCGACAGAGCTATAGCCCGAACTCTCCGAGACAATTCCTACCCAGATACAAAGGAGACACGGACAACCCTAGAGGCGGAATTAGAGGAGTCGTTCCACACACAAAAGTGATATGATTTTGGGAAATGTGGTACCCACTTGATAGCAAGATTTCTTCGAAAAAGTTGACAACGGGACTCCTAGGGCTTTATACTGCAATTGTACGTGAGCAACAAGAACCTATGGTTCAGCGCTGAATCTCTCGTAAGAGAGAACGGAGGAACCGATATTTTGGGGCTAATCGCAAGTTTGCGTAGGGTTACGCCCTTTCGACCCGAGCCCGTCAGCTAACTTCGTAAGCGTAGAAAAGGGAGGCCGCGTTTTCTGGCACCTTCTAGGTGTCGTTTAGCATTGTCAGTTAGCCTCCATCGTATTCACTATCTCACGTTCAATTATGGGCGAAGTTCGCGCTATGCACGCGACCTAAGCGAGGAGCTTTTTTCGTTTGTCTGGATGCGGTGCCATTTCATCGCTAAGGTCTTCGACGTGTCTTTCTACTTATGTGCCCATAATGAGACAATGCAGATTTCATAGCTACTACGGCAAAGGAGGTGGTGCACCATGCGAATTGCGGTCATAACCGACCCTATCCAAAGCAGGATTGCGCAGGCCGATCCCCATTCAAGACAACGTAATGAACTTACACGCAAAGCAGTCTCAGGAGCCTTGTTGGAGCTAGGCCATAACGTCCATATGATAGAAGTTGGGCCGAACATCCTACATGAGATCGAAGCAGTTCATCCCGACGCGATGTTTAACATAGCAAGCGGGTATAATTCGAAGAAACAGCAGGCAAATGTAGCCGCAATCCTCGAGTTAACCGATATACCATTCACTGGCTCGGAAGCAAAAACACATGTGCTAGCACTATACAAAGACATAACCAAAATAATACTTCAACACAGGCATGTCCCAACTCCCAAATTCATCGTCGTCCATAGCGCTGAAGAACTGGATTCATTTCCTTCGAACGGAAAACTACCTAGTCCGGTAATAGTAAAACCGTCAGCGGAAGGATCGGGTGTGGGCATCCATGCCAATAGCATAGCCCATTATTTCGAAGAAGTTAGACGACTGGTTCTCAATCTGATGGAAACTGTAGGACCACCTATCATGGTAGAACAATTCATACCTGGCCGTGAGTTTACTGTCGCGCTAGTTGGGTATCCTAAACCTACAGTCCTTCCTATACAAGAAATACTTCTAGATGAAGAAGCCCTTTACACATATGAGGTAAAGACTGACGACAAAGTCCTTTCTGTATGCCCTGCAGAAATCTCGCCTGAGTTAACACGTGAAATTCAAGATCTAGCGCTTGAGTCCTTTGCAGCCATCGGCTGCAGAGATATTGCACGAATAGACTTTAGAGTCTCTGAAGACTCTGTTCCCTATGTACTCGAGATAAACACACTTCCTGGTCTAACACCTGGTTACAGCGAAGTGCCACGAATCGCAGAAAGAGCAGGTATTGGGTATACAGAACTCATTAGATTGATCCTCGAAGGAGCTCTTAAACGCTTCAAAAAACATGCGGCGAAACATTTCCATAGTGCGACACAGGCTTAATATTTACTATCAATAAGGAGTTGATTATAAAGTGGCAAAAGTGCCTATACTAACTGACACAATTACCGAATCATCGTTTGCGGTTATAGGAGCGGGAAACGGTGGCCAGGCAATGGCAGGTTTTCTTGCATTGAGGAACTTTGGCGTTAACCTATGGAACAGATCCGAAGACAAAATAGCCGCTCTAAATGAAATTGGAGGCATTATGCTTGATGGCGAAATAAACGGGTTTGCTCAACCGAACATAATGACCCATGATATGGGTGAAGCAGTTAGCGGCGTTCAAATAATCATGGTTGTTGTACCTGCTTCAGGACACCGGGATATAGCGAAGCAAATGGCCCCTTGGCTAACTGACGGTCAGGTAGTTGTCCTTAACCCTGGACGCACCGGCGGAGCTCTTGAATTTAGGAAGGTACTCAGAGAACATGGGTGCTGTGCAGATGTTACTATTGCAGAAGCAGGCACATTCGTATATGCAAGTAGAACAATTGAACCAGGAAGGTCTCACATCTACGGTATCAAGCATCAAGTGCCATTGTCGGCACTCCCGGCAATTCGGACGATTGACGTAGTAAGACAGCTTCGATTGGCGTATCCCCAGTTTGTGCCTGTAGAAAGCGTTTTGGTTACCAGTTTTGACAACATCGGGGCCATATTCCATCCTCTGCCCACCATACTTAATGCAGGGCGCATCGAAAGCGGTCTTGAGTACCAGCATTACAAAGATGGGATCACGCCTTCGGTAGCAAAGGCATTAGAGAAGTTAGACGAGGAACGTCTCTCAGTAGCAAATGCTTTCAGTGTTTCTGTTAGATCAGTGCTGGACTGGATGGAAGAAGCCTATGAAGTAAAGGCGTCTTCGGTGTACGAGGCGGTCCAAGCTAATCCAGGTTATGAAGGGATTCTGGCTCCCCGCACCCTTAACACCCGGTATATATTCGAAGACATTCCTTTTAGTCTTGTTCCTCTGGCATCCTTAGCTCAGATCGCTGGTATAGAAGTTCCTCTCATAGAGTCGGCAATAACTATGGCGAGCGCTCTTCATGGAATAGATTATCGAGCAACTGGGAGAACTGCGGAAATGATGGGCATATCCGGCATGACCCCAGAGGAGATCACTCATTTTGTCTTGAATGGGGCTGATGAGTAATGAAAGAAACGGCCAAAAGAAGCGAGGCAACCCCAAAGACAATGGCTGCGGCTTCCATAGGCGATTGCATACATGTGGCCGGGATTTTCAACTTCTTCAAACTCGCAGAATCTGCCGGTTGGAAAACGCAGTTCATAGGCTCGGCCAAGTCCCCAGAAGAAATCGCCATCTGGACGCGGGAGAATCGCCCTCATGTCCTTGCAATAGGTTACAGACTCGACCCGTCTGCAGCAAGACGCCTCATTGAAAGGCTTGTCAAGGCTTTGGACGAACATGGGGTAAATCCAAAGCCCAGGCTCATATTCGGAGGTACGCCTCCGGTTGCAGAAGTAGCTAGAGCATCCGGGGTCTTCGAAAAAGTCTTTTCAGGCGAAGAAGATATTAGCGAAACTATGGCGTACCTAAGAGGCGAGTCCGGAACAGTCTCAGAAGAAACAACGTATCCGAGTTCCCTCATAGATAGAATTAACTGGAAATCTCCATATCCCATAATAAGGCACCATTTCGGACTTCCTTCTCTCGATGAAACGATATCCGGGATCGAAAAACTCGCCGACTCTGGGGTGCTTGATGTGATTTCCATTGGCCCTGACCAGAATGCACAAGAAAACTTCTTTCATCCGGAAGAAATGGATCCGGACCAGCAAGGTTCAGGAGGAGTGCCGGTAAGGAACGCAAGAGATTTTGAGAGACTATATCAAGCTTCAAGGAGGGGGAATTACCCCCTTATGAGGTGCTACAGCGGAACTAGGGACGTAATTCCTTTTGCTAGAGTACTCTTAGACACGATAAACAATGCGTGGGCCGCAATCCCTCTTTCATGGTACAACGTCTTGGACAAAAGAGGTCCAAGAGAGATTGAAGATTCTATAAAAGAAGCTCAACAAGCGATCAAATGGCACGCCGACCAGGGCATCCCAGTAGAGGTTAACGAATCGCATCAGTGGAGTCTGAGATGGGCTCCTGACGTAGTTGCTGTTGCAACCGCCTACTTAGGAGCTCTGACCGCTAAGAAGATGGGTGTCAGAGACTACGTAGCCCAATTCATGTTCAACACCCCACCTGAAACGTCAGCTACAATGGATCTTGGCAAAATGTTGGCAAAATTGCATCTCATCGAGCAGCTAGCAGACGGCGACTTTAGGATATGGCGCGAGGTGAGATCTGGATTGGCCAGTTTTCCAGTAGATCTTGATATGGCGAAAGGTCATTTGGCGGCATCAACTTTGCTGAGCATGAACATGAAACCACACATCTTGCACGTCGTAAGTTATTGCGAGGCCAATCACGCTGCTACCCCAAGCGAGATCATAGAAAGCTGCAAAATAGCAGAGGGAGTCATAGCCAATTGCATTCCAAGCATGCCTGACATGACTTTAGATCCGCGGGTGCAGAAAAGGAAATTGCATCTCATCCAAGAAGCAAAAGTGCTTCTTGAGGCCATAGAAAGACTCCCCCAGATGGTTCCGGCGCTTTCGAGTTCCAAAGACCCGCTTACTGACCCAAAGGTGCTAGCCTTTGCCATAAAGGTAGGACTCCTCGACGCCCCACATCTAGCTGGTAATCCTGCAGCATGCGGTAAGATCTGTACTGCCGTTTTGGACGGAGGATGCGAAGCAATTGATCCCATATCTGGGGAGGCTCTTTCAGAATCTCAACGGGTAAGTAGAATTCTCGATGATTTAGGGAAAACGACCCTAGGTAGTTGACCTAGGCAAAGTGCATGTACAGCATGTGTATAACTCCTGCAGTTATACACATGTTGTATACAACATGTGTATAGTTTCTAACAACTTATCAACACGCTTACTCTTCTTTCACTTCAATGATCCACAACCATATTGACGCATTATCGCACAGCTCATCTAATAACTGCCGTTCCTCATTGAGAACCGCTATCAACTGATCCAACCGAAGCAACTCTTTCTGAGCCAGAGGAACGTCTTGCGCATCCACCGCATTATTAATTGCCTGAGCCAGATCGTCTCGCTGCATCTGGTTGGTTTCAATCAGAGAATCCAATACATTGCGGTAAGCAGTTACATCATATGCAATCACATCAGACTGAACAATTGAACCCAACGCGGACATATCATCTGAAACTTGTTCCAGGCTGGAAGAAGGTACCAGCCCAGTCACGCAGAAACCCGAAGCTCCGGTTGGAGTATACACTGATTCAAAACACAGATGTACTGAGCCACCTGATTCACCAATCATTGCGCACGCCTTATCTGAGACATCGCCCAAAGCACCTTCCGGCACTTCAATCGCAATATTGGCGCTCTTTATCTCCTTCGCTAGATTAGCCGGCATTCGTTTTGTCGCCATAAAGAACCCGGTTTCCTCGTCTTCTTCGGAGATTTCTTCCTCCTCGGGAACGCCCGACGTCGCATCCGCCGCCAATGATTCGTTGTCTTCAGAACCGACGGTTACATCAGATGGGGATTCCTCGCTTGGGGGTTGCACATCCTCTTCTACGTGAGAATTGTCTGTGGGCAGTTGCGGTTGCTGAGGTTGGGACTCAAATACTATAGTGCCTTCTTTCTCAGTTTCTGTGTTGTCAGCAGTTATCGTCTCTTCCTCCCGCTGGTCGCTTTCCGATGCAACATCTGCAGGTAGCTGCTGAGTGCCAAAAAACGCGGACTTAATCGCAGGAGAAGCTACCAATATGATCAAACATGCCGCCAAAGCAATCGAAAGACGCCTGAGCCATATAGACCTTTTCGCCGACCTCTCAGCTCTCAAGGCATCCTCTCGCCTAATAGCATATTCATTCACAGCCTCCATTATAGAGGCATGAAGTAAGTCTGGCGGCTCGATTTCAGGCACAGAACCCAGGAGTTCTTTTATATGCCTCAATTCCTCGTACATAGCCTTACAATCAGGACACACCTTTAGATGCTCTTCTAATTGGGCAGATGCCTGAGGATCCAGTTCGCCGTCTATATAAGACGATATGAATTCTGAGAAATTACAGTACTTCAATCTCCACCCCTCTTCTCAGAACCTTTGACGAAAGAATGGAGGTTTTGTTCCTCGCCATACAATTTTCGAACAAGTTTGCGGGCCCTATGAATACGGGACTTCACAGTTCCCAAGGATATGCCCAGTATCTCTGATATTTCCTTGTACGAATAGTCATGAACATCGCACAAAATGAGAGGCGCACGGTAATGCGGATCGAGGTCCTTCACTATATTTAGAATCTCTTCACCAGTTGACTTGAATTCAACAGCATCCTCTATACTTGTTGCAGTGTCCTCCACCTGTCTTTGTACTTCCGAATCGCCGAAATCCAAAGGTGCATCGAGAGAATAAACAGTCGCTTTTCTATCTTTCCTGAGGTAGTCAAGGCACGTATTCACGCATACTCTATATACCCAAGTTGAAAATTGACTGTCGCCCCGAAAATCCGGAAGAGCTTGATATACCTTAAGAAAAACGTCCTGAACAATGTCCAGAGCCTCTTCTTTGTCCGATACTAGGCGATAAGCTACATTGTACAGCTTCTTTTCATAAGCTGTTACAAGTGCCTCGAAAGCCTTCATATCACCTTTGGCCGCCTTTTCGACAGTGGCTCTGTCATCTTGACATGACACTAAATTTACCCTCCGAAAATCATTTCGATTTCGATTCTTCTATCTCCGTGTCGACTTGAGGTGATCTATCTCTGAGCCTGCACAAGCCAAGCTCCCGCAATTGTTCGGGCGATACCTCAGCTGGCGCGTGGGTCAAAAGACAACTCCCTTTAGTTGTTTTAGGAAAAGCTATGACATCTCGAATAGTATCAGCGCCTACTACCAACATGACAAACCTATCCAATCCAAAAGCTATTCCTCCATGTGGAGGAGCCCCATATTCAAAAGCATCGAGGAGAAAGCCAAACTTTTCTCTAGCTTCAGAAAAAGACAGGCCCAAAAGTTCAAAAACCTTCTCTTGAACGTCTCTTCTATGTATACGTATGGAACCGGAAGCAAGTTCGACTCCATTGAGTACTAGGTCGTATGCCCTAGCCCTAATCCGTTTCTTCGATAAATCATCTTTCCTTTCTAAGAGATCGAAATCTCTTGTGCAAGGGCTCGTGAACGGATGATGCGCCGCCTGCCATTGCCCTGACTCCTGGTTTATCTCAAGAAGAGGGAACTCGGTAATCCAAAGGAAGTTAGTTAACCCTTCCGGGATCAAATCGAGACGCCGAGCAAGGTTTTTCCTCATTTTACCCAAAACTCCGACGGCCACTTCAAATTCGTCTGCTACTATGAGTGCAAGATCTCCTTCTTTTGCCCCAAGAACCTGAGATATGAGGTCAATCTCATTTTGGTTCAGGTGCTTTTTGATCGGTGACTTTATCTGGCCGTTAGGCAAATATGATATGGTTACGAGCCCTTTCGCCCCAAATTCCTTTGCCTCGTCTGTGATCTTCTCAATCTCCTGACGTGACAGTCCTGCACACCCAGGAACACATATCGCCTCTATTGCTCCCCCTTGGCAAGCCGTATCCTTGAAGACAGAAAACTGACTCTCCTTCAGAATATCTGTAAGGTCATGGATTTGCATACCAAATCGGGTATCGGGTTTGTCTGAGCCATAGCGCGCCATAGCCTCATCCCAAGTCATCCTAGGGAAAGGAACTGGAAGATCGGATTTCAGAACTTCCTTCCAGACATGCTGGATCATTCCTTCAACAAGCTCAAATACTCTTTCTTCCTCGACGAAAGACATCTCGATATCTACCTGGGTAAACTCAGGCTGTCTATCCGCTCGCAAGTCTTCGTCCCTAAAGCACCTAGCCATTTGAAAATACTTGTCTACACCAGAGACCATGAGCATCTGCTTGAAAAGTTGGGGCGATTGTGCTAAAGCGTAAAAACACCCAGGTTCCACACGTGATGGCACTAAATAGTCCCTGGCGCCCTCTGGCGTGCTCCGCGTCATAGCAGGCGTCTCAATCTCCCAAAACCCTCTCTCGGAAAGAAAGTTCCTCATGGACAAGACTATCTCGTGCCTAAGTCTAAGGTTTTCGAGCATAGGAAGTCTTCTAAGATCTATATATCTATATTTCATGCGTATCGCTTCATCAGGTTCTGCTTCGTCGCGTATGACAAAAGGTGGGGTCTTTGCGGCGTTGAATATCCCTATACTTTCCGCAAGAACTTCTACTTTTCCAGTCAGGATGTTGGGGTTTTCTCTGCCTTCAGCCCTCCTCACCACTTGACCACAGACACACACAACATACTCTGACCGGAGAGATTTCGCCGTTTCAAAACTCTCTGGAGATCGAATAGGATCGCAAACTACCTGAACTATACCTGTCCTATCCCTTAGATCAATGAATGTAAGATCCCCAAGATCCCTTTGTTTATTCACCCAACCCATTAACACCACTTCGGAGCCTGCGCGCTCCTCGGTGACTTCACCGCAGTAGCACGTCCTCTCTAGCCCTTGAATATCTGTCATTAGGTTTAGCGGTTTCTGCTTGTTCTGTTGGCTGTCAATCTGTGCCACTTAAGATTTCCCCCTTCATGAAGGCTAACACCTGATCGAGCGCGACCTCTTTCTGCCATCCGTGCTTCATCGATCTTATGGAAGCTTCGGATTTTTCAAATTCTTCTTCGCCCAGTATGATAACGTACTGCGCATTAACCCGGTTGGCTTGCTTCATCTGCGATTTCACGCTTCTCATCAGTGGATCAAAATCGCACGATAACCCTAAACGCCTCAAACTATCGAGCAGTTCGAATCCCCAAAGAGAGATCTCACGACAAATGGTCTCATCATCGCTACTTGCTATCACCACGAAACAATCGATTGACGGACTCGCGTCAATCGGCCTTTCTCCTTTGTCTGAAGCCAAAAGCAATCTTTCCAGTCCCAATGCAAAACCTACGCCAGGAGTAGGTTTTCCGCCTAGTTCTTCAACCAGCCCGTCATAGCGCCCTCCTCCTATGATCGTATCCTGAGCACCAAGCGGAGGCCATTTTATCTCAAACACTGTCCTAGTGTAATAGTCAAGTCCCCTCACCAAAGCAGGATCAACTGTGTATTCCATACCCATGGAAGTAAGAATAGACCTAAGCATATCCCAATGCTCCTGGCATTCGGGGCAAAGGTAATCATGCATCCTAGGCGCCCCAACAATGACTTCACGACATGAAGGGTTTTTGCAGTCTAGGACCCTTAGAGGATTCGCATCAAGACGACTCTGGCAATCCGTGCATAAACTCGACGCTCTTTGTGAAAGGTACTTCACAAGATCCTCTCTGTATCTATTGCGGCATAAAGGACATCCGATAGTATTTATGAATAATGTTGTGCCAAGAAGCCCAAGTTCCTCTGCTATCCTAACCCCTACTTGTATCACTTCGACGTCAGAGAATGGGGAGCCTGAGCCTAGGATCTCTATTCCAAATTGCATGAACTCTCTATATCTTCCGGCCTGCGGTTTCTCGTACCGGAACATTGGGCCGAGATAGAAAAACTTCATTGGAAGAGCACCGCCGTCTAAGCCATGTTCCAGAAAAGCTCGCACCACAGGTGCAGTGCCTTCAGGTCTCAAGGTGAGCGATCTTCCGCCTTTATCCTCAAAAGTGTACATTTCTTTCTGGACGATATCTGTGCTTTCGCCAACTGACCGCGTAAACAACTCGGTGTGTTCAAAAACAGGAGTCCTTATCTCCTGAAAGTTATACATACTCGAAAGCGTTCTTAGAACAGATTCCACTTTCGACCATTTCCCGGACTCAGGAGGTAAAATGTCGTTTGTCCCTCGTGGCGCCTTTATCATACTTACCACTCCCTGTTAAGTCACGATATCTTTGCAATCCACCACCAACCTGTTTCTATAAGATAACACAGTTTAGGCTAGAAAGGGATTCTCTTCTCTTTCCTTGCCTACGGTGGTAACCCAGTTATGTCCCGGGTAGATAACCGTTTCGTCGGGAAGGGTCAGTACTTTGGTCCGAATACTTTGAAGTAAGGTGTTCATGTCTCCACCAGGAAAATCAGTGCGTCCTACGCTGAGGCGAAAAATAAGATCGCCTGAAAACAGCGCCCCTTGAGAACCTGCATCTGACTCTAGACTCTCCAATGCGCCAGCATAGTATAAAGATATGCTGCCCGGGGTATGCCCAGGAGTCTCAAGGACCCTAAGACATGCATTACCAATGTGGATACAATCACCTTCCTTAAGCGTAAGGCATTCCTCAACTCTCACCATGCCGGAAGTATCCATAATTGCGCTCATCCACCCAGGGTCATCAAGAAGGGTTCTGTCTTTTTCGCCTATCAGCACAGGCGTTCCTAGTCGCTTCTGTATGAGCCCTGCGTCATAGATGTGATCAAGATGCCCGTGTGTACATACTATGTACTCAATAACCAGACCCTTTTCGCGAACTGCGTCAAGGATCTTTTCACCTTCTCCACCTGGATCTATGATCGCGCATTTGCTGGTTTCTTCATCGAATATGATGTAGCAATTGGTCATAAGAGAGCCAACTACCAATCTTTGGACTTTCACCATAAACCCCACCCTTCTATCTGACTTACACGAGCCCAGGCCTCGCAGGTTTCTGTTTGGCTCACGAAAAACTCAGTTCAGAACTCCTTGGAGCTTGAGATAAGGATGGTGACAGGACCATCGTTTGTGAGGCGAACTTCCATGTGTTCGCCGAATGCACCTGTCTTTACCGTAAGACCCATGGACCGAATGGCGTTTACGACTTTCATGTAGAATTCTTCACCCATTTCGGGCAAGGCAGCAGCATCAAATCCAGGGCGCTTCCCCTTCTTAACATCGCCATATAGCGTAAACTGGGGCACTACCAATACTTCGCCTGGTATGTCTACTAAAGACAGGTTCATTCTGCCTTGATCATCTGGAAACACTCTGAGGCCGGCGATTTTCTCAGCCATATAGAAGATATCTTTATCAGTATCGTTTTTCCCTACCCCTAGAAAAACAAGACTGCCTATACCGATGGACGCTATCTCACAAGAACCAACGAATACGCTGGCCTCTTTGACTCTTTGAAAGACTGCTCGCACCTTTACCTCCTGTTTCCAAAAACACGGTCGACTGAGATAATCCCTTTGATCTTCCTTATTTCAGAAGATACTCTCTTGAGTTCATCGAGATCGTGTATATCGAATAACGCAGTGATTCTAGCAATTCCATCCATGTCGCCTTTTGCTGTCGCTTTTGCGATATTAGAGCCAACATCCGCTATCACGGACATAACTTCGGCGAAAAGACCTGGCCTATCATAACCTTCCACAACTATCTCCACAGGATAAGATGCCCTAACCTCCGGGCCCCATGAAGCTTCGATGAATCGTTCATTGTCATCTAAAGACTGGATCATAGGACAGTCGAGGCGGTGAATCGTAACCCCGCGACCTCTCGTAATATATCCGATGATAGGATCGCCCGGCACAGGTGCGCAGCACTTGGCCAAACGAACAAGGAAGTCGCTCATCCCCTTTACGACTATTGCCTCTTCAGGTCCCCTTGCTTTTTTGGAAGCAACTTTCGGAATCTCATCCTTCTGAGGTAAAAGCGAAGGAGCAGTCTTAGGAACCTCATCTTTGATCTTGGTCACAACGTGAACAGGACTTATCCCTCCATATGAAATGGCAGCAAATAAGCTCTGCATGTCAGGATATTTCAGTTTCTGTAAGACCTTCTCAAAAATGCCTGCATCGTCGAGTTCAGCCCACTTGAAGCCAGCCTTTTGAATCTCTTTCTCTAGGTTAGCCTTGCCTCTTGCAAGATCTTCTTCACGGACTTGCTTCTTGAAAAACGCCTTTATCTTAGACCTTGCCTGCGGGGTTTTCACTATGTCCAGCCAATCTCGGCTTGGACCCGTAGAATGGCGAGAAGTTAAGATCTCTACAATATCGCCAGTATTCAATTTATACGACAGAGAAACCAGTTTCCCGTTTACCTTTGCTCCTGTACACTTGTGCCCAATGTCTGTGTGAATTCTGTATGCAAAATCCAATGGTGTAGATCCGACCGGTAGATCTATAACGTCGCCTCTCGGGGTGAAAACGAAAACTTCATCGTTGAACACATCGATTTTTAGAGCTTCCATAAACTCTGCCGCATCCGTCATCTCTCTCTGCCAATCTAAGAGTTGGCGCAGCCAGGCCATTTTTTCGTCAAATGATCTGTCTGCCTTACCTTCTTTATATAGCCAGTGAGCAGCGCTCCCATATTCGGCAGTTCGATCCATTTCCTTTGTCCTTATCTGAATCTCAAAAGGCTCCCCCAATGGACCCAGCACTGTAGTATGGAGCGACTGATATCCGTTTGGTTTGGGCATCGCAATATAGTCTTTGAATCTACCAGGCATTGGCTTCCATAACGTATGAACTATCCCCAATGCTTCATAGCAATCGGTTACCGTGTCTACTATAGCTCTTACTGCAAGGAGGTCATATATTTCAGCAAGCTGCCTCCCTTGCGTTTTCATCTTTCGATATATACTGTAAAGGTTTTTCGCCCTTCCTTGAACATCAGCATGTATGCCGGCTTCTAGGAGACTAGAACGCAAACGATCTATTACCATGGCAGCTTCTGCTTCCCGTTGCCCCTGTTCTACGGCAATTTCCTGTTCGAGTAAATGATATTCCTCAGGGTAAAGGTACATAAAACCCAAATCCTCAAGTTCCCACTTAAAGCGCCAGATCCCAAGGCGATGAGCGAGCGGAGCATAGATTTCCAGAGTCTCTTCAGCGATCTTCTTTTGTTTTTCTCTTGGCAAAGCATCAAGGGTTCTGAGGTTGTGCAACCGATCTGCAAGTCTTATCACTACGACCCGCCAGTCCTCCGCCATGGCCAGGAACATTTTTCTAAGGTTGGATACCTGTTCTTCTTCTCGGGAATGAAATTGTATTTTGCTTAGCTTAGTAACACCGTCTACAAGCCTTGCTACATCCGCCCCAAACTCCCGTCGTATATCTTCGAGAGTTACCGGAGTATCCTCGACTACATCGTGGAGTAAAGCTGCGGCCAAAGTCTCGGCATCGCCTTCAAGTTCAGATAAGATCTTCGCTACTGATAGAGGGTGTTCTATGAATTCTTCTCCGGAGGCCCGGAATTGGCCAGAATGAGCTGCGGCTGCGAACGCATAAGCTTTCTCAACCAGTTGTTTCTCCTGGTCTGTCAGATAAGAACCAATATCGCCAGTAATCTCCGTAATGACCACAGCTCAGATACTCACTCCTTAGTATTACTTTCACAAAGGCGACATTTCCGGCCCCCTACCCGCTGAACCCAATGTCGCCCTATAGACCTGCTATCGCGTAAGTCATCCAACATTTATTATCCAATTATACCACCAATGAAATATTTTACGAATCGCCATCCCGCTTATTTGGCCGCGTTCTGCAGTTTCGGTTTTTGGACTTCAAGACAACACCTATTCATCCAGCTTGACGACGGAGATTATGTTGTATCCTTTTTTTGATAGGCTATCCCTACCAGGTATGTAAGTCAACTCGATCAGGAATGCAATTCCTGTGATCTTGCCTCCCAGATCTTCGACCAAATCCACAGTGGCGCCTATAGTTCCGCCGGTAGCCAAGAGATCATCAAGTACAAGGACCTTTTGCCCCGGTTCTATAGCGTCTTGATGGATTTCAACTACATCAGTCCCATACTCAAGATCATACGTTCCTTTGATTGTGCGCCACGGTAGTTTGCCCTTCTTCCTAACCGGAACAAATCCTTTTCCCATGGCATATGCAAGGGCACTTCCAACTATGAAACCACGCGCTTCGGGTGCGACTATTACATCGAAGTCGAGACCACTCAGAGCGTCTTTGAGAGCATCGATGGACTTTTTGAACATCTCACCATTTCTTAAAAGCGGTGTTATGTCTTTGAAACTAACTCCTTTTGTAGGGAAATCGGGTATTACGCGGATGTACTTTCGTACTTCAGTTTGAAAGTCCTGTTCCATTTGGTATTCCTCCCTTACGTATCGCGATCATGCAGAAACATTGCAGTCGCTTTCTCAATACCTGCTTCAAACCTTAGCAACATCTCAGAGCCTAGCGAGATTATCTGTGCCGGTTTCACGGATTTTGAGCCCATAGGAATAGGTATCGGATCCACTCAGACTCACTTTCCCTTTGGGCCTGTGAATCACTGCGGTTGGCACTTTATCTACACAAGCATATGATAACATTCCCAACTCCATCATAATAGAAATGCACGATCTCACAAGAAGCAGCCTTTGATCGCACGCTAGTTCCCCAAGATCCTCAAGATTATCCAAGTCGAGAAGATTCATCTTCCAGACCGGTATTGAGCCACCTTCGCTCATTCGGAGAAAAGCGCTCCACAATCGTTCCATATCCTCCTTACCAGGAAACCGACACTGCAACCACCTGCTAGAATCCTCAAAATATTCGCTTGTGTTAATCACATGGACTCGCGGCAACCTGCCGAGAGACTCCAACTTCTCTCGAGAGGACTGCGAGATCGGCGAATGTGCTACAACGACGTCTAGCTCAAGGTTATCTCCTTCACTTAGCAAGTCCCAAGGATAAGTTGATATAACCAGACCGGTCCTTTGCTTGAGCGCATGCGCAGCATCATGAGCAAGACTTCGGCGTTGCCCCTTTACATGAAGTTTAGCAGCTATGCCCGCCCGACGAAGGGCAACATATATGCTTGAGGCTGCGTCTTTGCTCCAGGTATATATTACGCAGGGGCGGGAGCCAGAGATGTACTTGCAGATACCCTCATAGTTACTCCCAAAAAGGCTCCGTGCCGGACGTACATCCCTAACTTGTAGTGAAACAGTCTGCTGTCCATTGTACGTATTCTTTGCAGGGGTGAAAGCAACGTCGAGCTTCCCTGGAAAGCAGACATCCACTGCTCTCTCACCTGCACCAAACCATATGAAACGTAGAGCATGTCCTGCGTCCACAAGTAACTCTAGATGACTCATGTTCTTGCCCAAAAGCCTGGCACCTTCGATCTTACAATCCTCAACTCCAAATAAAGGCACAGGATTGCCTCTACCAAAGGGTTCAAGACGCAGGCAAGAATTTAGAAAATCGCCCATGATCTTCTCAACTGGTAACATGCCATCTAGCTCCATGGATTGCTCCATTGAAACGCCACAAAAACCACTTTCACATGCTCGTTCAAAAGATTCAACAAACTTGGATATGTTTTCTCCTTCGATAGAAAACCCTGCTGCCCCCTCGTGCCCCCCAAAGGAAACGAGCAGGTCTTTGCACAAAGACAAAGACTCATATACGTTGAACCCTTCCACACCTCTAACTGAACCCTTGAACACGGGCCCATCGCCGCCTACGAGAGCACACGGCCTTCTGTATGCATCTCGAACCCTTGAAGCGGCGATACCGATTATCCCTTCATGCCATGATGGTTTGTGAGCAGACACAGAGTATCGGAGGTAGCCGCGTTGAACATCCATATTCCCACACGCATTGGTCTCATCCAAAGGTAAATCATAATCATCCCCGCAAACTTGCGAAAAAGCGCCATAGGTCTCAATCTCACCGAGACACTCTTGAACCACGATCGATTCCTTCTTACGACGCTCTTCATTGAGTTCTTCCAATTCCAACGCCAGACCAAGACATGTATGTACGTCGCTACTACAAAGAAGATTGAATGCATGAATGGGATGTCCCATCCTACCAGCCGCGTTTATCCTAGGCACAAGGCCAAACATTATGTCACGCTCATAGTCTATGTCTTTTGAGACAAGAAACGGCTTCAAATCACGAACATTGAGGGCGCCCTCGTCGAGAATCTGGGAAAGGTACTCACGAAGCCCTTGTTCCACCGTACGCGGAACAAAGTCTAGCCCTCGATCTGTTCTTAGTTTCGCCAGACCGGAAACCAAAAGAAGAGACAGAATCCCTTGCCTGTTACTTTCTTCTATTGCTTTGAGCCCTCTTTTGACCCAGCCGCGATTGAGACCGGTGACAGGCTGTCCGTCTCCGGCAATGGATATGGTAAGAAGATCCATTGCCCAGTCAGTCTCAATCTCGTTCGCAAGATTTCTTTTTTCAAGCAATCCCCAAGCCAAAAGATAAGCTACGCCTGCCCCGCTAAGATCATCCAATTCGAAACCTTTCCACGAGGGTAACCAAGGGTTAATTATGCTGAGAGCATCCGGAAGAACATCGCCAAGTTTGTGGTGATCGGTGATTATAACATCGATACCTAATCTCTTGGCTTCGGTACATGTCTCGCTTGCTACAATTCCACAGTCTGCTGTTATTATTAGCCCTATCCTTGCTTCGGCAAACTCCGTCATCAAGTGAGTATGAAAACCATAACCATCTTCAAATCTAGACGGCAAATACACAGAGATGTGACATGCTCCAGCCAGTTCCAGTGCCTCTTTGAGTATGACCGCAGAAGTAACCCCGTCTGCGTCAAAGTCTGAATAAATCAATATGCCTTCATTAGCGTCTATCGCCGAGCTTATCCTGTCTATGCCCTTTCCGATTCCTGGCAGATCCCTTACGCACGGGAAATCATACCGTCCTGTCCATAGGTCCTTAGCACCGCCGACCGAACCTCCGGAGCGTCTTAACAGCAGCCAAGCTAGTTCAGCAGAAATCCCTAAATCTTTCGACAGTTCCTTATGCGGTCCGTCATAGGAAATCTGAGCGATTTCCCATTCGCCAATATCTCCTTTTACGTTTACAAAGGGAGCCCTAGCGAAGGACGTGCCTTCAACCTTCATTTCGCTTGTTCTCAATCTCCGACCTCTGGCTTTGTTCTATCATTCGCTTGGCCTTTTCGGTCTCAGTTTTAAGTTGGTTCTCCAAATTCTGAATCTTCATGCCGAGAGATTCGACCTCTTTTTTCAAGTCTCTCACCTCACCTCTGGCTTTTCCGCCTTTGAACCAGCTCCAGAGGGCACCGACTACGAGACCCACACACAAAGAAACCAAAATTACTAAAGCAAGGTTAATATACGTGCTCCATCCAAGAAAACTGATACTTACCAATTGAGAATTCTGAAGAGCAAATACAACTACGATAATAAGCAGGATCACCATAAAGTAAAGCATGCTTTAGTCACCTCCCTACATAACTACCTAAGATTTAGGGTGTTTCTTTGAATTCATCCTTCTGTCGCAATCATCTTTGGGCGAAGCCTTGCTCCAATCATACTGTTTTAGGAGAGCCTCAAAATCCGATTCATCAGTTCCGAAATAATCATCCATGCTTTCCGGTGCGATAGAAACATCGGGTGAACCTTCATCACCTTTAGCGTAATACCTCTCGGCTTCAATTTCACGCTGCCTCTTTGCCTTCAGACCTTGTTCCCTTGCCTTATCCGCAAGGTCACGCCTAGCTTTTTCGACTTGGTCTTTTATGTATAAGTTCTCAGACGGTTCTTTTTGAGATCCGGGAGGCCCTTTCTCCAGATATCGTTTGATTCTCGCTACGCACTCCTTTAATCCTGCCTTATACGACAGGTCCATTGCGCGGACTCGCATAACAGTAAACCCAGATCTCTCTAGAATCTCCTGCCTGCTTTGGTCTTCTGCCAGGCGCGATGAGGTAACATGGCTTTCCCCATCTACCTCAACGACTAGCCAGTCATCGATCAGGAAATCGCATGTGAATTGCTTTATGGGAACTTCCCTTTCAAATTCGATTCCTGCATTCTTGAGCCCTTTCTCCAGCTTTATCTCACTGGGGGTAGGCTCATGATAACCCCACAACTCGCTCGCCTCATATTTCCTAGAAGACTTCTTCACGTTTTATCTTCCCTTGTATCTCACGACAGAAACTCGGGTCAAACCAGTTTCTCCGGGAGATTTAATACTACCTCCGCTTGCCCCGCCAACGAAGTTGTATAATCACTACTTGTGGGGCCCATATATCTATCAAACCAAGCCAGAATGTACTCGAGCCGTTCAACCCTATGCTTGGGCTTTCCTGAACGGGACAGTTCGTGGCTTTCGCCCGGGAATCTCACCATGACAACGGTCTTTTTTAGCTTCTTAAGAGCTACAAAAAACTCTTCTGCTTGTCCAATGGGGCATCTCAAATCTTCCTCACTGTGGACCAAAAGAAGCGGCGTCTCGACATTTCGGACATACATAATCGGTGATCTATCCAAGTACGCCATCGGGTTATCCCAAGGATTACCGTCAAACTCAAATTCGCTATTCATGTACGCAGCATCGCTAGTGCCAAACTGGCTAAAACGATTGCACGTGCTACGTTGAGAAACAGCAGCCTTGAACCTATTCGTGTGCCCTATCACCCAGTTGGTCATGTATCCTCCGTAACTTCCCCCTGTAACCCCCATACGTAAAGAGTCTACCCAAGGAACTGTGGCAGCGTAGTCTGCAAAAGACATAATATCTTCGAAATCCTTACCGCCCCAATCATGGTGAGTAGCAGCAACAAATTCCTGACCGTAGCCTGTGCTTCCTCTTGGATTTCCGAAAATAACGCCATATCCACGTGAAGCCAAGACCTGAAACTCATGGAAGAAACTAAAACCAAATGAGACATGAGGACCACCGTGAATCTCAAGAACTATGGGGTACTTCTTTCCTTCTTGCATACCTATAGGTTTCATAATCCATGCCTGTAGTTTCTGACCGTCTCTACCCAAGACCTCGACCTCTTCAGGACGACTCAACAAGACAGACTCCATAAGCTCTTTGTTGACATCGGTGAGCCTTGAAAAAAGTCCCGAGTCGAACATCCATATGTCGCCTATTACCTCTGGAGAAGTAATAGCCAGAGCAAACTTATCACAATCGTTGGCCTTGCTCCACCCGTAGATAGCGCAGTCTCCCTGCGTGAGTTTCTCGATCCCGCCGGTTTCAACGCTCACACTGTAAAGAGCACATCTCCCGTGGTCTAGTGCGCTAAAGAAGATCTTCTTTCCATCAGGCGACCATGTCGGTCTAGAGCTGGATCCAGAGGCCATATCAGTCGACACCGAATCACCAACTCCTATCTGAGTCGGCTTTGTAAGAAAATTCAAGGAACCGCCTTGTGACGGAAGAACACATACACAGGTAACTGTAGCTCCACTGTACTCATTGTCATGCCCATAGCACGCTATGTACTGACCGTCCGGCGACCACATAGGCGAGTAAAGAACCGCATCGCTTGAGGTTAGTTTCTTCATTGGGCCTCCGCTTGACGGAACAATCCAGAGATCTCGGATTGACGACAACTCGTTATCTTCAAACCTNNTAACCTCTTTGGACTCAACGTCCAAAACAAAGATCTGAGAATTCCCTTCAGGCAAAAAGCCTCTTCCATTCGCCTTATACCTTATTTTGTTTATGACCCTCACGTCTGAAGCGGGAGCCTTTTCTTCTTCATCCGCTTCTTTCTCAGGTTCGCTGCCTACGATAGAGCAAAACGCGATCTTTCTGCTGTCAGGTGACCAAGCATAATCGCTCACGCCATTTTTCACAGAAGTAACTTTTTGGGCTTCCCCGCCTTCTAGAGATAGAATATACAGTTGGTTCTTGTCTTGACGATCTGAAATGAAACTTATCTGTGTTCCACATGGAGACCATCTTGGGCTACTGTTATTCTTGCCACCTGATGTGAACTGACGCACTTTCTCATTCTCGAACATCCATATCTGTGTTTTGTACCCCTTAAGTTCCCCTTCAGGTACAACCTCTTTAATTTCAAACAAAACTTTCGTTCCATCGGGAGATATTTGCGGATCTCGCACCCATCTGATAGCGTAAAGATCCTCTGAAGTCATAGGTCTCATACATGAGCTCCCCTTTCCTGGTAACATTTAGACTTCTTCCCTTAATAGATTTATCCGTTTGATGTCAAACATCCTTCCGTTGATTTAGCTTATCTCGAAAAATGTCTCGCACGAGTACAATCTCCTCACACTCGAAAACCAAAGCTGATACAAGGTACACAAGCGCCGAGCCTCCTATGACGAGAATTGCCAAGAGCAGATCTTTCTGCACCAAACCGGTACCTGCCATAAGCCCGGAGTAGTATGCCCCGATCCATGCAAAGGCACCCATCAAAACTGAACAAAGAAGAATCTTGAGAGCAGATTGAATGAGATCTCGCACTGAAAATCCAGATATATACTTGGTATACATCCATATACCAATCACGGCGCCCACCCAGGTTGAGATCACATTTGCAAGTGCCAACCCTATGTGGCCAAACGGCTGTATGAAGGCGAAGTTCAGGAGAATATTCAAGCCCGAGGTCGCCAAAGCCAAAAGCACAGGCCTCCATGTATCCTGAGTAGAATAGAATGCAACTCCGATCAATCTAGATAACGCCATGGAAACGATCCCAACTGAATAAACGGAAACTGCACTTGCAGTCAACAAGGTCGCCTGAGATGTAAATGCACCTCTTTCAAAAGCCAGGCGAACCAGCGGTTGTGATAATACAATAAGCCCTACCGCTGACGGGATGCACAAAAACATTGCATATCTAATGCCCGTCAGCAAGGTATCGCCCATACCCGACTTATCACGTCTAGCCCACATTTCAGACAAAGACGGATAGATTACGGTGACGACAGCTGCGATGAAAAGATCCATAGGCAATGACCTTAAGCGGTCAGCAAATCCAAGAGCAGATATGGAACCTGACGGCAACCTTGACGCCAAATTCTTATCGACCATTAGGCACGCCTGGGTCGCCAAACCCCCTAATACCAATGGCAAAGACAGGCTCAACACTTTTCGCATGCCTTCGTTGACTTCTGTCGAGAATCTCAGCTCCAAACCTGTCTTTCTAACTGCGGGGACCTGGACCAAAACATGGGCCAAGTAACCTGCAATAGTTGCAATTGCCAAGGCGAACAACCCCATTGTAGGAGCCAAAAGAGCAACCAAAGCGACAATCGTTAGGTTTTGCACGAACGGACCAACTCCAGGAATTGTGAATTCCTTATGGGAGTTCAAAATAGCCTTGAGTAGCGCTGCCAAGAGAGGGAGTGCAAAGGCCGGGAAAAACAGTCTCGTCAGGGCAACAGCGCTTCCAAATAGTTCGGAAGAAAAGCCAGGCGCATAGATTCGCACTAATGCCGGAGCAAATGGTATAGACACAACACCGATGATTAAGAACGTACCCACTGAAAGAGTGATAACCGACGAAGCTACCCGAGACGCATTCTTTCGATCTCCGGAATTGAGGTAGGAAGTGAACACAGGTACAAACGTTGTAGAGATTGGGTTCGAGATTAGCCCCACAAGCACGGTAGGTATAGCCAGCGCGACCATATACGCGTCGGTAGGACCCGTGGCGCCAAAAAACCATGCTATTAGCTGCTCGCGGACAAAACCCATGATTTTAGATATAATGCCTAAAACCATCACAATCGTTGTAGCACGAGCCATACTCTTTTTGGACACGATCCCATCCCTTTCAGCGCGCAGTTTGGTCCGCAGTAGAATCAGATAATCCTTAAAAACCAAGCTGCCTGTCATACTTAGGTCATAATACCCCATTTGTCCACGGCCTGCGAGACAACACCGTTAAACAACGGCTCTTGTCTGGCTCTTGTCTATGATACACCAATGACTGGACATGCAAACACCCTTTCCACGAAACGTCTAACAGGCTATGGTTCTGCGATAGCCAGTGAGTCCTCCAAAGGTGTTCGAAAAAGAGGATTCTTGCTGTATTATATAGAAGGGAGTTTTGATACTGGCTATGTTCATCCCAATATCATTTTCGGTTTTGAGAGAACATCGCCACACAAAAATTACGGTCCCAAAAATAGGTTTATATAATTCCAAGGAGGTTATGGTTATGCAGTTCAAGGGTTTGACCTTCGGAGTGCCGAAAGAGATTATGCACGGAGAAAGACGTGTTGCAGCAACTCCGGAGACGGTCTCCAAGATGGTCCAAGAAGGTGCTCGAGTATTAGTGGAAAAAGGTGCCGGCGAAGGAGCATACTTCACCGATGAAGAATATGCAAAGGCCGGAGCTGAGATCATCGAGGACACCGAGGAACTTTTCACATTGTCAGATGTGATCCTCAAAGTTAAAGAGCCACTGTTCAATTCTGCAAAAAACAAGCACGAGGTCGACATGATGCACGCAGGTCAAGTGATTGTCACATTCTTGCACCCGGCTGCACCTGCAAACCACGAAATGATCAAGAAACTAGCATCTAAGGGTGTCATAGGACTTACTTTGGACGGTATTCCAAGAATCTCCCGAGCCCAGTCAATGGATGCTCTCACATCTATGAGCACTGTTGCAGGTTACAAATCTGTGCTCATGGCGGCAAATCGTCTTCCGAAATTCGTACCGATGATCGCCTCGGCAGTAGGTACAGTTCCTCCTGCCAATGTGACAGTTCTTGGCACGGGCGTCGCAGGCCTTCAGGCAGTAGCAACAGCTAAGAGATTGGGTGCCGTCGTACACGCCGTAGATATACGGCCCGACGCTGCGGAACACGCCAAGAGTTTGGGCGCTAAGGTTTTAGACACTGGAGTACCGGCACAGATAGCCATCGGTGAGGGCGGCTATGCAAAACACCTTCCGGAAGAATGGCTTCTCAAAGAAAGGGAAGCAATTAAAGAGACTATTGTAAAGTCGGATATCGTAATAGCTACTGCTCTTGTACCCGGACGACTTGCCCCTGTGCTTATAACCGAAGAAATGGTCAAAGAGATGCAACCTGGCTCCGCAATAGTAGACGTTGCCATCGATCAAGGCGGAAACTGTGAACTCACAGTAGGCGGAGAGATCATAGAGAAGTATAGCGTGAGCATAGACGGTACCAAGAACATCCCAGGTATGGTTCCTGTCAGCTCAACTATGATGTTTTCTAGGAATATCCTAAACTACGTTGTTTCCTTCATTAAAGACGGCAAAGTGGTCATAGATTTGAAAGATGAGATAATAGCATCTTCGCTGGTCTGCAAGGACGGTGAGCTGGTCCACGCCGGAGCTAGAGAGGCGATGGGTCTTAACTAAGGATTAAAGGAGTGGGCAATATGGAGGCCCTTTTGAATGTGGCAGTATTCGCGGTTGCATCCTGGCTTGGGTATATAGTTATAAGCGAAGTCCCGTCTTTGCTTCATACGCCTCTAATGTCGGGTACCAATGCTATTTCGGGAGTAACCATTCTAGGCTCGCTGGTTTCTGCTGCCCTCGCTGCACATTTGGGAAGCAAGATCTTAGCATTTACTGCCATTGTTCTCGCCTGCATCAATCTCGTGGGTGGATTTTTGGTTACGGACCGCATGCTAAGAATGTTCAAGAATTAGGTAAACGAGGTGTCGAGATGGATCCCGTATACGTAGGAGTTTCGGTAGTTCTAGCAGGATTGGTCCTCCTTGGCATTAAGTGGATGAGTTCCCCAAAGACCGCCGTGCGAGGCAACAGATTGAGTGCTTTTAGTATGCTAACCGCTATTGTGATGGTTTTGTGGGAAAACGACATACTATCTGCACCATTGCTATGGGTAGCAATGGCCATTGGCGGGATTATAGGTTACATCATGTCAGTTAGGGCGACCATGATACAAATGCCTCAGATGGTTGCCCTTTTAAATGGACTGGGGGGAGGAGCTTCAGCACTAGTGGCCTTGGCGGAAGTCATAGACAGCTACAGCGTCCTCCCTGCTTTNNTCCTTTTGAATGGCTGCATTGTGGTAATGCTTATTCTCTCTGCCCTCACTCTAGGGATTGAGTCAGCTGCATTACCCATTTCGGTACTTGTTCTAGTGTTGTCTCTGACTTACGGCGTGCTCTTTGCCATTCGAGTTGGCGGTGCGGATATGCCGATTACCATATCCTTGCTTAACTCATTTTCTGGTCTGGCCGGCTCTATAGTCGGCTTCACGATTTCAGAACCGCTGCTAGTAGCGATAGGTGCCATTGTAGGTGCATCAGGGTTGATCTTGACGCAGATTATGTGCAAGGCGATGAATCGCTCTTTGGCCAGCGTTTTGAGTGGAGCAGTCGCGTCACCGCCAAAGGCAGCAAAGGAAAA
>MTKW01000936.1_pt1 | contig 30049 bp, 32 predicted proteins | sample 1042761 | NCBI WGS metagenome assembly MTKW01 (sample SAMN06205366, study PRJNA360243) | anaerobic digester metagenome | biome: Wastewater treatment plant; feature: Anaerobic digester sludge; material: sludge; isolation source: anaerobic digester fed with sludge from wastewater treatment plant ...
TTGCATATTCCGGATCAACCTTGTCGAAAACCCTGATACCGCGCGCTAAGGCCCACATGCCCCTGGTCGTCCACCAGTTGACCCCCTTCTCGCTGGTAGCCCCCTTCAGGTTGCGGGCGCCTGATTCCAAGATGAAGTTGTAGAAATGGCCTTCCGGGGTGCGCATGTACTCAATGAACTTGAAGCAATCTCTTGCCATGTCGAGGGCATTCTTATCTCCGGACCGTTCGTACTCGGCAAGATATGCAAGGGCTGCCCTGGCTACGTCGTCTACGCAACTTACGCCCTCACTGGCAGCTTCCACGTACTTGTATTTCGAGCTCCTGTCGCCTGGAACTGACGGTTCACAGTAGACCCACCAGATGGGAATGACGGTCCCGTCGGACCGGACTATCTCATCACGCAAGTAGTCCAGGTGCGATAAGTTGACCATCTCATTCACCGCCCTGTGGGCTTCACTTGCATACTCTCTTTCTCCACTCTCCGCAGCAGGAGTCAGACTGACACCAAAGATCATCATCCAGATGAGGGCACACGCCACGACTGCCGGCAGAGAGCCTCGTTTGGTTCGAATCATCTTCGCATCCCCCCATGCTACTATGCCTACCCGGTTCGGTAACCGGCTGCTTAGTAGCTCAGTATCTCGTTAACCCTCTCTTCTGCGATCTCCATGGCTTCCTCCGGTGTCTCCTTCCCGAGTACTGCGCAGTATTGATATTCCTCGGCGATGGCATCGTAAATCTCCACCAAAGGCCTGACGTTATCCGCTCCTTGGGTGTACCTGCTCTGAGCCATGAACTTAGCCAGGTGAGGCTGTTTCTTGGTTATCGAAGAGAAGTCCTCGATTGCGTCAAGGTTCTTGCGGTATGGAATCTGGCTCGTCATTGCCAGAAACATTGCATCGTTCTTTTCACTCAGCATGAACTTGACGAACTCCCACGCCTCTTCCGGATACTTGGCAGTCTGGAAAATGCCGATGTTTTTCGGGTCGCTGTAAGTCCACACTTCTTTCCCTGAGTAGAAGTCAGGGACAGGAACAGGCACAAAATCATATTCAAACCCTTTGGGTTTCATGGATTCCCAGAAAGGTATGGCGAAAGGGCCTGTGATGTAAGTTGCGATCTTCTCCTGTAAGAATACATCCCCCGGGAACGTGGACCTCGGAGCATAACCTCCCTTGAAAAGCTCAGCAAGGAATCCCATGGCAGCAACTCCGGCTTTGTTGTTGAATGCTGCCTTGTTCCCTTCTATCAGGGTCCGCCCACCGCTGGCTGCAATATACAGAGTGTAAAAGTCGAAGAACCGCTGCCACCAGATGGGTTCGATGTTGAGGTAGATCATCCATTGGTCGATNNCATTGGTCGATCCTGCCGTCTCCGTCCCTGTCCAGTGTCAGCTTTTCCGCAGCTTTAAGAAATCCGCTGTATGTTCTGAGGGATGCAGGATCCACGCCTGCTTCCTTCAGCATTTTCACGTTGTAGGCCAGCATTATGGGGTTGCCTTTCCACGGGACCTGGTAGAAGTGGCCATCAGGCGACCTGTGCTGCTCCATGATGTCTTGAGGCAACCTCTCCTCCATGAAGGGGATGAAATCACTCAATCTGTCCATGCGGTATAGCCCGCCTGCTGCGACAAACTGCGTGACCACTCCAGGATAGATGTTTGCGCAAACGTCCGGGGTAGTCTTTGCTGCTATCGCTGCCAGCAAAGCCTCTTCTGTGGAGCGCGAGGCAGGCAGGGGTTGAAGGTTTACTATGATGTCCTTTCGCGCTCTGTTCCATTCCCCCACAACAGCCTTTGCCCATTCGATCTCCTGAGGGTTCGATGAACACCAAAACTCGATAGTAACAGAGCTGTCCTTTGGCGCTGCGCCTGCATACGATACCAGCGCCAATATGGCTATTAGAACGGCTGTAGCAGCAATGCGGGATAGGCTCCCGGCAGTCCGGACCCTCCGCATGTTTCCGTTATGTCCATATCCGGCTCTCTCGTTCATGTCACGCACTACCACCCTGCCAGAATATCGCGTGCGTCGCGCGCAGAGTCGCGCACCGCGTTCTTCGGAGTCTTTCGGCTGTTCACACAGCATAGGTCATACTGCTTTGAGATTGCGTCGAAGATTTCAATCAGGTACTTACTGTCATCCACACCCCGAGTGTAGGCGCCCTGGACCACGAACGTGGACATCATCGGGTTGTTCTTGAAGTAGGGCGCGAACATAGGATCATTGACGATGTCCTTGCGGTAAGGAGGCTGAGATGTAATCTCCAGCCAGAGCAGGTCATTCTCTTTAGACATGATAAACTTCACGAGCTCCCATGCTTCGTGCGGGTGCTTCGTATTGGCAAAGATGCCGATGTTCTTGGGGTCGCCGTAGGTGACGACAGGGCCTTTGTGCCCGTCCGGGACGGGAACCGGTATGAAGTCGTACTTAAATCCATCAGGAGCGTTCTGGTTGTAGTAGGGTATGGAGTAGGGCCCTGTTATCGTAGTAGCAATCTTGCCGCCTAAGAACTGGTCCCCTATAAGCGTTCCTTTGGGAACGAACTTATTGTCGAACAAGGTCTTCAGGAAAGTGAAAACTGCCACTGCTGCATCATCTTCAAATGCCACTTTTCCACTGCTGTCCAGGAGGGTCTTGCCACCGCTCGCAGCTATGTAGAGAGTGTAGAAGTCGAAGAACCGCTGCCACCACGTGACATCAGTGCTTGGCGAGTAAAGCCATTGGTCTATACGGCCGTCTCCGTCTGTATCTTTGGCGAGTTTCTCGGCTGCCTCCAGAAAACCGCTGTAGGTGGCCAGAGAAGCCGGATCTATGCCATTCTCCTTGAGCAGGTTAACATTGTAGGCCAACATGACAGGATTGGCTTTCCATGGGATCTGATAGACATGGCCGTCCTTATACGTGAACGCATCTACTATTTCCTTTGGACTCCGTTCGTAGACGAAATCGTAGAACCCGGGCAACTCGTCGTGTGGGTAAAGGCCCTTGCCTGCGATATACTGGGATATCGCGCCTGGGTAGATATTCGCGCAGACATCCGGAGTAGTCCCGGCTGCTATTGCAGCAAGCAGCACTTCCTCTGTGGACCGGGATGCCGGAAGCGGCTCCATTTTCACCTGTATACCGGGGTTCTCTTTGTTCCATCTTGAGACTATTATCTTGGCGAACTCGATCTCCTGCGGGTTAGACGAAGGCCAGAATGTAATGGTAACCGGCGCCTTCGCCTCGATAAGCCCACATGACAATGACACCATCAATGCAACAGCAACCAGCGCTGCCCCACGCATCTTGATGTTGGTTCGCATTACAATCCCTCCATTTTACTGTTCTTGCTCCTCCTTGCCNNCCTCGCCTGTCTGCCTATCCCTTGATGCCCGACAACGCCAGACTCTCTATGAAGTAGTTCTGGAAGAACAGGTACGCAATTACGACAGGCAAAGCCAACATGGTTGCAGCAGCCATTTGCGCAGCGACTTGCGCTCCTGCAAGCCCACCTACGCTGAACAAGGTGACCATCTGGGGCATGGTCATCATGTTCCACTTCCTGATCACAATCAGAGGCCAGAGCACTTCATTCCATGAACCTATGAAGGTGGTGATTCCTACTGTAATAAGGGATGGTTTGGAAAGTGGCCAGAATATCCGAAAAAGTATCCCATAGTCAGAGCACCCGTCAATCCTCGCTGCGTCCACCAGTTCCTGGGGGAGCGACCTGAAGAATTGCCTGAAGATGATGATCCCCATGTTGCTGATCATGGCAGGGACTATCAATGCCTTGTAGGTGTCAGCCCAACCCAGCCTGACAATGAGTACATACATGGGTATAAGAGTCAACTGGCCCGGGATCATCATGGTCAAAAGCACTACATTGAATATGGTATCTCGCCCTATGAACCTGAGCCGTGCCAGGGCATAACCCACCATGGAGCTGAATACAAGCACACATGCGGTAGACACTGTCGAGACGAAGATCGAGTTAAATAAGGCCCTGGCAATTGGGATCTGCGTGAAGACTGCCTGGTACCCCTTGAGTGAGAAGTCCTCTGACAACAAGTTTAAGCTTCCAATTTCGTTCTCCGGCTTCAGTGAAGCAGACACCATCCACAGGAACGGGTATATAAAGGTGAGCGCGGCTGCGGCTAAGACTATGTATCCAAGTACTTTCTTCATTGCTCGCATCATTTTTGCCTCCCCTCGTCAATACGGCTGCTCGACATCGAGCAGCTTTCTCTGGACAAACGTGACAACGAAGATCATCAGCGCCAGCGCGAACCCTATGGTAGCCGCATAACCCATCCTCAGGAACTGGAACGCGTTCTTATAAAGATACAGAACAACAGACAACGTGCTCTCTGCCGGTCCGCCGCCGGTCATCACGAACGGCTCGATGAAAAGCCCGAATCCGCCAATGGTAGAAAGCATCACTACCAGCAATGTAATAGGCGATAGCAATGGCAGCGTTATCTTCCAGAATTGCGCGGACTTATCAGCCCCGTCTATGCTTGCAGCCTCGTAAAGCTCGCGCGGCACATTTTGAAGTCCTGCCAAGAACAGGATTATGTAAAATCCAATGTTCTTCCACGTGGCCATCACTGCAATGGAATAGATGGCAATAGACGGGTCTGTAAGCCATGGCGCCGGATTTGCGCCCAGCTTGGTCAGGACCAGGTTGAAGACTCCTGCATCAGTTGAGTAAAGCTGCTGCCACAGAATGGTCACAACTGCGCCAGAGATGACAAATGGCAGGAAGAAGGCACCTCTGAAGAAACTCCTGAGTTTTATGGGTCCATTGAGAACAACTGCAATGAGCAGGGCAAGCACTATTTGAAGTGGAATGTGAAGGGCTAAGAACCTCAGAGTGTTCGTGACCGCAGTCCAAAATGTTGTATCGCGCATCAGCCTTGCGATGTTCCTGAGTCCTGCAAATTCCATCGGGGATACAATATCCCATTTGCAGAAGACCAGGATAAATGCGAATACCAAGGGATATGCAACAAAGATCAGGAAATGCAGTACATATGGAAGCACCATTATGTACCCTACTTTATCGCTCGACCGGAACTCTCTCTGCAATTTCGCAAAGTATGACTGCTGCCTCTCTTCGACTGCAGCCTCCTTCACTTGAACCACCCCCACACATGACTATGCTTCAATACGCCTGGGGCATGTGGATTCGCGGACAATCAGTTCAGTGCAGACCGCAATCTTGTAAGGAACACGGTCCGGAGCGCCGTCTATGGATTCTAAGAGGAGGCGAGCTGCATGATAACCCAGTTCCCTCTTGTGCACTCGCACGGTTGTCAGGGCCGGAGTGGTATGAGCCGCCAATTCAATGTCGTCAAATCCGACCAGTGACAAGTCGTCCGGGACACTGAGTCCTAACTCCTGAGTTGCTTTCATTACTCCAATCGCCATTGCGTCATTGCCTGCGAATATCGCAGTCGGCCTGGGAGACCTCTTCAAAAGACGCTCCGCTGCTTTATAGCCCCCACTGACGTCGTAGTCGGCCACGTCTTCGTAGGCAATAATCATCTCAGGCCTGACCGGGAGGCCGTATGCTTCCATGGCCTGTCTGTAACCTTGATACCGTTCATAAAGAGAGCTATGGGTCATCGGGCCTGAGGTAAATCCGATGTCTCTGTGGCCTAGCCTGATCAGATGCTCCACAGCCTCACGGGCTCCTGCGGTGTTGTCAGTCATAACACATGGAACCTTCGGCTCCACTATGTTGTTGTCCACCAGCACCAGCGGCATCCCCGTAGATACAACCTCATTAATACAATCGAGCTCAATGTCGCAGCCGGCTATGATCAGTCCATCTACAGGGCGCTCCGTTGCGAACTCTGAGATCATGGCCATATCCGCTTCGTGATGAGAAAATGTGGAGAAGAGCACCTGATAACCCTCATCACGCAGCCATTCCTCCACTCCCACCATGACAAGGCCATAGAATGGGTCTGATACAAGAGAACGAAGACGCCTGTCAAAAAGTATGCCTATCCTGTTTGTCCGCCGGCGGGAGAGGCCTGCATCCTGAGGCATCGGATATTCAAGCTCACGGGCTGCTTGAATTACTCTCTCTCTGGTCTCTCGCGCTTATCCTGCCTTTGTTGTTGAGGGTTCTGGATACAGTCGACGCAGAGACGCCGGCTTTCCTTGCTATGTCCTCTATTGTGACTGCCATGACCACACTCTCCGTTCCATCGTGCGCAACTTGCGCAGGTTTGTTGCCCTTATTTTGCCGAAAAATCCTCTATTTTAGCGGCAGCGACCCCGATACAAGCGTCTGCACCGCCGTAGTAGACGTAAACCGTGTCATCCGCTACTACCTGTCCGCAGCTAAAGACTACGTTGGGAACCCAACCCTCTTTCTCCCAATCCAGTTCAGGCTCGAGGATGGGCTTAGCTTGCCGGTACACCAGCCGCGTGGGATCGTCTCCGTCGAAAAGCGCCCAGCCTAGGCGATACCTGTTGTCAGGATCGACGCCGTGGTAGATCAGTGCCCAGCCTTCAGACACTCTAAAGGGTGGGCCTGCAATGCCTATCCGTTCCGACTCCCACGAATCAGGCACTATTTCCATAACGACTTTGTGGTCAGTCCACGTGACCAAATCATCGGAAAAAGCCATCCAGATGTCAGGATGGCGTCTGTGGTACATCCCGTACCTGCCATTGACTTTCTCCGGGAAAAGCGAGGCGTCTTTATTGGGCTCATCGAGAACTACTCCGTGGCGCGACCAATTAACCAGGTCAGGCGAGCTTGCCATGGATATTCTATAGTCTCCGTCGAACCTGGCGCCGAAGGCTGTGTACATCATGTAGAACTTGCCGTCAAGTTCCACTATTCTCGGATCTTCTACACCCCGCTGCTCCTGGGGGCCCTCTCCTTGGAATGTAGGCTTGTCCTTCCTTGCGAAATCCACTCCGTTGAGGCTCACAGCATGCCCCATGGTAGAAATGTAAGGTCCGTACCTATCGTGGCTGGGCAAGTCGCAAGCGCGGTATATAAGGTGAAAAATACCGTCTTTTGCGATAGCCGCGCAGTTAAATACCGCAGACCTCTCCCAACTGTGCTCCGGCACTGGCCTTAGAATAGGCTTGTTGGACAGCCTCTCAAGCTTAACCATTGGCGCACCTCCGTAATTGGAACGTCTTGCGCACTGTTTTGCGCACTTGCACATAATTCTTGCATTAAGTTTGCGCAGGTTGTATTCGACATAGGGGTAAAGGACTCCTTCTTTGCGCAGAAGTTTTCTTTGGGGAGGCACTCGCAAGCAGGGGAAGGACTCGCGGGCATTTGAGTTTTGTAGTCTTAGTTGAACTTGTCTGATGCTAAGTATGAGTTCATTAGTTTTCNNGCCGTCCCCGAGTGCAACACCGGCCTCAGAAAACGTACATACCTTGCGGGGCCACCCTCAACGATACGTACACTTTCTGGAACCAGCGATTACTTATAGTGATCTGCTTAGTTCAGTATCTCAATTATGCCCCCTTGTGATGGCCCGAGCACGAAGGATACCTTCCCGTCTTTTATCTCTATCTCGGCCTCGTGCCGCCATAACCGGGCGGGGCCGCCTCCTGTGTTAGCCGGGACACGGATATTGACAATCTGTTCTTTCGGCTCATGGTTCACGACAACAAACACATCTCTGCCGGGGGCGGTAAACCTTCTCACCTCGATTGCCGGGTTACCGCCTTTCCATTCCACATCCAACCCGGCTGTCTTAGCCACGAGGGAATAGATTTCGTAATATGCGTCCTCGTCGAAAATATGAGGAGTCGTGGCCAGATAGAGTTCAAGCGGAAATCCGATGAATATCGCATTGCCTTTGCCATACGGGTTCACGATAATCTCTTGGCAACCTGGTGTGCCCTGTGCTGGGTACATGACCGGCGTGCCCTGTGCTGCAATAGAGAAGTTCAGGTGTCTCCTTCGGGCAAGGCCTGGAAGTGCAGGCAAAGGTCCCCTAAGCGGCGCCTCAAGACCTGGTACCTTCACAGTCCATTCGCTATCCGCAGGCACACTTGCATGGAGGATAGAGATGCCGAAAACTTCTTCCATCCCGTCAACTGCAACCCCGTCGTAGGAGCAATATAACGTCCCTCCGGATTTTACGAACTCCCGGAGACGCGCAAAATCAGAGATATTCAGTGTCCCTCGGCGTGTGGCGCAGGGGACAAAGAGAGCCTTGTATCGGGATATATCATCTGTTGCCAGCTTGTCACAGGTAATGAAGTCCACATCGAGTCCGGCAGATTTCGCCAGGATAAAGGATGCGAAAAGCGTTGCTGCATTCCTCGTAGGAGTGTTTTCAGGATCAAGATTGTCGTAGTACTTTCTGGGGATGACTATGGCAGCGTCCGCCCGGGCAGGCAAAAGCTCATGTATACGCGCATCCCGGACTGTCCTTGCGAACTCTGAAAGAACAAGCCCTTTCTCTTTGACCTTACCGTCTTTTGCTGTTATCCCAAACCCTACTTCATACGGTGTGGACTCATACGGCAGTCTTGTTTGTTTGACAAAATCCCCGAAACACCAAGCCAATGCCCCGACAACCCCGTTGGCGAAGGCGCTGTAGAGGGCTGCTGAATGAAATCTCGCCTCAACTTCCGGAGCAACCATCTGCGTTGTTGATCCGAACTCCTCTAGAAGGACCCTCTTTCCGCCCATGCCCTCTGTAAACCTGCAAGCAAACGGGACAAAGTAGGTGCTGCGCAGGCTGTCTAAAGGCTCAGGACAGAGTTCAGTATACAGAGGATACGGATGCATACAGAGAATGTCGTTTACTTCCGATACATCACCTATTCTAAAAGGCCCGGGCCAAAACAGGGACGTTGCGTGGATACCGAGGGTTACCTGGCGTTCCGGGTCATAGGCCTTCAGCTCTCGATATAGCAGGTGAGTCCAAAGCCATGCTGCATCTACGGATTCGGGTTTTGCGAAAATATCAGGTTCATTTGAAAGATCCCAGAGCAATATGGCATCCTCATCCTTGTAACGACTGGCAAACTCGCGCACAAGCCTTATCTGGGCTCGGAGCATGAAGGGATCCTCATAAGGGTCGCGCCCTGATCTCCACGGGACATCCCAGTTCTCACCGCTCATGTGTCCCGTAAAGAACGTAGGGATCAGCCCTACACCGTGTGCCTTGCTGATCTTCACCAGCTCATCGAATTTTGCCATTGCTTCTTCAGACACCCTGTAGGGATCAGGTTGAAAATCCTCCCAAAGGAGAAACACCCGGCATGCGTTAAGCGATAGCTCCGCCATCTGCCGGAATTCAGCGTCAATGGATTCGGCGTTCCATTCCTTCCACATATAGACCCCGGTTTTCCGTGGCCAATAATTTACACCGCAAAGAAATTCCTTCATTGAATTATCCGTCGCCGCATCACGAATTGTATCGGCGGACACTGGATTATGACAGACGGCGACTCTGCTTCCCTCCTTTGTGACTTTATCCTCGACTAATTGTCCGATTCTTGCAAGGCATTACTGTCGGATACCCTATGAATAGACTCTGGATTGGCCGTATTCCGGCCATCACATGCATAGATGAGCTGCAGAATTTCGAGCTGTGAGTGTTGGATAGCGTTGCAGAAATTGCCGACTTGTTGTTCTTTGGTTAAACATTACAATATAAGATCCGAGAACTCCTTCTTTCCGGTTACGCCTCTTTACGGACATCGGAGTAAGCCCGGGTCCTGGCAAGAATACGACGAGATACGCTGCGGACGGTCGTTGCTACAACGCCTGCTTCAGGGACGCGGAGGATGAAGACCAGTGCGACATAGCAGATAACACCCACTATGACAGCAATTGCAAGGCACACCAATTGCATGAGGACCGCACTCCCGGGAATGTAGATTTCAAGTGCGCCATGGGTGAGCCAGACTACGACTCCCATAATTGCTGAAGCAATCAGCACGCGCCATAGAGAGTCCAAAATAGCCTTGCCTCCTAACGACACCGGAGACGAGGCGCCTGTTGAAGCAAGTTTCTTTCTAAGGATCCATAGGAGCACCCCTGCCCCAAACGCGCTGGATAAGGTGTTGGCGAGGGCAAGGCCTCCTTGGGCCAATGGGCCTACGAGAACGAGGTTCAGCACGATGTTGATCCCGGCAGAGAAGATGCTGACCATCATCGGAGAGGTGGTGTCCTGCAAGGCATAGAAGGCTCGGCCGGTCATGTCACGCAAGGTGAAAAGGGCAACAGCAGGGGACAGGAATAGAAGAGCCCACGCAGTGGCCTGTGTGGCTGTACTGTCAAAAGCCCCTCTTTCAAAGACTATGCGGACCATGGGGACGCGGAGCACTGCCATACCCACCGCAGCGGGAACCAGCACAAAGCTTATCATCTTGATGGATTCAGAAAAAGCCTTGCTGTATCTTTGCCAGTCGTCTGCTGCGGAAAGACGCGATAGCGTAGGGTACATCACTGTGATGATAGATGTGCCCACCACACCGGGGACGAGCCCCATCAAGCGGGTGGCATAGTTGAGAGCAGCCAGGCTTCCTTCTGCCAGGCCCGATACGAGCATACGATTTACCAATGTGGACACCTGTCCTGCAAAAGTGGCGAGAAGCACAGGGCCTATCAGTGCGCCCATACGTCGGAGACCAGGGTCATTGAGATTCAGGATGGGGCTCCAGCGGTATCCGGTTCTCGCGATAGCCGGCAACTTGAGAACGACTTGGGCTGCGATGGCAACCACCGTCCCTGCGCCGACAGCTCGAATCCCGAACTTAGACCCTAAGAGCAGGATAGAACCGATGATAGTAATATTGTAAGCCAGGCTTGTCATGGCAGGAATTGCGAAATTGTCGTCAGCTTGGAGCATACCCGTCAAAAGCCCTGAAAGCGCCTGAAATAGGACCATAGGAAACATGATCCTGGTCATGGACACTGTAAGAGCGTATACCTCTCCATGGAATCCCGGGGCTACAATGCGGGTTAAGGGGCCGACAAAGAACTCACCTATGGTAATGAAGGCCACAGCCAGGAGGACAGTGGCGTTTATGACTGAGCTTACCATCTTGTGTGCAGCGTCACGTCCATGCGCCTGCCGCACCTGGGAGAACACCGGGATAAACGTGCTTCCCAAAGCTGCAGATACTGCTGAGAAGATGGCTACGGGAATAGTCTGGCCCATTAGGTAGGCATCAGTGGCATATGTAGCGCCAAACACTGCAGCAAGAGACGCTTCCCTGGCAAACCCAAGGAATTTGCTTATTACGGAGAGGGCTGCAACAATGCCTGCCGCTTTTAGGAGGCCTTCTTTAGCTGTCAACAGTCAATCTCCACCTGAAAACCGCCTGTCCTTTGTTAGTCACGCTACGCTTCCGCCGACTCTAATACACTTGTCCCATGCATGGGAGGCAAGTCCCACGAGCTAAGGGCTCGCCTATCATTTTAACGTTGTACAGGATAAGAAACAAGCCAGCGGTTTCAATGTTAAAACTTACAGGGTGTCTTGGTCGAACATGGCTCGCCCAGTGAGCCAGTCCGAGGGATCCGAGGGCTTTGCAGTGGTCGATTGGCTCTTCCCGAGAGTCACTCCGGCAAATCTGAGGGCTTCCCTGTGAGCGACTTGAGCGACTTCAGATCCGGATCTACAGGTTCATTCCACAGGCTATCAATAAACTTCGTATCTTTGTATGTCAAAAGCTCAAGTAGTTGGTTCAAGCTCGTATCTTCATCTGTGTACTCAAACAAGCCCTGCAAATAGCTATTCCCAATCATAGCCCAGATCCTTCCCTAAGTATTTAATAAAAGTGATCTGTCTTTCCCCTAATAACCTGAGAGGCACATAAGCTGAGACCATATCTATAAGCTCATTCTTGATTGTGACGTTCAAATCTTTGCACAAGATATAAGCATCCATGAAATCTTTGGCCGGCTCAGGCCTTGCCTCCAGTATCTTCATGGCCAATGATTGCTGCGCTTTAGGTTTTAGTATCTTCAGATTTGAGTAGACTGCATAAGTCTCCTTGTCTTCTTTTATAAGGAATGGCTATGGACTCCGACACGTTTCAAATGGTGGAGCTGCGACCGGCTAATGGTGTTTTGCCCGCTGTGTTCGACGTCTCATACTCCCTGGACTTTGTGCCCTTGATAAACACGCTACGCGTAGTACCTCTCGTGACTCCAGAGGACTAGCTGCTAGATACTACGCGCAAATCACTGCCTTATTTGTACAAGAGGGCGTTTAGTGCATTCCAGTCCATAGACTCGAGGATACTCCGGGCCCTCTCTGCGTCCGCCTCTATCTCGATGATGATGGCCTGGACGGTCGTGTGCGGAACTCCGTCTCGCTCCGGGAAGCTCATGATCATTCTGTTTTCAACTCTATCGTCTTCATCGAGGCTCCAGCCATTGCCCATGAAAACGTAGGTGCTGCCTTCTCGACTTTCATAGCCTCTCAGGGGCCCCTCTGATACCATGTGTTTCCCTTCTACTCGGAACACGCACGCGCCTGCTATAGGCGGCAGTTCGACAACAGGAGATTCAAGATCCGTCATCCGGCACGGGAACTCATTCACAATTACGTCTACTGACGCTGTCAAATCGCGATTTGCCTCCTGTGCCGTTTGTGCACTGGGCTGATTGGCAGGATCCAACTGCTGCTTAACCTTTTCCATTTCTTTCTCGATCTCTTCCTGCTTGGCCTTGTCCCCCGCGTCTCTGGCTTTCCGCCACTCATTTGACAATTCTATCAGGCGTAGGCGCGGGTCCACTGCCTGCGAGCTATCTGTGCCAGCCTTGCCGGCGGCCAACATGGCCAAAGCGGCCTCGCTCATCGCTTTCGGGTTGTTCCACGTCACATTGTAGTCTGCCTGTATGGGATAGGGTTTGGTCTGCGGTCCGCCAACCCACCGTACTCTCTCAAGCGGCTTGATCGTTGTCTGCCCGTCCAAAATCCAATCTTCCGGGCAGGGAGGAAGGGCTGCTTCAATAGTCTCCATCACGAGAAGGTAGAATTCTTGTTCTTCCTGCGTCGGCTTCCGGATCTCGTCTTCGAAGGCGCCGTCCGCCAGAGCAGGAACGCAAAAGCTGACTGACAACAACACGAGAACGGATACCATGAATGCCCTGAGCATACAACCCCTCATTACGCCAACGAAACCTTTGGCCTCCAAGAGATATCCACCTCTTCCTTTTAATGCTATTATGGTGCTACCTTCGACGTTTGTATGTGTTCTCCTTCCTGTACCGAAGACGAAACGGGAACTGCAACCCTTCGCCCTTCTACCAGGCTCTTCGGAACATGATTAAGCAGACCGGCTTGGTATAGGCAGCCGTCCGTTGAGCCTCCTTCCGCGGCAGCGTGATACTTACTAGAGATACGACACCCTTCGTTCTTTACTGAGAAGCAGCGTCACTGAGAAGATTGCTATGGCAAACCCCAACTGGATCAGGATGCTCCCGTAGATGGGACGCAGGCTCTCCCCGGTGAATCTCGAAAGCTCGCTGATAGCGTCGTTCGCCCGGATGAACCAATATGACGGCAGGAACTTGGCGACAGCCAGCACAGACTTGCTCATGATTGACTGGGGCACGAATACTCCGCCTAAGAAACTCATACCCATGGCAATTACGTTCATTGCTCCGGCTTGTGCGCCATAGCTCTTCACAGAGCTGCCTACCAGAAAGCCAATTCCTGCGCATACAACGGCAAATGCCAAGGTGTTGAGAGAGTACAACCCCGCAAGCCCGGACGGAAGCAGGCTCTTGCCATGCAATATAAAGCTGCCGAGCACGAGTATTCCCCAACAACCTAAGGAAAACACTCCGTGACCTGCTGCAAGCTGCAACCTCATGCTTCTTTTCGGCAACGGAGCGCACAGGTTGCGCATGTAGAGATCCTTTTCATTAAACGCGATCATGATTGAGCTTACGCCTGTCATAATCATGGCGAGTAAAGCATAAGCGCAGTATGCATAGTAGTAAGAGTACGGCTCGGGAGAACCATGGGTCCTGCCGAATGATCTCATGGTGACCTGAGTGTCAACAGCCAAGTCAGCCATGGCGGCTGCAACCAACTGTGCCTGGGACTCTTCTCCGCCGTACAGCCTGTGGAGCCTCACAGTGTTGAGGAACTTGTCAATGCTCATGTCCACGTAGTAGCTGCTGGTAGAGTCAGGCACAATTACTTTCCGGATCGCGCAATCTTCGCCGGACATGAATGCATCTGAAAAGCCGGATGGAATGATAGCGATATACTCCACCTTACGGTAGAAGAGCGCATCCTGGAGTTTCTCCTCATCATCCGGATATGATACCGGTTGGACGGTGTGTGCCAGGTAATCGACTAGGCCTTGCGCAAGCTCGGTATCGCCGTCCCTGTTAATCACGGCAACAGGAATTCTGGTCGGCTCAAATTCACCCAACGCAGTCTCAGGCGCGATGAAGGAGAAAAGAACCGCAAGCCCCACAAAAACACTGAGACTGATTGCCAAAGATACAGCCGAACCGCGCATTACCTTGAAATAGGCCTTAAATACTTGCATATCTTTCCCTCCTGAGCCGCATGAAACTGGCCATACACATCACAGCGGAAATCAGGCACAACATGCCGATATTGATAAAGAACCGGCGGTGGGTGTCGAACACATACAGGCTATAAAATGCGTCCGATATCAGGGCTGCCGGGTTGACGTAAGAGAGAACCGGCGCCTTACCGGCTATGATGTCTTTCACGTCCACCCACATCAAACCAGCCAGGAAGCTCATGAGCATGCTCGTGCCAATGAGAATCCCAATCTTTACCGACTCGCTCCCGCGGATGACCGTGCCTACGAAATTGCCGAATGAGACACCTGCAATACACCCTGCCAAACATGTCAGCAGTACGTAGCCTAGCTGATTTCCGAAGCTAATTCCCAGTACGAACGTTAGATACGCAAGGAGAATCAGCACCTCCGCAAGACTGATGGCAAGCGCTGCTACAGCATCAGACAGCACCACCTGCAGCTTGTGTGTAGGCGCTACGCTGCGCCGCGCTCCCTGGGCGGACAAATCAGCCTGAACGTCAACAGTGTTGCGCAGCCCCCAAAACGCGCTATACATACAAGCCATGGCAATCAAGGTGTAGAAGTAAGCAAGCATGGTATCAGGCACTGCATCGGAAAATGATACTTGGTTGGTATAGCTCTTCCGGTTTCCCAGTTCTCTAATTAGCCGCGGGACAGCCTCTGGGTTCTTCGAGAGTATGCCTGTGACTGTTTTAGTTGTGTGCGCATACTCATCCAAGATCGCCTTGAGTATGCTTTGATTGATTCCCGACTGTTTCACTGTGAGCCCAATCTCATCGCCGACAGTGATGATCCCGGCGACAGCGTCTTCCTCAAGCAATCTCTCTGCTTCGTTCTCATCAGCCAAGGTTAACTCAAGTATCTGAGTTTCGCCTTCCTTCGATAATGATTCCAGCACCTGTCGAAAGGCGACATTCTCACGATAGGCCTCGCTGTCTACGACCACAGTCCTGACTGGGTTGAACCTTTCCAGCTCCACTGTGAGATGGCCGAAGGCAAAATAGAACAACGTCGCTAACAATAAGGGAAAGAGTAGTGTCCAAAAGACTGTTTCCCTGTTGCGCAGAAGGCATTTGAATCGATAGCTGAACACATGCATGAACATACCTTTCTACCCTCCCCTCAGTCCCTGAGCTGCCTGCCGGTAATCTCAAGGAATACGTCGTTTAGAGTCGGCTGCTCTGAGAAAACCCTGTTGAAAGAGATGTCCTGTGATTTCAAGTAATCAAGCAGGTTCAAGAGATTATGCTGACCGCCGTCGTAATGGACTGACAGGCGGTCATCGGAATAATGCGCCCGGGTCACGTGAGGCAATTGCCTGATCCGGGCCAGGTCATCAGTTTCCAGCGTATACATTTCTACGCTGATTGTCTCTCCGTGGTTGATCATGGCTTTAAGCTCTTCCGCCGTGCCTCTGGCCAATGTCTTCCCCTTATCCATGATTACGATACGGCTGCATAGCTGTTCGACCTCTTCCATGTAATGCGAGGTGTATACTACTGTGGCGCCTCCTCGGTTAAGCTCCCGAATCCCCTCAAGAATGCTGTTTCTGCTCTGGGGATCCACTCCAACCGTGGGTTCGTCGAGTATAAGGAGCTCCGGCTTGTGGGCTATACCACACGCAATATTCAGCCTGCGCAACAGCCCTCCTGAAAGCTTCTTGGGGTAAGACTTGCGGAATTCGCCGAGCCCCACAAAATCAATGGCCTCTTGAACCAGCTTGCGACGGGCGCCCGGATCCCGAACATACAAGCCGCAGAAGTAGTCGATGTTCTCATCTACCCGCAGTTCGTTAAAGACAGCCACGTTCTGCATGACAATACCGATATTCTGCTTAATGTCGTAGGCATCCGGCGTCATAGGCCTTCCAAACACCTCGATAGTGCCTTTGTCGTATTTGAGCAGCGCCAGGATGCAGTTGATCGCGGTTGTCTTACCAGACCCGTTAGGCCCGAGTAAGCCTACGATCTCGCCTTCTCTTACCTGAAGATTGAAATGATCCAACGCAAGCAAGTTTCCATACCGCTTGACTAAGTTATGCACACTGATGAGCACAACCATTCCTCCTTGCTCGATGCTGCGTCAATTCTACACGTATCAAGGGTCACACCGTAAGTGCCGGCAATCAGTTCTTAAGATGACAATTGTCACTGAGTAGGAGTTCATTGGTTTTCGCTGGTTTTCCGAGGTCTTGGGATGCAGGTGATTGCAACGAGGGGTGTCAAAATTCGGCCACTAGCCTACGGGCCGGATTTTGCCTGGGCGACCCGCTTGGGGAGCCGTCCCCGAGTGCAACACCGGCATCCCTCAACGGTACGTACACTTACTGGAACTGACGATTACTTATGGTGATCTACTCTTGACTCAGACCGATGAGACTGAAAATTGATAGACACAGGTAGGTATGGTAGACTTGTTGACGAAGGAGACGTGACCATGCCAGGGATTGTCGATAGGCTGCTGGTACTCGGTTGCTGTTCCGCTTTACTGCTAGGGAAGGCGGATGACGTCACTGCCGTCGTGGCGATGCTGGCTGCAACAACAGTCAGCGCACTCAACGGCTACACGAAATCACGCCCATTTCTGATAGCAAGCATCGCATCCTACACTGTGGCCGGCACGGTTTGGCCGGCATTCTGCCTTTTCTTGCCCCTGGTATACTACGATGCTATAGCCGAATCCCATGCAACCGGAAAAGGCGTATGGATCGTTGCTGCCGCAGGTTCGCTTGTGGTTTCGTTCGTAAACCTCCCAACCGGCACATCGCTGATGATTGCAGTCCTGATGGCAGTCACCTATGTGCTGACAGAACGCACGGCAGCGCTGGATCTGAGCCAAACCGAGGCCAAGCGACTCAGGGACAACAGCTACGAAATGGCCATGCTTCTCAGGCAGAAAAACCGGGAGATGCTTGAGAAGCAAGACTATGAGATCCGGCTGGCGACACTGAATGAACGTGGACGCATCGCCCGTGAGATTCACGACCATGTCGGGCACCTGCTCTCCAGGTCGATCCTTCAGGTAGGCGCGCTCATGGTAACCAAGAGCAATGAAGAAGAACGGCAGAGCCTGTCAACTGTCCGTGAGACTCTTTCTGAAGCAATGGATAGGATACGCGCCAGCGTTTATGACCTACATGATGAATCCCTCGACCTCCGGACCAAGGTTGAAGCCTTAGTGCGTGAGTTCACATTCTGTCCGATTCGCCTCGACTACAGGCTGGAACGCGATCCTGAGAAGGATATCGCATACTGCTTCATAGCTGTCGTCAAGGAAGGACTAAGCAATATCATCCGCCACTCAAACGCAACCCAGGTTACCGTTGCGCTCCTGGAACACCCTGCCCTCTGCCAACTGGTGTTGCAGGACAATGGGTCGCAGGCCGGCGGTGAAGTAGAGGAAAGACTCGGCTTGCGCAGCATGGCCCATCGAGTGGACGCGCTCGGGGGTCGACTGGTAATCGAGCGTAGCGGCGGGTTCAGGCTCTTTATATCTATTCCCACGAGGAGGCCTGCAGATGAGAGTGCTGATAGTCGATGATGACCCGCTTGTCTGCCAATCCCTGAAGACTATTCTACAGGCAGACGGTGCCGTTAACGTGGTCGGAATGGGCCATGACGGGCACACGGCGGTCGAGCTCTTTAGGACGCTCAAACCCGATGTGTTGCTTATGGATATCCGCATGGACAAGATGACAGGCCTCGAAGCCTCAGAGCGTATCCTCAGTCAATTCCCTGATGCGCGCATTCTGTTCCTGACGACTTTCTCAGATGATGAGTACGTAGTACAAGCGCTCCGGCTGGGCGCAAAGGGGTACATCCTGAAGCAGGACTTCGAAAGCATCATTCCCGCCCTAAATGCTGTACACAAAGGCCAAAGCGTATTCGGTGATGCAATTGTCACAAAGCTACCCAAGCTGCTCCGAGACGGCGGGCGAGCAGACCTTGCTGAGTTTGGAATCAGCGAGAGGGAACAGAAAATCATTGAACTCGTAGCGGAAGGATTGAGCAATAGAGAAATCGCCGAAACCCTATACCTCGGCGAAGGCACGGTGCGCAACTACCTGAGCGTGATTTTGGAAAAACTGGAGCTCCGCGACCGTACGCAATTGGCTGTATTCTACCTTAAGCGCGCGTAATGAGACATGGTTTCTGTGCAGCCTACCTCTGGGCCTCCCAGAAGCACCTCTTTGGAGAGACTATCTTGCCTTCCTTCTTGCCGTCGCTACCTAAGTCCGCTGATCTCCTATGCAGATCAGTGCCCAAAAGGATCAGTACCCAAAAGGAGTGTATCTGTACCCCTGACACCACATCCAGTGGTTGAACGTCGCTTGCTGAGCCTGCAGCAGTATGGAGTGCTGGAACATGCTCATAGGAGCTCCCTCGGTATCTTGAGATTGAGATGGCCTATCAGGCGCCAGCTTCACGATAATACCTCGCGCCGACTCTTGGTCAGAGCTGTCGCCATGGGCCAGAGAGTGACGCAGAGTGCTCCATACCGCAGGCACTGTTTCCGCAAGTTGTCTTTCCTCCCGGCTCAGTTGAAGCCAGACATCGACCAGCCGGCCTTTGATTTCTTCCACTTCGTCTTCGTCTATCGAGCCAGGTCGAGCCTCCGGATCCCTTTGGAGCAGCTCGGCATAGGCCATGAGTTCGCCGTAAGCCGAAGCAATCAACTCTGTAAGACGAGGATCCCCGGCAACCAATGTCTTGTCGTCCTCAATCATGTGAGTGCGTATCATCCTGACTATAGGGTCATCAGGGTCGCTTTCATCTATCCACTCCAGAACAGATGCAGCCAGTGCCTGTTGGATATCGGCCAACCGGTGCTGGTCGTCAATGTGCATTACTATAGAAACCATATCCGGGTAATCATCATATTTGGCAAGTTCAGCCGCGGATCGCTGAGACCAGCTCTTCTGTAGCTCGCTCAGGATCATGTATTCTTCTGACAGAGACAGTGGGGATCCAAGGGCGAACTCCAGAATAAACATGAACGCATTTGCATTCTCTAGAATTCGTTCCGCCTTCTTGTCATCTTCTCCTGAAGAGGATACCTGCCCTTCGTCAGGTGGCTTTGAGGTTGAACCTGGTGCGATTGAGCCGAGGAATCCCTGAAGAATATATGCGCCCAGGCTTTGTGAGTAGTTCTCGGACGGGGCGAAGTAATGAAGCCACAGAGCCTGTCTTGATTCACTGTCTTTGATAACTAACCCCAGGCCGTCATAGGAATGAGACCCGCTTCCATAGACCAGGTTAAAGAGGACGGTCTCGGATTCAGAATCTGATTCCCAACCGTATGCCTCAAGGCCCGGGTTCTCAGCCTGCAAAGCTGAAAGCATAAAGCGAGCGTGCTCTTCAGCGCTCCAGGTGTGTTCGTAAGGCAGAGAGAAGAAGTATACCTGCTCGCCGCTGTCCTCCCCTTCCAACACGATAACTGATTCATCCTCATGTACCTGCCAACCCTTGGGATAGTGGAAGGAGAACGACCCGTCTTGGGACACATGCTTCGCCCATGTCACCTGGGCCGCATAGGCAGTTGAAGACACGAACAGAACCAAAACAATGCACGCTAAGCAACAGGCCCGACCCTTCATTGCCAATCACCTGTCCTTCTTCCTTTGATGAATCAAGAATGTACATCCCAGAATGACTTACAGCTGCTCGGAGGCATGGGCAGGCACGGCTCCACATCAGTTTCCAACTTACGAGCCGCAGATTGGATACCTGCCAAACGCAGCGTATGTAGTAACTAAGCCCGGTTGAATCAACAACGTCCGCCGGAAATGACAAAGCCCGCTTGAGCGGGCCTGGTTTCCATACAGCTTACTTTTGGATCTCCCAGAAACACCTCTTTGGAGAGACTATCTTGCCTTCCTTCTTCAGTTTAGCCAGAACCTTGTCTACTTCCTTCTTGTCGATACCGGTTGCATCAGCCACTTCTCCTGCTTTTACAGGTTTATCAGACTTCATGAAGAAATCGACTATTACTTCGTAGTTATCCATCGCTATATCCCCTTTCTCGTCTTGCTCAGGGTAATTCCTGCAACTCCCTTCTCCGGACACTCAATCCTCCCATTCTTATGGATAACGAAGTAAATCAGTTCCAATGTGTCAGATTTCGACGCCATCGAGAGAATCCCTTTTCGAGCCATTTGCGTTCTACCAGGCAGCAATTAGCCATTATGAGAGGAACCGATGCGGTGAGGTTGATTAGAAAGAAGGTCGTTCACCCGCTCCGGCCTATGCGAGCCACCTGGCCATACGCTCAATGGGCGCATCATTAATCCCGAGCACCTTCTGTATGGTAAGACCGTCTATGACTGAAAGAATAATATCAGCCTGAACGTCAAGGCCGGACCTATCGTCTCCGTAGATTGACCTGAGCGCATCCTCTATCATCTGTTTCCACTTCAGATACGTAGCCTGGAACCTCTCTCTTAAGTGAGCATCAGAAGCTGCATCGCGGAGCAGGTATATATGAAGCTTACCCCTGGTATCTGCATGGACAATCCGCTCCATGGCGACCTTGAGGATTTCGGAAGGCGCGACTTGCCCTCGGATACTTTCAATCCATGACAGGATGTCTTCGGTAATCAAGTCCAGATTTCGTTCAGCCACATCGTAAACCAGGTCGTTTTTGGACGAATAGTAGTAGAACAGCGTCCCCTTGCTGATTCCGACTTCACCTGCAATATCAGCAAGACTCGTGTCTGTTACACCTTTTTCAGTCATGAGCTTACTTGCTGCCTCGATAATCCGCTCCTGGGTGCTTCCTGCTAAATCGTCCATAGAAGAATCCTTCCCCTCAAGTTCGTTCACTTTCTTTTTCATCGTCCTTCATCTTCCCTATTCCATAATCTCCTACTGATCCCTATCCTCCCCCTACCGGTGAAAGCAGCACTACCTCATCCCCGGACTTAACTGGAGTCCTAAGCAATTCGAGGGAAGTAATGTTCGTCCCGTTCACAGAGATGGATGCCTTGCGAAGTTCTGGAGGTTTGGCAAGGCCTGTCATCTTGCTTACTACCGTTAGGAGTTCATCAACTGTTCCTGCTTGGGATGCGTCTACTCTACGTGAGCCCATGCCCAGCATCTCTCTGAGTGGTCCGAATACCCGCACCTTGATCATCAGTCAACCTACCCCCTCAATGCCGAGCTTGACCAGCTTTTCCTTTTTCGGCAGTCCGTTCCGATCCCAGCCTCTGATACTGTAATAATCTTCTTTCAAAGCCTCCAAAGGGACTTTGCTCTTTGGAACCATGGGATCCTGTGGCTGCTTGGTAAGCCTCTCAGGCAGAGCATCGTCTGCCGCAGTCACTCCTCTTTTGACATTGAACATGCGCTCTAAGTTATATCCTCTCTCACCTATCTCTTTGAACCTTCCGAAGGTTATCTTCATACCGGTTACTTGGGTGATCGCGTGGGTATGCCAAAGACCCGGGAAGTGGAACAGCATCATCCATGCCGGCATTTTCACAATACCTGCCATCAGCGGACCGAGACGGGTCATCGCTTTATTGAGCGTCCTGGTTACCCAGCTGTTCGCATCCTCAAGCATGAAAGCAGGCATAGCAAGGTAACATGTGAATAGACAACTACCTCCTGCAGATGCGGCTTCCATGATGTTCTGAAACAAGATAGTAAGCGCAGCCTTAGAGTTAGTTGTTAGTGGGTCGAGGTTGAGGGCAAGCCCTTCCAGGAGGACGAGATATCCCCCGTTGAGGTGACATCCGCCTCTGTTTGACGTAGTATACCCAAGACCCATTCCGACTGACCTGCGAGGTTCATATGCTGAAATCTCCAACCCTTTGGAGTGCATGGCAAACTCTTTGCCTCCGAATTCTTCAGAAAGGCGCTTTGTGCCGTCAGCCAAGAGATCACCGATACCTTCTCTGTTTGCGATCTGCTTGAATATGTCTGAGAGGTTGTCCACCTCGCCGAATGCAAGGCCATTATCCCAAAGGCCTTTTTCATTGAGCTCCATGGCAAACCCGATGGTGCTGCCTGCTGATATGGTATCCATGCCAAGCTCATCCAGAAGATAGTTCCATTCGAGAATCAACTCGAGGTTCGAGTTCTCGAGGTTCGGGCCTAATAATCCTAAAGTCTCAAGCTCAGGGCCTTTTACTTGCTTGCCTACTACCTCCACAACTCTTCCACATTGTATAGGACATGTAGTACATCCTTTGTTCTTAATGAGATGCTGCTCCTTTAGAACCTCTCCTGACACAGCCTCGAACTCATCGAATTGACCTCTTGCGAAGTTCCGGGTTGCAAGGATGTTGTGGTAATGCATCGGCGTGATGAGCCCCGCGGATCCCAGTTGAGGAAGTTGAACCCCGGTCAACGGATGTCCCTTGAGGGCCTTGGCCCATTTTTTGAATATTTCCCTTGCCTTTTCCGGATTGTGAGGAACCGCTTTCTTAGTGCCACGGGCAGTAACTGCTTTCAGGTTCTTGGACCCCATAACAGCCCCTACCCCTGCCCTTCCAGCCACCCGCTCCTCGCTGACAATGGACGCATAAAGGACAAGGTTCTCACCTGCTGGGCCTATTACTATCTTCCCGGATTTTCGAGGAAGCGCATCTTGCGTCTCTCCGGTTGTCATGCCCCATAGCGGACGGGCATCATGAAATATAACTTCTTCGTCATCTATCTCGATCCAGACAGGCTCAGGCGACTTGCCTGTGATTATGACCCCGTCATACCCGGCTTTCTTAAGGTTCAATCCGAAATTTCCGCCGCAGTTGGATGATGCCAAAAGATTAGTAAGCGGTGACAAAGTAGAGATATTAAACCTACTGGAACTGGGCGCCCCTGTCCCGGTGAGTGGGCCTGTGGTCACGACAAGCGGGTTATCCGGAGAAAACGGGTCAATGTCAGGGCTGACTGTATCAGATATTATCTTAGCTGCCATGATTTTTCCGCCGAGATACAGCTTGCGCTCGTCGTCAGTCCACGGATAATCTGAGACCCGGCGCGAGCTCAAATCTATCTTGAGGACTTTTCCCATATAGCCCCCGTATCGACTTTCCATACTTGTTCCCCCTTGATGCTATACCTTGGTACTACCTCAAAAGGCTTTCTCCAGAATGCCTAACACGTCACTTTCACTTGCTTCAACCGGATTAACTATTATTGCGCCGTCATTTATGGCTGCCCTTGCTATCTTAGGAAGGTCGTCCTTCTCTACACCGACTTCACTCAGTCTGGTGGGCAAGCCACAGATCTTGTTGTAGTTTTCAGTCATCTCGCGCACTGTATCAATGGATTTACGTGCTCTTTCCGGTGCAGGCGTATGTGCATATACCTCTGCCCCTGCAAGCGGCAGAAGCAGTCTTGCGTAGTATTCAGCTACTGCGGAAAGATTGTATTCCATCCCGTAAGGGAGGAGAATCGTCATGCAGTCTCCGTGTGGTGCCCGGGATACGCCTCCGCATGCATGGCCCATTGCATGGACTATTCCCACCATTGAGTTGGAGAATGCCACTCCGGCCAGGAGTGAAGCATTTGCCATTGCGAGCCTGGCTTCCTTGTCACTGCCGTCCTCGACCGCTCTGGGAAGATACTGCCTGATGAGGTTAATAGCGGTGAAGGCATACGCATCGCTCAGAGGGTTTTTCTGTATGCATGTATACGCTTCAACCGCATGCACAAGCGCGTCCATACCGGTGGAAGCTGTAAGACGTGCAGGCAGAGACTCAGTCATTCTCACATCGAGAATAGCTGCATCAGGCAGGACATTAGGTGAAACAAATTCCATCTTCACGTTTCTATCAGGATCTGCTATCACCGCAACCCCTGTCACCTCAGAACCTGTCCCTGCCGTGGTAGGCACTACTATAAACGGCACTGTCCTCGCATTAAGTATCTCTACCCCCATGTAGTCCAGGAGATCATCCGTTCCTTGGGATATGCAGGCACATACCCCTTTGGCAGTATCTATCACTGAGCCTCCGCCGACTGCAATTACTGAGTCGCATTCCATCTCATGATAGATACGTGTGATTTCGTTTACGACTTTCACGGAGGAATCCGGAGGAATGTCATCATACAAAGCGCCGATGACTACTTCAGATTCGCCGCACGCGTCAATAACCGTCTGCGCTAAACCTATCTTAACTAACATCCTGTCGGTGAGCAGGATAGGCTTTCTGGCATCGAAGGCTCCCAGCTCTTGCGGAATGTTCTCAAGAGCTCTGTTGCCGGATAAAATCTTCACAGAATTCATGAATTCGTAGTAGGACGGAATCATATTTCATCCTCCTCTTGTTACACTCCGAAGATAGTATGGAAATAGACTGAAAACTTAGATGAACTCCGCTCAGGGGGCCTCTTCAGGATTTTCTTGTTTATGAAGTTTGGAAAGAGGTATGACTCGACAATGTAAAGGCACCGGACCATTGGCATCCCAATAGAACATAGATCGCCTTTGATGGAAAATCTGTGTTCTGCGTAGGCTCTGTCAATTCCAATCTGTCCGGTAAGGATGAGCAACGCGGCTTCGATGTTATTGAACATGATAATGATGTCTGCATCCGGAGTGTTTACATTGCCAAGGAAACGTAGTCTCGTGCCTTGTTTCCTTATAGACATGTATGGACCGCAAGGTGCAACTCCTATGACAATCGTAGTGCCGTCTTCCCATCTTCCAACCTCATCTTGGACATACTCATCGACATATGCAGCAGCCTGGAACCCTCTACCTAAGAACCATAGAATTACTGAGGCAAGAATTCGCTTGGATGTCTTCGGAGGAGGCTTAATCTCCTCATAAGCGCGTCCCAACGTACCGGCACCTGCCTTTCCTCGGTCGGTTGACCGACTGATTCAAGGCTATCATACATGGTTATATATGTCAATAATATGCTTACTGCTTCTATTGCATGGATAGCTGTAGCAACCATTGCCGGCGTATCTGGCAACCTCTAATGTGATCTCTGCAGCTTGCTGACAAGGGATAGGGATCTCGACCATCTGGTGACTCGCGCTAGATTCTATATAACAGATGCAAATGTAGAATTCTATTTGCAAACATGACTGTGATTGATATAATAAACATATTATTATGTATATAGTTACATGATTATCTATAAAATTATTAGTAGAAGGGGGGAATATTCGCGTGAAGAATCTTTTGTACAAGAGAAATCCCATGCTGGTTCTCTCTTATTTGAGCAAGTCAGACGGACCCACATATGGTAGAAAGATATCAAAAGATATTGGGATCAATCAGGGAGGCGTAAGCGTCATATTAAGAGATTTTGAAGATACCGGCCTTGTTAAAAGCAAAAATGTGGGTAAGACCATTCTGTATTATGCAAACAAACATGAACCTATTATGAAAGCATTTAGGCTGTTTGAAAACTTGTTGGAACTAACATGCTTAGTCAATGAACTCAAGCAATACGCAAGAGAAATCATACTTTTTGGTAGTTGCGCCAAAGGTGAAGATGACAATAATAGTGATATTGATCTCTTCATTGTCGCAGACAATGATAATCATCAAGCAATCAGAGACGCAATCGCGGGCTATGAAATTGATAGGTCAATCAACCCTGTGTTGGTGGATACCTTGGAATTAGTGGACATGCAAGAAAATGATAAGGTATTCCTAGATGAAGTCTATAAAGGTATACGATTGTGGGAAGGAGGCAGAGATTTGAGTGAAGAAATTCATTGGTAGGGGTAAATTGAAGAAGGCCGCAATTTCTGAGGAAATGATTGCTAAAGAGTTCAATATTGGTGTCAAAGATTTGGCATCTGCACAACAGAGCTTTGATCTGGGCAATTACAAATGGGCAACAATCCAGGCCTATTATGGAATATATCATGCTGTTCGTTCCCTCGTCTTCAAATCAGGATATAGAGAAGAAAGCCATTTTGCTTTGAAGGTGGCTTTCAAAGAGCTTTATATAGATACTAGCATTCTGGATCTTGACGTATACAGGACTCTACAAAGAGGGATGGACTTAAGAGAACTGGCCGATTATAAAGAGACATTCTCCGAGAACAGCGCAAGAATACTCATGAGAAATGTTGGTTTGTCTTTGGACAAAATAAGGGACTTCCTATTAAGTGAGGGCATTGAACTAACGCGAGGAGAGAAATGAAAAGCACAAATCTGAAACAAGATATTATTCCGGACCTACAATCCCTAGTGGAATTATACAATTCTGCAGGATGGTACATCTACACCAGGGATTTGGACAAGCTAAGGTGCGCTTTCGAACACTCTCTAAAAGTCGTTACTGCATGGGATGGAGAACGGCTAGTTGGATTATTGAGAGCTGTCGGGGATGGCTGTACAATCGTATACATTCAAGACATATTAGTATCACCAGGTTACCAAAGACAAGGAATTGGTATCCGCTTATTGGGACACCTTCTTGATATTTACAAGGATGTAAGACAGAAAGTGCTGATGACCGATAATCAGCCGGATACAATATCCTTCTACGCAAAAAATGGCTTTGTTCCAGTTGAAAAATATGGCGGAGTTTCATTTGTGAATTACACTTTTGACGATGAACAAAGCAAGCAACAAAACACCTAATAAAGAGATTGAATCGACTTGTAATGGAGTGCCTCCTACTAGTCCGTCATCTCAGCAAACATGCCGTATGAACACGAAGCAGCAGCAGCCGAGAACACCCGGCCACTGCCACTCCACGCTCTATCAGTCTATTGCCTGCAGCACGTAAGCCATACTGGTCGACAGCTTACCACGTGTAAGCTACACTAACACTACCTATTTCACAACCAGCTCCAGTGGAACAGGTATGAACTCATCCACCTTCACGCCGTCAAGGACCTGCTTCGCGGTGTCTACGGCCATGCTTCCCATAACGCGAGGCTTCTGTGCAACTGTAGCGACTAACTTGCCGTCTTTTACTGATTTCACTGCATCGTCTGTAGCATCAAAACCGACTATCTGAATAGCTGACAGTCTGCCGGCAGCTTCTACAGCCCTTAGCGCACCCAGCGCCATCTCGTCGTTGTGGCAGAAAATGCCGTCAATCTCCGGCTGGGCCTGGAGTATGTTCTCCATGACTGTCATGCCTTTCGCTCTGTCGAAGCCTGCTTCTTGCCTGGCGACGATCTTGATATCGGGGTATTTCTTTATCACTTCGTTGAAGCCTGCCCCTCTGTCGCGTGCTGCAGAAGTCCCTGGTATGCCTTCGAGCTCCACCAGCTTGCCTTTGTAATCCACCAATTCGGCCAGGAATTCGCCGGCCATACGACCGCCTTCCACGTTGTCAGACGCGATGTGACAAACAACTTCTCCGCCGTCTGCGCCTCGGTCAACAGTAATCACCGGTATGTTCGCTTTGTTCGCTGCTTTAATCGCAGGGACTATAGCTGCAGAGTCACAGGGATTGACCAGAATGATACTGACCCCTTGCTGAATGAAGTTCTCTATCTGCGACAATTGCCTGTTGGGATCATTCTGCGCATCAGCTACAGTAATGCTTAACCCTGCCTTGTCAGCTGCCTCCAAAGCTCCGTCTCTCAGATCCACAAAGAACGGGTTATTGAGGGTAGAAACGGCAAGACCGATTTCAGGAGCGGCTGCACTTACCATCGAAGCAGCCATACCCCCTATCATGAGTACACACAGCAACACTGAAAGCGTCCTAGTCAACTTCATTGTAAGCGTCTCCCCTTTTCATTGTACTGTTAATCGCCTGGGAACTCGTAACACGCCTGTAACACGCCTTTAATGTACCGGCATTGTCCGTTATTCACCTGACCCTTCCAATCACTCCCCTTCCTATTTGCAGCAGTCCATCCTTAGAAAAGACCATCGACTCCTGAGTATAAAATGACGTTAGCGTATGGTTTGAACTCACCGGTTCTGACAACTGCCTTTGCGGACTCTGTCAGTTCCTTCAGTTTTGAATGGGGCACAAATTCTACTTTGTCATCTCCCAAAGCATCTGTTATGACTTCGACCGCACGCCGGTTTTCTTTCTTCGCCTCCTCGGCCATAACCGCCTGTTCAACTTGTAATTCCTCAACAATGGCATGGAATACCTGATTGAAAGACGGCACATCTCGCACCAAAGACAGATCTATCCTCTCAACTCCCTCAGGGATGGGAAGTCCTGCATCGCATATGACAATTGAATCTGTATGTCCCAGGCTGGCTATGGCCCTGCACAAAGCGGGGTTGATTATTCCGGATTTTTTCATTATTCACAGTCCCCCATTTTGATCTTCTCACCTTGAGTCAGCGGTGCTGTGGAACGCTTTATCCATGAGCACAGCTGCAAGAATCACGGCGCCCTTTGCCACATCTTGATAGAACGGAGATACGTTAAGCAGGTTGAGTCCGTTTGCCAGCACTCCTATGATGAAGGCACCTACGAGCGTCCCCCGTACCCCACCCTCACCCCCGGATAGGCTCGTTCCCCCAAGGATAACTGCAGCGATAGCATCAAGTTCATATCCGGTTCCTGCAGTGGGCTGAGCAGAGAGCAGCCTGGATGTTAAGATTACCGAAGACAACCCTGCAAGAAAGCCACACCACATATATACCAGCATCTTGTTTCTCTCAACATTTATTCCTGAAAGCCTGCAAGCTTGCTCATTACCACCAATAGCGTAGACAAGCCGTCCGAACTTAGTCTGATTTAGGACAAATCCTACGACTATGTAGACCACAGCCACAATCAGCACAGGCACTGGAATCCCGGCTACAAATCCACCGCCTATCATGTCAAACACAGGAGAATCAACCAGCAAAGGCCGGCCCTCCGTGTAGACGAGGGTGAACCCTCTGGCAAGGGCCAGTGTGGCCAGAGTAACGATGAATGGCGGGAGTTTGGTATATGAGACAAAGAAACCGTTGACAGAGCCGATCGTAAGCCCGACCCCCAGCGCTACAAGCACTGCCAGCCATGAGTTACCGGTAGCATGCAACGCCCCTGCTGCAAAACACCCTGCCAAAGCGACAGTCCCGCCCACTGAAAGGTCTATCCCTCCAGTGAGGATCACCATGGTCATGCCTGCTGCCAGCGCTCCGTTAATCGCTACTTGCCTCATTATTGTTAGGAAGTTGGAAATGGTGAAGAATCGAGGATTCATAAATGAAAGCGCAATAATCATCGCCAAAAGTATGAAAGCCATTCCGAAACGCCTGAGAACATCGATAAAAGATTTAGGCTCCAACAGCGCTACCCCCAGTCGCCAATCTCAATACCGCTTCCTGCGTGCATCCGGCACCTGTCAACTCCCCTACGACCTTGCCCGAATGCATCACCACGACTTTATCGCTCATCCCCACAATCTCCGGAATCTCAGAAGATATGAGAAGGACTGCCTTCCCGTTGCGGGCCATCTCTCCTATGAGTCTATAGATCTCAGCCTTTGCTCCCACATCTATACCGCGCGTAGGCTCACACATGATCATCACGTCAGGGTCGACAGCCAGCCATTTCGCGAGAACGACCTTTTGCTGGTTGCCCCCGGATAAATTCATCACAATCTGTTTCGGGGAAGGAGT
>MTKW01004040.1_pt1 | contig 30026 bp, 25 predicted proteins | sample 1042761 | NCBI WGS metagenome assembly MTKW01 (sample SAMN06205366, study PRJNA360243) | anaerobic digester metagenome | biome: Wastewater treatment plant; feature: Anaerobic digester sludge; material: sludge; isolation source: anaerobic digester fed with sludge from wastewater treatment plant ...
AACTCCTGCAAAGTTATAAGGGTCAATATGCTGTGGAACAGAACTTTGCATTCCTTAAGGATTCCTTGATTGTGAATGACCTCTTCCTGAAAACGCCATCAAGGATTGATGCGCTCGGAATGATCCTGATTATCGCCTTGATGATCTACCGTCTCATGCAGCGGATGATGAGGCGCTTTGTTCAGGAAACCGGAAGATTACTCCCTGGCTGGAAGACAAGCCGCGACAGCGACCGACCAACAACCTACATGTTGACGTGGGCGCTCAGGGATATGCGCGTCTATAACGTTCGAGGCCAACGAATCTTCGCTAAACCGCCTGATGAACGACAAAAACGCTATCTGGAGGGACTGGGGCTCGATGAAAACGTCTATCTTCAGCCGGGAATCAAATGTAGGCCGATAATTCCGACGAATCAAGCGGCTAAAGGGTGCGGAAAGTGAGATAAAAGCATAGCTTCGTAGTAATTAGAAAGAACCGTATACTATAAAAGTTCGGGAAATTAGGCTCCTTGCAAGACCTTATCGAGACGATTGTACTCGCGGGCTCGCTCTTCAATAAGGCTGATCCGATAGCGTATCAATTCCTTCAACTCGCGATCCTCGCGGCTACGCACAAAACTCGCTTTCAACAATCCGTGACGTAATAAGCTGGCGATCCATTGCGCATCACAGACATCCGTCTTGCGACCAGGCACGGCTTTGATATGTTGTGCATTGACAAGTATGGCACGCACGTTCATCACTTCCAAAATATTGTAGACGGGCTTCCAGTATGAACCCGTACTCTCCATCGCTACCATCTGAATCTTTCGTTCCAATAACCATTCGCAAAGCTCAATCAGTTCTCCGGTCATCGTGCCAAATGTCCGAATCTCTTGTTGATTCTTCTCGTCTAAACAGCAGGCAACGATCTTTGCTTTGTGAATATCCATCCCACAACAACGCTCATATACGACTTCCATAGAATCCTCCTAGAGCGCGGCATCTCATATCACGTTGATCTATTACGCGTGCTCGGCTAGGCCGACAACAATGTGTGGTACAAATAAGATGCCAAATCAGACTACATAACAGGCTCGGAGCACTATTGTGACCTCGATCTCTGTCGCTAAGAAGATTCTACGCTATAATCGCCGCAACAGGCCGGTTACGTGGCGCGTGGTGAGGCAAAGAACACGACGCCTCATGGTGGACTACATAACAGGTTACTTTGGCATTCAGCGAGCAGTAGTCTCTACGTACAAAGCCACTGATACATCAGGCAAGCGACACGCCATAGTGTCACGACGTAACGAAAGCCGTAACGAGTTTTTAGCTCGATGCGACGAGCTTGACCGACTGACGAATGCTGAATGGCGGATGGACACGCTCAAGGATTTGTTTGAGCTGTTCGTTACGCAATATCTAAAGGTTTATAATTCCAAGTCTGACACAGAGATCACACTTTATCTTTATCGTGATCACGTCGCGCCATTTATTGGCAACCGCAAGGTCTCGGAGATCAAGCGTTCCGACGTATACAACGTGCTGACCTATGCTCTAAAGAGGGGTTTGTCACCATCCACGATCAAGAAGATTCGAGGCTGTATCTCCCGCCCATATAATTGGGCGATCAACTCACTCGGCATGGCGGTTACGTCTCCAACTGCCGGACTTGTCTTCAAGTACAGCGCGAAAGACAGTAAGCAACAGCCGATCCGTGTCATCACGGACGACGAGGCTAGGCGGTTCTTTGAGGCATCGGCAGGCACAAAATATATCAATTACTTCCGCCTACTGTGCGAGACCGGAATGAGGCCGTCAGAGGCGTTAGGCTTACAGGTGCCGGACGTGACCGGAACTGACATCAAGATCAGGCGAGGCGTAACAGCGAGGGAATTGTCAGAACTCAAGACCGACCGAGCGATCAGGGATATACCGATCACCGACAAAGTAAAAGAGATCCTTGACGACCAGATCAAGCGCGTCGGTCTGTCAACCCGTGAGCATTGGCTCTTTGCGTCGCAGAAAGGGCAACCGAAAATGAGCATGATTGTGACGTCGTTCAAGCGGATACGGCGAAAGACAGGGAGGTCGGGGCGAGGTAAGAAGTTATCCATAACCACGCCGCCCGTCTCGTTCTCACTGTACGACTTCCGCCACACGTTCGCAACCAGAATGGCGAGCAGGAGGATGAACCCGAAGACGCTCCAGTACATCATGGGGCATGCAGATATCTCAACGACACTCCGATACTACGTCGGGGTAACCAACGAGATAATGGAAGACGCAAAGAAAGTCATGTCGTCGTAAAGGGTGCAAAAAAGGGTGCAAAACAAAGAAAAAGAACGATATTTCGAGAAAGTATAAACCCTGTAACCTTACAGCCACAGGGTTTATACATTGGCGCGCCCGCCAGAAGTCGAATCCGGAGCCTTCTGATCCGTAGTCAGACGCTCTATCCAATTGAGCTACGGGCGCATAACAGCTTTCCCATACTAACGCCGAAAAGCGAAGTTTGTCAAGTGTTCGAATCGCCCGGCTTGTAATCCCTATTTTTGACGCGCCGATAAGCCTCCGGTGTCGGCGCCGGCCTCGGTTCGCCCTTGCCGTCCATCCACCAACGCCCCGTCAACGTACAATAATACAACAGTACGTCTTTCCCCTTGATGCGGCAGATCCAGCACTCACCGGAACCGGCGGATCGCGCCTTTCGAAAGCCAATATACCGCGAAGTTGTGATCTCATAACGCGTGCCGTCCTCCCACGTGATCGCAAGCGGCTTCCGCACGCCTGACGAGCGCATCTCCAACAGAACGGCGACGGGGACGGGTCTGCTCATGGTCCGAAAAATCCGACGGGATGAATAACGTTTTCACATTTGATGTCGTGTTCCGTCAGCGCTCGATCGACGAGCGAGATGCCGCGTCGCACGGAGAGTCCTCCGTATCGTCCCCTCAGATCGTCAATCGTCTCCTCAAGACGGAGCATCGCCTCGCGTTTTACTTCCTGTACGAGGTAAGACTGCTGTTTCAGACGAGAAACCGGCACGAGATTACAGGCACGGACGCCGAGACTTCGAATCTTTTGTCCCCGTTCGAAATGTTCCAAGATGAGCTCCGTCGCCGCAGGCGCGATCTCGGCGCACAGCTGTGTCGGAAACGGGAGAGGCGCCTGTCGCTCAAAATTGCAAAGCTGGTAGTCGCGCATGCTGATCTGGACAGTCCGCGCAGCCATGCCGGCGTCTCGCAGACGGCTTGTCACCGACTCGGACAACATGTAGGTGACGGCTTTGATCTCCTGCTCCGTATAGAGATCGTGGTGCGTGGTGAGAGAATTGCCGACCGACTTTACCGTGCTCTCCCGCTCCGCCTTGGCAACGGGTGTCTCGTCGAGACCGGTCGCGAACGTATAGAGACTCAGGCCGACGACGCCGAAAACGGAGCGAAGGTACGCCGGTCCCAGGGCGACGAGCTGCCCGATGGTGCGAACGCCGATACGACGCAATTTACGTGTTGTCGCCCGACCGACGTAAATGAGATTCTCTACGGGAAGAGGATAGACGACATCGAGGTAATTATCGCGCGTAATGGCGGTGACGGCGTCCGGTTTCCTCAGATCGCTGCCAAGCTTGGCATAGATTTTGTTCCAACTGACACCGATGCTGACAGTCAGTCCAAGCTCTTCTTTGACGCGTCGCCGCAGCTCTTCGGCGACGGCGAAGCCGTCATCGCGAGGACAGCCGGTGAGATCGAGCCAGCACTCATCGATGCCGAAAGGTTCCACACGATCGGTGTATTCACAGTACATTTTGCGTGCCAGACGGCTGTAATGAAGGTATCGGGAGTAGTCGGGCGGAACGAGGATCAAGTCGGGACATTTCTGTTTCGCCTCCCAAATCGTTTCTGCCGTCTTGACGCCTGCCATTTTTGCGATTTGATTCTTCGCCAGGATGATGCCGTGACGGTTTACGGGATCGCCGGCGACGGCACAGGGAACATCTCTCAGCGCCGGATATCGCAACATCTCCACACTGGCATAAAAAGAGTTCTGATCTACATGTAAAACAACGCGATCCGTCACCGCGCAACCTCCTCTCGCCTACACCTGAATGGCGTCAGGCGGCAGGTTCGCACCACCAGCGGTAGGATGAAGCGTCATAAAACAACTTCATCGGCATGCCTTCGACCATGCAGAGAAAACGCCAGGCATCCGATCCGTCTTTCGCGAGGTTATCGAGCGGTTTCACGAGTCGACGGTCGACGGGAATGGCCATGCCGTCATCGAGACGGATCTCAACGGGGAACAAATCTCCCTCCGGACTGAACTCCGCGATTACCGTGATGTAAAGTCGCTTTGTGTTGTATTCAAACATCTGCCTTACCTCCAAATAGAACGATTGTTCTATTTAAGGGTATCACGAACGTTTGTTCGTTGCAAGCGCAAAAAATAGCGCAGCATGACGTTCGCTTGACAAATTTATGACAAAGCGAGCGTCGTCTTGCCGGCGGCGCTTCTCCCGTCAATCGCGATGACTACGCGCTCTTTTTGCTGTCGCCGCTCGTCGATCGAACGGATGATGTCATCGACTCTAGCCATCGTCGGATTCGTCGTGGATCAGCTGTGCGACCGATTGAAGATGGTCAATGATGGGCAGATGTTGCGGGCAGACACTTTCGCAGGCACTGCAGGCGATACAGTCATCCGCCTTTCCTCCTTTTTCTCCCAACCGCTTGAACGTCGAAAAAGAGGACCCGCGCTGCGGTTCGCCGAACATCATAAAGTTGTTGTACGCTTTGAAATAGTCCGGGATGGCGATTTGTCTCGGGCAGCCGTCAAGACAGTAGCCGCAGCTCGTGCAGGCAATCGCCCTACACTCCGAAAAGGCATCGATTACTTGCCCGATCACGGCGTGCTCATCGTCCGATAACGGTTTGAAATCGCGCATCGTTCGAATGTTGTCGAGAAGTTGTTCCTCGTTGCTCATGCCGCTTAAAACGTAATCGACCGAAGCGAGCGATGCGGCATAGCGAATGGCCCAAGACGCGTCGGAGACATCCGGCGCGTACGCCTTGAAGAGCGCCGACGCTTCAGGAGGAAGCGAGGCAAGCGTGCCGCCCTTGACAGGCTCCATGATCATGAGGCGTTTGCCGTGCCTGACGGCCGTCTCGTAACAAAGGCGCGATTGAATCTCCTCGTCCTCCCAGTCAAGGTAGTTGATCTGCAGCTGAACATAGTCAACTTCAGGCTGCTCCGTCAAGATTGTGTTCAAGACTTCAGCCGAGTCATGAAAAGAGAATCCCGTCTTACGGATAAAACCTTCGCGCTTCTTCCGCTCGATGAAACTGAACGCATTGACTTCTTTACACTTCTTATATCTCGTCCTGTTAAGCCCATGGAGCCAATAAAAATCGAAGTAATCAACACCGCAACGTTTAAGCTGTTCCGTGAAATATTTGTTCAGATCTTCTTCGCGCTCGACGAGCCATATCGGCATCTTGTCCGTGACGGTGAAACTGTCGCGGTCATAGCGGTTGACAACCGCCTCGCGGAAAGCCGACTCGCTTCGCTCGCCATGGTACCCGTAAGCCGTATCGAAATGGGAAAACCCGCTCTCCATAAAGAGATCGACCATCTTTTTAAATAGGTCCATATCGATTGATTCTTTTTTATCGCGATCCAAGATGGGAAGTCTCATCAAACCGAATCCTAGTTGTTTCATAAATAACCACCCTTCACACATGACCTCTGCCCTTCAGGGACAAGGGCATTGACTGAATATCCATTTTACATTATGAATGCGGTCAACGGAGCTGTCCGGCAGAGCGGCCGAATAACATGACGCATCACCCTGCGCCGGGGAAAAGTCAGCAGGCATGATTTGTTTGTGAGACAATGGAACCAGCTATCACTCAAGGGGAGCTGAGACGATGTTAAAGAAGAAGACTTTTCGCACGTACGATGAACAAATCGACTTTTTAAAAAGTCGCGGTATTGCGATTGAGGATGAAAACGAGGCGATCGAGGCGTTGAGCACATATTCCTACTACTCGCTTGTCAACCTCAACAAGCACCTCTACGGAGGCTTGAAGGAGAGGCAGTTTGTCGGCAATCCTTCGCTTCTTGATCTGCAGCTCGCTCATATGCTGAACATGAACTTCTATCAAGTCGTCCTCAAGGGCATTCTATACATTGAGACGTCTTTCAAGACAAAACTGGCGTATGTAATCTCACGAAAATACGGCGAGACGAGTCGCGACAATATAAGCGATCCGAACAACAACTTTCTCTATCGCGGCTACTACGAAGACGTTCATCCCGTCTCGACGAATACGTTGCGATCACTCGCCGGTAAACTCCGCTATCTCCAATCCGATAAAGACAAAGAATCCTATTCGCGCCATTTTTTGCTCGCCAACCGTCAACTCCCTCCGTGGATTTTCATACATGACGTCGAATTCGGGATCGCCATCCAGTGGTACAACATTCTCCGCGAACAGGACAAAAATGAAGTCTGCGAAACGATGATCTGGGGACAGACAGGCAGCAAGCCGCAGGACATATCGATCGAGAGAGCGAAGACGTTTCTATCCGGCGCCTTACAAATACTGAGAGAATACAGAAACACGATCGCACACGGTCAGCGCGTCTTCGCGAGCGAAATTGAAAGCTCGCTCCCCGAAGAGGAGCTATTCATGTTGCTCCCCGAAGGCGTGTTGACAAGGCAGGAATACGATGCCGGCATCGGCACGAACGATCCCTACGCCTGCCTGCTTTCCATCGTGATGTTCATTCACGACCCCATCCTGATGATGAGCTTCCTATCCGAGCTGCAATCGCAGTTAAAATTTGCCCGTATGATGCAGACAGCCGTCTCCTCCGAAATGAAAAGCCCTGCTGAAATTCTCGGTATTCCCCCGTTCACCATGGAACGGTTGATGGAGATGAGTCACCAACGCTTCGGTGACGTCTCGCGCTATTATTTTGATCTGGATAAACACGCCGACCTATCCTAAAACGATGTCCATGACCATCATGATGACGAAGCCGATGATAAGGGCATACGTCGCAGTCCTCTCATTGCCGCCGCTGTGCGTCTCAGGAATGACCTCGTCAGCGATGACAAAAAGCATGGCGCCGGCGGCAACGGCGAGGATAAACGGGAGTGCGGGGCTGAACAGCTTGACAAGTACGTATCCTAACAATGCGCCAACAGGTTCGATTAAGCCGGTCAGAAACGCAACCCAATAAGCTTTGCCGACAGTGTAGTCTTCGCGTATCAGTGAAAAAGCGACAGCAAGTCCCTCCGGCATATTCTGAAGACCGATGCCGACCGCGACGGGAATCCCGTGCGACAAATGCCCGGAGCCGAAAGCGACGCCTACGGCCATGCCCTCGGGAAAGTTGTGGATCGCGATGGCGATGATGAAAAGCCAAATCTTCTTGAGCGACTCTGTCTGAGCGCCTTCATGATGCTTATTGATCAGGTGCTCGTGAGGAGCGAACCGGTCGATTAAATCGATGATCACCGCCCCGACAATGATGCCCGCCGCCGTGATGAGAACGGCCTTAAACGTTCCTCCGCCAAACTCAATGCTGGGCAAGATAAGAGAAAAACACGTCGCTGCCAACATAACGCCCGCAGCAAAGCCGAGCATCGCGTCGAGCCATTTTCTCGTGACGTCTCTTGTAAATAGAGCCGGTATCGCACCGACACCGGTCATAAGACCGGGCAGAACGAGTCCCGCCGCTACGATCCAAAAGTTTGGCATTCTTGCACCCCATATGTTTAATCGTCGCCCTATTCTATCACGCAAGCTTTCTCGGGACCGTATCAAACTCACCCATCAGAAACGTGACGACCATTCTTCGAGTGTCTCTTGATAGCCGCGATACTTCTCCTTATCAGATGCCGCCGCTAAGCAGACTACACGCACTCCCGCCTCATCGAGCGGTTTTGCCGCCGCGGCAAGTGTCGCGCCCGTCGTCAACACATCATCGATGAGGAGCACTTTACGCCCCCGCAATTTGCTGATCAAGGGCGATCGTTTTCTGAGTTTGAACGCATCGGCCAGCTGCCGCCGGCGCTCTTTTACCGATCGAATCTCGCTTTGACGATCAGTGTAAACATCGCGGCAGAGTACGTCGTCGACGACCGAGATCCCCGCCTCTTTTGCAATGACGTCGGCAAGCAGTGCCGCCTGGTTGTATCCTCGCTCTAACAATCGTTTCTCATGCAACGGCACGGGGATAACGGCATCGACATCAATTCTATTGCGTACCATCGTCGCGTACATAAACGGCGCGATCGCCTCCGCCCTGTCGGTCCTGTCGGAGAACTTCATCGAGACCATCATCTTGCGCAAGGGATCGCGATAAAAGAACGTCGCAAACAGACGCCACGGATAATCCCATGACAGCTGCTCCCGTTCCATGCGGAACGGAAGAACGGAAAGACAATCGCGACAGACGAAAGGCGACGGGAGCGGCGGTTGCACAGGCTGATCACAGACAGCGCAATACGGGTGATAATAAAAATCGATGAACTGTTGACGCAGGTAACCTCCGATTCGTCCGGCACGTCTTCTTGTGAGCCCTTTACCCATTTGCCTGCTCGCAAAGCCAATGGAGAAGCATGCCGCGGCGCTCATTCGCCTCATTGTTCGCGAGCATCATCTCCAACGTGCGCCGCCTCGTTAGGAGAAACAGTCGCTCCTTCGCGCGCGTGACGCCCGTGTAGAGGAGATTGCGCGTCAGAAAAGCGGGCGCGCCCGCCGGGATGACGAGAATCTCGACGGGATATTCGGAACCTTGGGACTTGTGAATCGTTGTCGCATAGGCGAGATCGATGTCATTGAGATCCTCGCCTTCGATCGTCGCGATTCTCTCCTCCTCGAAAAGAATCGTCACGCTCTTTCGCGAGAGGCTGATCGACTGGACGATGCCCATCTCTCCGTTTACGACGCCTTTTCCTCTGATGCCTGTCCGAGGAATCATCCACTCGAGGTCGTAATGATTTCTCGTCTGCATCACTTTATCTCCCGAAGTCAGGCGATAGCCGTGCGTTTCGATGGAAAAGAACTCTTCGCCGCGCGAGAGCTGCTGGAGCGCGCGGTTCAGTTCGATGATGCCGGCTTTGCCGCGCCTGATCGCCGACAAGACTTGGACGCCGTAAATGCCGTCCGTCCCGTAATGATTTGGTAAAACGCTCCGACAGAGCTTCAACACGCCGTCGTGCATTTCCTGTTCATCGGCACAATCGATAAAGATAAAATCCGACTCCAACGACTGGTCAAAGACGAGCTCCTCACCTCTCAAGATGCGGTGCGCGTTCGACACGATGAGCTTATGCTCCTCTTGTCGGTAGATATGCGTCAACCGCGTATGCGGCAGGAACGGAGCGAAGAGGATATCGCGAAGAACCTGTCCGGGACCGATCGACGGGAGCTGGTCGGCATCCCCGATCAACAGAACGCGCATGCCCGGCTGTATGGCGGACATGAGGTGAGAAAATAAAAACAGATCGATCATGGAGCACTCGTCGACGATCAGCGTGTCGCCCTCGAGCGCTTCCGCCGTCAACCAGAAAGCCGCATCGGGGACGTCGTCGTCTCGGACCTGAAGAGAAAGCAGGCGGTGCAGTGTCTGCGCGCTCATCCTGCAGACTTCGGCCAATCGTCGCGCGGCGCGTCCCGTCGGCGCCGCCAATGAGATCTCCTCGCCGCGCTCTCTCAAAATACGGGTCAAAAGTCGCACGATCGTTGTCTTCCCCGTACCGGGACCTCCGGTCAACACGGATAACGGGCGCGTCAGCGCCATGACGATCGCGCGAATCTGCTCTTCGCCGGGTTCAAAACCCTCTTCCCGCGCTACCTGCTGAACGGCACGCCGCGCCTGCTCTTCGCTCATGAAGCGGTTACCGGGCGGAGAGACAGACGATAAGAAGCGAAGGCGACGGGCGAGAGAGCGTTCGATCACAGCCACGTCGGGGAGTGAAATGAGTCTGTCAGACGCTTCTTCTCTTGATGACGACCGTTCTTGTTTCGAGGTGATCGCACTGCCCGTCGTTGCCGGTTCTTCTTTCATGCTCCGGTGCGAATCACCCGAAACCTTGACGATTTTTCCTTCTTGCAAGAGCGCATTGATCGCATCTTTCACTTTCTCCTCGGACACTTTGAGCCGTTCCGACAGAAAGCTGGCAACACTGTCTTCATGAATGACCGTATTGCCGTTGCGGAAGAGCGATTGGTTCATCGCGAAGAGAACGGCGCCTTTGAGTCTCGCCGGATGGTCGCCTCCGAGTCCCAATTCAAAGGCAAGTCGATCGGCCGTTTGAAAACCGATACCCGGCACGCGTTCGGCGAGGATGAAGGGGTTTTCCTTGATGAGCATCTCCGCCGCCATGCCGAAGATCGTATAGATGCGGTGGATGCGCGCCGGCCCGATACCGTGCGGCAACAAAAACAGCGATAAGTCCTGATAGGCGCGGTCAGCCTTGAGCTGTTTGCTGAAACTCTCAGCCTTTGCCCGCCCGATGCCGCGGATCGCGGCGACGCGACCAGGATGATCACGCATAATCGTCAGCGTGTCATCGCCGAAAGCCTGAACGAGTTTCCGCGCCGTCGCCTCGCGTATCCCTTTAACGGCTCCCGAAGACAAATATTTTTCAATGCGGTCGCTTTCGCGCGGCTCGTCTCTGCTGATCTGCTGGACGGCAATTTGCGGTCCGTATGTCGGATGTTCTCGCCACGATCCCTCCCCCGATACCGTATCGCCGGCCATGATGTACGGCATGACGCCGGTCACCGTCCACTCTTCACCCCGTCCTTCAATATCGAGAATAGAATAACCGTTTTCGTCGTTGCGGAAAATGACGCGCGTCACGACGCCTGAAAAGGAAACAGGGTCGTTCTTCTTAACAATGGACTGTTGACGCTCGCGCATTAGGGCTCAGCCTTTCGCTTCCGCTCTTAAAACAAGTCGACGGCGTCGAGTCGCTCCCACGGCAAATCGAGCTCAGGACGACCGAAGTGGCCGTAATTGCTCACTTGCGTATAAATCGGTCGCATCATGTCGAAGCGTTCGATGATCGCGTCGGGACGAAGGTCAAACTTCGACCGCACGAGTCGGCTTAAAAACTCGTCCGAATATTTTTTGCATGTGCCGTACGTCGTGACGGTCACGGAGACAGGTTGCGCGACGCCGATAATGTATGCGAGCTGGACTTCGCACTGCGAACAAAGTCCCGAGGCGACCATGTTTTTTGCGATGTAACGCGCCGCGTACGAACCCGTACGATCAACTTTCGTCGGGTCTTTGCCGGAGAAAGCGCCTCCTCCGTGATGGCCGAATCCGCCATACGTATCACAGATGATCTTGCGTCCGGTAAGGCCGGTGTCGCCTTGCGGACCGCCGATGACAAAGCGACCGGTGGGATTGATGTAGACCTTAGTCTGACCGTCAAAAAGATCTCCCGCAAGTATCGGGAAAATGACGTTATCCTCCACCTCGTCGCGCACCTGCTCAAGCGTCGCCTCCGCATGGTGCTGCGTTGAGATAACGACGGCATCGATGTGTACGGGCCGATTGCCCTCATAGCGAATCGTCACTTGTGATTTGCCGTCGGGACAGAATGACGGAGCCGCACCGAGCTTTCTCGCTTCAGCCATTTTCTGCGTAAGCCTGTGCGCCAGCGTAATCGGAAGAGGCATGAATTCCGGCGTGTCCGTATTGGCAAATCCGAACATCATCCCCTGATCTCCGGCACCCAAATGATACCCTGTTTCGCCCGCTCTCTCTTCAAAAGAGCAATTGACGCCCATCGCTATATCGGCCGACTGTTCGTCAATCGACGTCATAACGGCGCACGAATCGGCGTCGAAGCCGAATTGGCTGCTTGTATAGCCGATCCTCCTGATCGTCTCGCGAGCGATGTACGGTATATCGACATACGACGTCGTCGTGATCTCCCCCATTACGAGCACCAGCCCCGTCGTCGTCACCGTCTCACACGCGACACGCGCATTAGAATCGTGTTCAAGAATTGAATCTAAAACGGCATCGGCAATTTGGTCGCAGACTTTATCAGGATGACCTTCCGTCACCGATTCAGATGTGAAGAGCCACGTATCATTTGTAGAGTTCAACATTCCTAATTTCTCCCGTTCTGTTTAGTATTTCGAGCCGACTAACCGACCCCTCCAATAAAAAACCTCCCGCGAGGAGGTCTTGAAAGCATCATCTCTCAGACCGCTCAGGTCTGCAGGATTTGGCACCGATGCGATTACGCCGGTTGCCGGACTTCATAGGGCCTGTCCCTCCATCACTCTTGATAATCATTGTATTCAGTTTTTCTTATTGTACCATAGGTAACTATAATCTCAATGCTTTCATATTCGACAAAACCGATCGCTCACGACACCTCTCGACACCTTTTGCTTGCCTCCGACAGATCTGCTCGACCATACGATGAGTCGAGCATGTCTATGGAAAAGGAGCGAGCATGAGGCCGTTTGTGTTATACATCGACGATCATCGCGATTATCAGTCGCGATTAGCAAGGCGTCTCGGTTCTTTGTCGGGAGGCACATACGAGATTGCGGCCGTCCACATCACGCGTGAAGCGGAGATCCGCAACGCTGTCAGAGCTTTGCCGCAGGAAACACTCTGCCGCGTCGCCGTATCTCTCGGTCCCCGTCATATCTCCATTGAGACCATGCGCGACCTTCTCCCGGAGCTTGCGATCCGGATCAACTTTTGCGAACGCGAGGACGAAGAAAACTCCGACGCATCATCGTTCTTCTCTCACACGTTTCAGGAGGATTTACGTCACGATACACGTTCCCACCGTCGCAAGAACCGCGATAAGAAAGAGAAGATGACAGACACTCACACGGTTTCCCGGTTTGCACGAGCTTCCGAAATTGACGCGATCATACGGCGGCATCTAACAGCCGGCGACCCGGCACCCATCGTCGAGGACGGACACACAAACACCATCGGTACGCACCTCTCGTTTTCACACGAGACGGGTACAAGTATTACGCGCCATGTGATCGGAAGAGAACAGGCGCTCGGGCGTACGGTCATTTATCTTCCGATTAAGCCGCTCTACAAGATAGAAAGCCGTTTTCGCCGCGGTCACGGATTGACGTTCGGAGATCTCATCTACCGATTCTCCGAGGAAGACATCCCCGACATCAACGAAATGGGGCAATGGCTTTACATGCACGAGGACGGTTACTACACGGCTTCACTGCCTGAGCGATCAGACGACCTGATCACGTGCGATATCGGCACGTTGAGGCAAATAACGATTGCTTGGCGCGACTACACGCGAACGAGGTCACAACCGACGACGACATGGGTTGACATTGAAGGGATGCCGCTTTGCGATGTTCTTGAGCTCGCTGTTCTATGTGACTTTATCTACGTCGATGCACCTGTCGGAAGTTCGGACAAAGAGGCGGTCGCTCGCCGGGAACTCGGTCTCTTCATGGCGCAACTCCCGAGAGAGTGCCGGATCCTCGAGATCCCGCGGGGACGCCAGTCGTGCACTGAGTTCGATCACTCAGATCACCGCAAGGAGTTACACGTTGCTTCCGTCTTATAGAGAAAAACAGATATGGATTCGGCGGATCGCCTCGCGCCTCGAACCGGGAGCGGAACCGACAGATGACGAATTGCGGCGCATCATCGCGGCGGAAGTGTCAATGCGCACGCAGGGATCTCACTTAACTGTCCACAACAAGACGCGGCTGATTCGTCACCTTTTTGACGCGATGCGCGGTCTCGACATCTTGCAACCGCTCCTCGACGAACCGTCCGTCACGGAGATCATGGTCAACTGCCCCTCGCAAATCTATGTCGAACGAAACGGCCGACTGGAAAAAACCGGTTACGCCTTCGATTCTCCCGCACATCTCACGCACGTCATCAGCCGCTATTTCGGTCGCGCAAACAAGCTCGTCCACGAGCGCTCCCCTATCGCCGATATGAGGCTCGGCGACGGCTCTCGCGTCCACGCGATTTTGCCTCCCGCGGCGCCCGACGGCCCCGTCCTCTCGATCAGAAAATTTACGGGGATTATGCCGACGATGGAGGCCCTCATTGAAAACAAAACGCTGCCCGCCAAGGAAGCGCGTTTCCTCGTTGAATCAGTCAGAGAGCGCAAAAACATCTTCATCAGCGGCGGCACGGCATCCGGTAAAACGACGTTTCTGAACGCGCTTGCCGCTTTCATTCCTGAGCATGAACGCATTGTCACCGTTGAGGACGCCTCCGAACTCGATCTGACGGGCAAACATAACCTCGTCCGCTTGGAGGCGAGAACGTCCGCCGTTGACGGGGGAGGGGCGATTTCCCTCTCCGACCTCATCCACTCTTCTCTGCGGTTACGTCCCGACCGCGTGATCGTCGGGGAAGTGCGGGGTATGGAAGCGTACGACATGATCCAGGCGATGCAGACGGGGCACCCCGGCTCCATGTCGACGGGACACGGCAACAGCACGTCCGAAATGCTCAATCGCCTGTCCTTATTGCTCATGACTGCCTCACAGCTCCCGTGGGAGGCGTGCCGAAGGATGGTCGCCTCGTCCATCGATCTGATGGTTCACCTCGTTCGTTTGCCGGACGGGCGGCGGCTTGTTCAGGAGATCAGCTCAGTGACGGGATTTCATGAGGATGCGTTTCAACTGAAAAGACATTATTCGCTGCAGGCAGAACAACAGGTCACGACATAACAAGCGTTGAGCGCAGACAGGAGATACCATGGTTCGAAACGACAACCGCACAGATACCGGACGCGTACGTAAAAACAAATCGCAAAATAAGAGCTTGAAGCGACAGAGACGCGGGCAGACATTAGGCAAAAAGAGCGGCAGATTTCAAACACCGAGCGCGGCGGCCGATCTCGGGAGACGCGGCGTTGCCGCTTTCAAATGGATCGTATTCGCCATCATTCCCGCCAGGCTCGCATCGATCGCGTTTCTCGGCTCAGCGCCCTCGGGATGGCTCGTCACCGTCCCCGGAGCCCTTTTGCTTGGATTCGGACTGGCGCACCTCTTTCATTTACGCGAGGGCAAACTGCTGCTCACGCAATACCAACACCTTTTGGGTTATCTTTCCACACGCCTGTCGGCAGGTGTTCCCTTGGAGGCGGCACTCACGGAATCAGTCAAGCCGCTGACGGAACAACTCGGAAAACATAACAGGCTTATCCGTTCTCTCCTCCGGCTAAAAAAGAACTTGGAAGCACAAATGTCACTGCACGAAGCGCTCGCGTCGTTCACGCGCGAAGTCGGATTGCCCGTCTGCACACGTGACATGACGATGCTGACGCTTCTGTCGCGGTCGGGCGGTCGCATTGATGTTTTTGTCCGACAGAGTCATCACGATTTATCGGCACAAATCAACATGCAGAGTGAAGTCGCCAACGAACGCCGCGGACAGTCGAGCGAAGCGGCCATCCTGTCGATCATTCCGTTTTTCATGGCTCGATTCGTATTCGGCGGGGCGGTCTCCTATAGCGAGTCCGTCCAACAAGACGGGAATATGATCTTTCCCCTCTCCGTTCTCTATCTCCTCGCCATGTTCGCACTGTTCATCCTCCTTCTGTTGCTCGCACCGGAAAGGGTCAAAAACAAGTCATGTCAACCGAAAAGGAAAAGAGAGCCGGAGAAGCTCTTGCCGAAGAAGAGGCGCCTAGCGACGTTCCTGTCGCGGTTTTATCTCGACTGGCTGCCGGGTCAGATCGGCATGACGATCTCGACGTCCGTCAGACTTCTGGCGGACAACAAAGAAGACGCGTGGCTGCGTTACATGATTCAGAAGGTGAAAGATTTAGCGTTCGGCCTCTCGATCGCCACAGTCTTTTTCCTATCGGGTCGCGTCTCTCCGTTTATCGTCGGTTTGGCCGCCGTATCCGTCTCCGTCGCTCGCGATATCGAATGCTGCTCAAAGGCGGCGAAACGGCGAGAAAATTATCGTTTTTATTATCCATCCGCCGTCAACTCTCTCTACATTCTCCTAGAAAGCGGATTGACGTTTGACAGGGCTCTTCGCATGGTGGCGAAAGTCAACCTCACGAACAGAAATCAGGATGATCCTGTCGCAAACGATCTCAATAAAGCCGTCATTCATCTTGAGACGGGCTATGACAGCGTCATGGCGGCAAATTGGCTCGCCGAACACTGTCCTCTGCCGGAAGTACAGGCTGCCTTACGACTCATGGCGCGGTACGAACGAGAAGGCGGGAGGGAAATCCTGGAGCTGATCCGCATGCAAACCGATCGCGGAAGACAGCTTTATCGCGATGCGATGCGCGGCCGAGCCGAACAGCGCTCGCTAATGTTCGTTTTTCCCATGGCGATCGATCTGATCGTCGTCATGGCGACCGTCATCCTTCCCGCTGTTACACAGATGGGGTTTTTGGCTTAATACATGCCGGCCTGTCAATTTTGACAACGCCGACTGAAACCTGCGATGAAAAGAGACCCTCCCTGTCACTTACCGGGCCGATAATTATTAAACACTCAAACAAAACAGAGTTCATATGATATGAAAGGAGACTCAGCATGAAACGTCTTAAAAAGAACAACGTACCGGAACGAGTTGCCTGGAGCGGTTTCGGAACACTTGAGGTCATTATTATTATCGCCGTGCTCATCACGGTTGCCCTCCTGTTCCGGGAGAACATCATCGCTTTCGCCAGAAATCTCATCGATAAAGTGTTCAGTTCCTCCGTCTATGATCAACTGTGAGTTAACGGACAACGCTTTGCGGGAGAACGGAGCGAAGTCCATACAGCTGCATAAAACCGACACACAGGCTGTATGGAAGCTGACCGTTCCGGACAGAGCGCCGTATCCGTCCGTCGACGCATTTGCCGATACGGCGCTCCTCCGGTATCGACCAGGCGTCGTTTCACCCGTCTCATGGTTCAGAGTCGATCGATCTTCCTGGAAGTTCAGTGTCCCGCAACGCGCACGATTGCCGCTGTCGAAAGCAGTAGAATCGATGTCTAGAAACCCTGAAACGGGATTCAGAATCTTGAGTAAGACGATGGAGGCCATCGAAATCGCAAGCGACTGTTTGCTCCCAATCATTCCCGCATTGCTGCACCCGGAGCTGTTGCTGGTTGAACGTCACGTAGATAAGCACGACGTCTTTGACGTGCAGATCGTCACGTTACCCATCGTCGGAACGGGATGTGAGGAAAGACAAAGGGAGCCTGGTTTGATCGAGTGGATGGGCGAGGTCTTCAGCTGGGATGATTCCCTGATTATAAAGTTAGCGGGATTGTTCCGAAAAGAAGCATACTTCGACCTCCTGCTTGAAGCGAAAACATTGTGCGGCGAATCGTATGTCCCTGTAAGAAATGCGGAACATGGGCATTCCGGCATACAACAGTCAGATCATGCCGCTCTTCCGCCACTTACCAACAGTGAAAAGCGATCGAATGACGATAAGCTCACGACAAAAAACGATTCACCGGGAGAGCGCATAGCGTCGCGATTGAAGAGACTCTGGACGACCCTGTTCGGCTACCAAAGTCAGGAGATGATTCATGAAATGACGGAGGAAATCGACCTCTCTTCCGATCGGTTCAAAATCGCTCAGCTCTCCGAGGGGCTGCCGGGGACACCCGACGAGGAACTCGGACATCACGCCTACATTCTCACGGAGGAATTTGTGATCGGCAGGGATATGGGCAAGTCGGATTTTTGGATTGATTCTTTGTCCGTCAGCCGCCGCCATGCCGTCATACGAAGGCGGGCAAGCAGCTTTTTTGTCGAGGATCTCGGGTCGAAAAACGGGACGAAACTGGATGGCGTTAAGTTATCGAAACACCGCGAACACCTTTTGCCGGAGAAATGCAAAATCAGCTTCGCCGATCATGTCTACTATTTTCGATCGGCATAGCCAAAATGTCTCCTGCCGTAACCTGTCGGTCGGCAGGAGCCGATACTCAAAGACTATCTTTACTTCGTGCCGAACAGACGATCTCCGGCATCACCGAGACCGGGAACTATATAGGCATGTTCATTGAGACCGTCATCGACCGCTGCGCAATAAATCGGAATTTCGGGATGCGCGTCGAGCAAGTGCTTAATTCCTTCAGGTGCGGCGACGAGACATACAAACTTAATGTCTTCAATATCTCTCATCTTGAGAAAATCGACAGCCGCTGCCGCCGAGCCGCCCGTCGCGAGCATGGGATCGAGCAGAATGACAACACGATTCTGAACGTCATCGGGCAACTTACAGTAATACTCGATAGGCTCAAGCGTGACGGGGTCGCGGTAAAGTCCGATATGTCCGATTTTTGCCATCGGAATAAGATTCGTCATGCCGTCAACCATCCCCAATCCGGCGCGCAGAATCGGAATAAGAGCAAGCTTCTTTCCCTCCAGCATATGGCAATGCGCGGTACCTATCGGCGTTTCCACATCAACCGGACGCAAAGGCAGATCGCGTGTCACTTCATATGCCATGAGCATCGCCACTTCACTTAACAGTTCTCTAAAATCCTTCGTATTGGTATTTTTATCACGCAACAACGTGAGCTTGTGTTGAATCAACGGGTGATCCAACACGTAAACACCGTTCTTCTCTTGGAATGAATTACTCACAGGCCTCATCCTCCATTTTTGCAATTTGATTCAAACGCTCCTGATGGCGACCTCCATCAAACGGTTCCGTCATAAAAACATCGACTAAAATGATCGCATAGGGGATAGCAAGAACGCGTGCTCCGAGCACAAGTGCGTTTGCATTGTTGTGACGGCGTGCCATCTCAACCATAAAAGCGTTCGTACAAAGCGCCGCACGGATTCCTTTATGCTTGTTTGCGACGACCGACATACCGATACCCGTTCCGCAGACGAGTATCGCCCGCTCGCATGAACCGTCGTTGACCTTCTCACATGCCCGGCGACCGTAGTCGACATAGCTAACGGAGTTCGTCGAATTCGTGCCGACATCGATCACTTCGTGTCCACACTCAACCAAATGCTGCTTTACTTTTTCCTTCAGCTCATATCCGCCGTGATCACTGGCGACCGCTACTTTCATATCCGGCTCCTCCTCGCTACATTTTACCGCAGCCCCCCGGCGGTTACAATGAAAATGATTTACAAAGAGTAAATTTTTGTTAAACAAAGGGCGTCTCTCCGTCAAATCCGGGGAAATTGTCCGCTTGCGAAAATTCGTTCGAGAAGCAATGAATGGTGAATGAGTAAACATAACGTCCACCGTCCCTTATCAAGCAGGCGATATTCTTCCACCTTGGCGTAGAGCGAGACATTTGTCTTGTGAACATCACGGTTTTCACGATTATTTGTGTTCACTTTTTCTCGATTCTATGCACATTTATGTTGATAATGTTAATAACTCTGTGTATAACTCATGCGACAGGCTTTCGGAGATTCGAGGCCATCAAACCCTTTGAAAACGGGCTTATCACACATTTAACATTTTTTGAATGAAAACATAATGTATTCAATTGAACCTCTGTAACCATTGCGAGACAGGCGTTTCGGAGGTTTTATATTAGCGTATATATATTAATGTCCACAAGCTGCGGACACCTGCTCAGTCGTCATGATGACTTGTAGAGAGGACACGTCGTGTCCGTCACTTGCGAAAATTTCGCTCGGATACGTCACAAAACTAAGTCCGCCCGCCAGCGGGCTTTTCTCTAATAATGTGCGCTTATAAATGTGATGTGATAAGAAGATCTTGCAGTAGGTGTCTTATGTTGAGGGCAGGCGCCCGCTCATCCGTGTGAGCTCTCTGAGAGAAGACGCCAGATCAAGTGTCAACTTGCCGGGAAGCATACGCCATCGCCAGTTACCTTCAGCTTTACCGGGGTGATTCATCCGTCCCTCGTCTCCTAAGGAGAGCAGATCTTGCATTTGATAGATCACTGTTCGGCAGACGGTCGTCGCTGCGCCGCGAAGCATCCCGCGAATATATCCCTCTTCCTCGTTGAGTCCGAGATATTGTTTTGCAAATGAAAGTTCGCGAGGATCGGCATTGGCAATCCATGCGGCAATCGTATCATTGTCATGAGTACCCGTGTATAGTACGGCATTTTCCGTGAGATTGTGCGGGAGGTAATCGCTCGATGCGTCGGGATTAAAGGCAAATTGCATGACCTTCATGCCGGGAAATCCTGTTCTCTCACGGAATTCGTAAACCTCCTGTGTCATATAACCCAGGTCTTCGGCGATGACGGGCAAGGGACCCAGAGCATCCTCAAGCGCATCAATGAGAGAGTCGGCGGGACCGTCAATCCACTGACCGCGACGAGCCGTCTTGTCGCCGTACGGGACGGACCAATACGATTCCAATCCTCTGAAGTGATCGATCCTGACCATGTCATACAGGCGCATCTGGAAACGGAATCGTTCGATCCACCACTCAAAGTCCTGTTTTTTGTGTTCGTCCCAGTCGTAGAGAGGGTTGCCCCACAGCTGACCGTCATCGGAGAAAGCGTCGGGAGGACAGCCTGCGACATACTTGGGCGTCAGCGTTTCATCGAGTTGAAAGAGTACAGGATTTTGCCAGACTTCGACTGAGTCCTCCGCGACATAAATCGGAAGATCTCCAATGATGGCAATACCCTCGCGCGATGCGTACTCCCGGATACGCTGCCATTGGCGGAAAAATAGAAACTGAATAAATTGTTCAAACAAAATATCATCGCGGTGTGATTCGGCAAATTCAACGAGCGCTACGGGGTCGCGCCATTTAAGCCGATCGGGCCATGAACGCCACGAGGCACCTTTCATGGCTGTTTTGATCGTCATAAAGAGGGCATAATCCTGAAGCCAGTCGGGGCCTTCGTTTTTGCAAAACGTCTCGAAAGCCTGATTGAGCGATTCGCTCGGCGTCTCTTGAAAAGTCTGCCATGCGAGGTAAAGCAGTTCGCGTCTATTTTCCCAGAGGCGTCCGTAATCGACGCGTTCGGGATCGTCTCCGAAATCGAATTGTTTCGGAGCATCTTTCGAGAGGAGACCTTTGCGAACTAATTCGTCGGGATCGATGAGGTAGGGGTTACCTGCCCGTGTGGAAAAACTCTGATAAGGAGAGTCGCCGAACCCAGTCGAACCTAAGGGCAAAATCTGCCAATACGATTGCCCCGAGAGTGCGAGAAAATCGATAAACTCAAGCGCCTCAGCCCCCATCGTACCGATACCGTAAGGAGAAGGTAAACTCGTAATATGCATTAAAATGCCGCTATTTCTCCCCGTACGACATACTTTGTAGTTGTAACGATCCTCGATATTTTTCTTGTGATCTACGGATGACATCACGCTTCCCCTCATTTCTTCTATCGAAGATATTAGCACACCGAGTCCGAAAAACGGACTCTCCGTAGAGTACAATGGAGAAAGATGAGAGGTCACGCAGCTTGAAGTGTCAGCTTTTCTACAACGGGAGACTCTAATGCTTGAACGGTTAGACTATACGAAGAACGAAAAAAGCCGCGAGGCGTGGAATAAACTGCTTGCAGCTGCCGGTCTTCGTACAGATCCCCCTTACACCGCCGTTTACGGTATCTTCAGAGACGGTCAGCTTGTCGCGACCGGGGCTCGTGACGGCGCACGCATCAAGTGTGTCGCCGTCCGGGACGATTACCGCGGCGGTACCGTCTTTCACGAATTATTGTCCGGTATAATTACGGAGGCGCTTGACGCAGGAATCAATAAACTCTTCCTGTATACGACTCCCGATGCAGTTCAGGCGTTTGAGCAGCTCGGCTTTCGGGTACTTGCACGAATCGATAATGGCGTCAGTTTTATGGAGCGAGGCACGCCGACAATCAATGACTACATCCGTATGCTCAAAGAACAACGTGATCGCCATGAAAGGAAATACGCCGTCACCTCGGGTCCCGTCGAATCGATCGTCATGAATGCCAATCCCTTCACGAAAGGACACCGCGCGCTCATCGAAGATGCGCTCTCAAGGTCTGAGCGCCTCCATCTCTTCATCCTCAGCGAAGACGCCTCGTCCGTACCGGCAGACGTTCGTCACAAACTGGTGACGGACGGAACGGCCGACCTCAAAGGCATTATCTACCACCCGACCGACTCGTACATCATCTCGCGAGCAAGTTTTCCCTCCTACTTTCTGAAAAGAAAGTCTGAAACGACGGAAACACAGGCTCGTCTCGATGCCGCACTGTTTCGTGACAAAATAGCGCCCGCGCTCGGAATCACGCATCGGACGGTCGGTGACGAGACACATGACCCCGTGACGGCTCTCTACAACGATTGTCTTGCGCGCGAGTTTAAGGATTCCCTAACGCTGACAATAATGCCTCGTATTCAAACGGAAGATAGAGAAGTGATCTCGGCATCGCGCGTCAGGCAACTGCTCCTCAAGGGAAAATTAGACGACATCGAGCCGCTCGTCCCGTCGACGACGCTTGACTATTTCAAGTCACCGGCCGGCAAAAAGCTTGTCCGCTCCTGGACAACATGAGCCGCTTACGACTATCCTCAATTCCATGACGTTAAGAGAGCTGCGCGGATACGCAGCTCTCATTCCGACATTTGTTCCGAGACCTTTGAGGTGTCAGTTGATCCGCTCCGTCGTCTCCGCGTCGAAGAAGTGCAGACCGTCCAAGTCCAAATGGAAGTTGTGATCTTCATCGACGGCGTACTCGAAGTACCCCGGTTCGGAAATGACGCAATCCTTGCCGTTCGGGAACCGGCAGTAAAGCAGCTGCTCTTTGCCGAGCATCTCGATGACGTCGACTTTGACGTTGATCTTGTTCTTCTCCGCCTCACCTGCGATAAAGCGCTCCGAGCGTATACCCATGGCAACCTTTTTATCTTCGAAAGGCTTCAACAGCTCGCGATCGCTCTCTTTCGGCTCGATGACGAAGTCTTCCTCAAACGAATGGAAGTTGCCGTCCTTGATCTCGCCGTTGAAGATATTCATCGTCGGAGAGCCGATAAAGCCCGCGACAAACAAGTTGGCCGGCTTTTCATAGAAGAGCGTCGGCGGTCCGACCTGCTGAATCTTGCCCTCGTCGAGCAGCACGATTTTCGTTGCCATCGTCATCGCTTCCGTCTGGTCGTGCGTGACGTAGATCGACGTCGTTTCGAGCGACTGGTGCAAGCGCACGAGTTCGACACGCATGTGCTCACGCAGCTTGGCGTCAAGGTTCGAGAGCGGCTCGTCCATCAGGAACACGTCGGCCTTTCTCACGATGGCGCGACCGAGCGCTACGCGCTGGCGCTGACCGCCTGAAATCTCCGACGGTTTCGAGTAGAGATAATCCGTGATTTGCAGGAGCTCCGCCGCCTCCAGAACGCGTTCGTGAATGACCGACTTGCGCTCTTTTCTCATTTTGAGAGAAAACGCCATGTTCTCATAGACCGTCATGTGCGGATAGAGCGCATACGATTGGAAGACCATCGCGATATCTCTGTCTTTCGGTTCGACGCTGTTCATGCGCTTCCCGTTAAAAAACATGTCACCCTCCGTGATCGAGGTCAAACCCGCGATCATCCGGAGCAGCGTACTCTTGCCGCAGCCTGACGGGCCGAGAATAACGCAGAAATCCTTGTCGTCGATTTCGAGATCGATGTTCCGAATCGTGAAATTTTCTCTGCCTTCATATTTCTTTCCAAGATTGATTAGTTCAATTTTCATTGTGTCCTCCTAGCCTTTGACAGCGCCGCTGGCAAGTCCTGAGACAAGCTGGTTCTGTAAAGCGATGAATAGGATAATAATCGGTAGCGCCGTCAGCAGGCCGCCGGCTGCGAACACCGGCTGATGCATATTTCGGACATCCGTGATCAGCGTGTACAAGCCGGTCGCAAGTGTATATTGTTTCGGATCGCTAAGCAGAATGCTCGGCAACATGTAATCGAGAAATGGACCGATAAAAGACCACAGCGCGATAATGGCGAGCATCGGACGAACGATCGGCATAATGATCAGTCGGTAAACCTGCAAGTTTCCACACCCGTCAATGCGCGCCGCATCGTCCAACTCCGAAGAGATCGAATCGATATACCCCTTGAGAATAAACGTGTTGCTGGCGATGCCGCCACCTGCGTAAATCAGAACTAAAAACATTTGGCGACTGAAGCCCGGTATGACAGCGGCAATGATCGAATGCATCGTGTAGAAAGCGGCAATACCGACAAACGATGGAATCGTCTGTATCAGCATGATCGCCATAAGCGATGCTTTTCTCCCTTTGAATCTGTACCGCGAGTATGCGTACCCGGTAAATGATACGAAGAGAAGCGTCAATAGTGCTGTCGCCACGGCGATGACGATCGTGTTGACGACCCAGCTCAGAAAATGCGTCTCTTCAAACAGGTACTTAAAGTGCTTCAGCGAAAACTCGTACGCTCCGCCGACCCGAATGTACTGACTTTGGGTGCCGTTGAAACTCGAAAACACGATCTGTGTGAGCGGCCAGAGAACGACGAACACATAAATGAAGAGAAGAATGTAACTGATGGTCAACAGAACCGCCTTGAGCGGCGTCAAAGGCGGACGATCCGATAAGTACAGACCCTTTTCTTTTTTCTTCCTCATAGCTTCTCCTCCCTGAACGATTTGGAACGGCTGAACCCGATCCATGTGAAAAAGATCAACACGAGTGACACGACCATCGTGATGGCGGCGCCGATTCCCTGGAACTGTTTCTCAATCGTCAACTTATAGATGTACGAGATCAACAAATCGGAGGAACCTGCCAGGTTGCCGTATTTACTCGGTTCAAAGGGACCTCCGCCGTTAAACAGATAAATGATCGAGAAGTTGTTGAAGTTGAACGTATACTGTCCGATCATCAGCGGTGCCGTCTGGAACAGCAGAATGGGAATCGTGATATGCCTCGTCTGTTGAAAGCCCGTAGCCCCGTCGATGTTGGCCGCCTCATACAAATCGCCCGGGATGCTCTGCAGAATCCCGGTACATAAGAGGAAGACGTACGAACTCCCGAGCCAGCCTTGAAGCAGGATCAACACGATCCGCGTCCCCCAAGGTGAATCTTTGACGTTGATGATCTGACCTGTCAACTGGTGTAAAAGATTTGTCAGCGGCCCATCAGGCGAGAACATGATGGAAAAGAACATGATCGTGATAAAGGCGGGAACCGCCCACGGCAACAGGTAGATCGTCCTGAAGAAGCGCTTGCCGTACACTCTGTCCTGATTGACGAGAAGCGCGAGAACAAACCCGATAAAAATAGCGAGCGAAGTCGCTAACAGCGTCCAGATCACCGTCCAGCCCGTGATCAACCAAAAGGGGCCGCCTGCAATACCTTGTCCAAGGAAAATCTGCTTGTAATTGGTAAGTCCGATCCAGCTGAATTTAGATTGGTGAGACGGGTCGTAATTCGTAAAAGAGATCAAGACGGTCACCGCAATAGGCAGCAACACGATAAAGAGCGTGACAAGTGCCGACGGCGCAGACGCAAAATACGGGAACCCATTGCGACTGGCCGCTGTTTTCGTCTCGAACCAGTTGTTGATCCGAATCCCCATAATCATTCGTTTTTCATTTCGGTGGACGTCCCGGAATGATTGATAGAAGATCAGGAATGCAATCATCAATAAAATAATCGCGATCACGCCCTCAATCATGAAAATAACGGATCGATCGAGTCGCGAGGCGTCTTTTGCAAGCGAAATAAGCCCGAAAAGTCCTTGCCCGCGGTAATTGCCTCGACCGAGCGCGTAGGGAATCGCGATCAAATATGAATACAGCGTGCCGATGAAGAAGAAGATCGATTTGATTGTCTGTCCGAGCATGAGCTGCCCGAGCCCGGGAATCGGAATCGTCAAATACGAAACCCACGGGAATCGTTTCGAAATTTCAATCGGTGTTTTACGCCGTAAATCGGCAATATCGGAATGCAGGACTGTCATCGCCTGCTTCTCGTCTTGGCGCAGTCGATGCTTCAGATAACGCACGCGATCTGTCAGCATCACTACGGGAAGCAACTGTTTTCTTGAACGAATGTCTTCCGCTGCGGCAAGATCCTTTTCTCGCTTTTCATTGGCGAAAGCTTTGGCGGAAATCTGCCCTTCCTTATGAAGTTTCTTAAGATGAGCCTTCTCATCGTTGCGCTGCTTCAATCGCTCTTCACGGTACTGCCGAAAATCGGCAATCACCTGCGATTGATCTTCTTTCTTCGCGCGTTCGAGCTCGGCAGCTACTTCGTTAAGCTCATCAAGCGTCTGCCTCCGTTTGCTCGCTATTTCAGGCAATTGCTCCGCCATCATTCGATGCTTTCTTGCGAGCAGCTCAAAATCGTATGAAAGTTCTGCAAGCTGTTCATAGAATTCCGCGCGAGCCATGCTCTCCATCGCCTCAAGGCTCCATTTGCGAACTTTCTCATCGGAATCTGTCAATGTTTTCTCAAAGGCAGTTTTGCGTTCAGACGCTTTTGCAAGAAATGCTTTCTCTTCTGCGCGCACATCGGTAAGACTCTTCTCATATTCGTGTTCCTCGCGAGCGAGTGACTTAAGCTTACTCTTGATCTGCGCTGCGTTCTCATTCGGCTCCGATACCAACCTCTCCTCCAGAGCTCCCATTTCGGCGAGTCTGAGATTTCTGCGCGGATGTTCGTTACCGATGTCATCTACAATCGTTGTACCGTACCTCATGCCTTCCTACTTTCTAATACCGAATCATCACGACGAGAATGTGTGAGTTCGGACAGTAAGATGTGTCATTTTTTCATCGGCACTGACTCTAATCGATGAATATTGATCACGACAAGAAAAAGCGCCGCCAACAGAACAAGCGTCAAGTACCAAAAGGGAGACGCTGTTTGAAACGTAAAAAGTTTATATCCTGCCGTCACCGCAATGATCGCACCCCAGATCAACCGATAAGTCATCGGCGTACCGAGACGAGATATCGTGAAATATGTGTAAAGAGCGAGTGCAACAGGCACAAAAATATCCAGCAGATAGCGCGTGAGAATAAAAGCTGAATACTCAGCCGTCGTTGTCTCCGGGTTGAGTTCGAGCCAGACCCTGTAACCCTCCGGATTTGCGAACAACACTACCTCCACGGTTGAGACTAGGATGAGTACTGCGCAAAGTGAAATTAAAACGGTCAATTGACGGTTATGACGTTTCTTTCTCGCTTCATCGCGAAGAAATCGTTCCCCTCTCATACGAATCCTCTGTCTCGATCCTGCCGGCGGAACCGGCAGATAACTCTCTTTCCGACACCTGTCATTTGGTGTTGATCGTTCGATCAAAGTGGCATTTATGAAAAAGCAGGAGAACTGCGTGAGCTCTCCTGCTTCCTGTTATCGGTCAAGGACGATTACTTCAGATCGGCCATCATGGCGTCGAAAGATGCCTTGATCTCTGCGTATGCCGCTTCAACCGTGGCGGGAGCGACGCTGTTCCATGACAGCACGCCGTTCTTCCACGTATCCCAAACGGGACCGAATTGCTGGAAGAGAGGTCTTCCGGGTGAGACTTTGAAGGAATCAATAACGGCGACGACGAGCTTTTTCTCAACATCGCTAAGGCTTGACGCCTGATATGTCTCCGCGGGAACGTTCTCAAGAATTTTGCCGGTCGCTTTGAAGAGTTCGACAAAATACTCAGGATTGACAATCTCTGCGATCATGGCTTCAGCGAGGGCCACTTTGTCGGGATCCTCCTCGATACGAGGATTGATCGCCAGTCCCCAACCGCCTTGCCAGTGCTTCATAGGCTTACCTGCAACGGTGATTTGACCGATCGGGTAGATTTCGAGGTCTTCACCGCCATTCGTTCTCTCCTGCATGCCGTTGAGCTCCCACGGGCCGCCGATGCGGAGAACGCCTTTGCCGCCGGTTGTAAACTGCTCATCAATGTAGCCCCAGCCGGCATCGGCATCAAACAGCGTTGTGTTCGCGTCGCGGTTGAGTTTCCAGTACTCATAGAGAACGTTAATGGCAGCTTGCTTCTCGGGAGCGAGATCGGCCCACTCGGCTGTCAAATCGGTAACGAACGCGTCACCGTCCTCTTTGAGGAGAGCAATGTCGGCGGAGTTTGCCAGCGCGACACCGTACCACGTGTCAAAGACAGGCAGCAAGGCATGTGCGGGATCCTTCACGTCAGCAAGCTCCACTGGCTTGGAAAGGTCAATACCTTCCGTTTCTGCGTTCTTCACGTTGGCGAACGTTACGAGTGTTTCGATGTTGTAAGGGAACGCGAAATATTCGTCGCCCACTTTGAACAGACCGCCGAGACCGGCATCATAATCTGTCCAACCACCAAGCTTATCCGCGATCGCCTTGGCATCGATGGCGCCGAGCAAATCGCTGCTGACGAGTCCTGTCAGACGGTCTGCAGGAAGTGCGAAGAGGTCCGCCACGTCCGGGTTGGCAGCATCTGTGCTGCTGAGAGTGTCGAGGTGGGGGAATGAATCGACTTTTTGCAGATTGATCGTTACGTCAGGATTCGCATCCTTCACGCGCTTAGCGGCAGCCTCGTAATACGCCAGCCATCCCTCTTCAACTTGAACAGTAATTTCCGCGGCATTCAGACCACCGGACGGCTCGTCGCCGCCAGGCTCAGTACCGGGATCAGCACTGGGATCCTTAACGGACTCCGACGCGGGCGGATCCGGAACTGCCGGCGGTCCGCAACTGACAAGAAGCGCAAGAACGACAACCAACGCAAAAATGATTGGTAATGCTTTTTTCATGAATTTCCTCCTATGGTTATATAGTTTTTTGATAACGAACACTTTGAAGCCGACAACCCGTGTTTCTGTTACCCTCTTACGGAACTGTCGACTTCATAGCCCGCTAACATTTAACAGACGGCATTCATTATATATGAAGGTATTATAAACGTCAAGGTAAAACCATATAGCTCCGTGCGTTTCCGTGCATTTCCGTGCATTTGTCTCAAACGTTCCTTTATTCTGTCCGCTCGACGACCTCGCTCGAAGACCTTAACCGACAAAAAATTTTGATGTTTTGACAAAACGCTTTTTACTCTGTATGATTGACGAGCAATTATAGCTTGCCTTTTTAGCTCAGTAGGCAGAGCGCATCCATGGTAAGGATGAGGTCGCCGGTTCGATTCCGGCAAAAGGCTCCATAAAAGGACGACAAAACGGATACAATCCTGAGTCGTCTTTTTTATTTCTTGAAACTCTTATGTGAAAATCTGAACTGTACCCCAAATGTTGGACGCCTTAGCCGACATTTGGGGTACAGTTCAGGAGATGGCCTTCGACAGCCGCGATTTCCACATAGAGTTGCCACTTTTTCTTGTAACGGGTAGTTTCCATCAGCGATTAAAGCTTTACTCCCATGTCCGCAAAAGGCAAGCACTGACATAATCTCTGGATTAATATACAGTCAACTGTAAACATAATATGTTTCCTAATTAGGGTCTGCTGAACGATTTTCAAAGGCCTGAAATCAGTGCATTACAGGGCTTTATTCGGTACAATAAGTGCAAGGGAAAAGGCGTAAGAGCGCTGAACCCCTTGCACTTTGCCGCTGGAGTCTAGTCATGTACGAACACAATAGTCGTCAAATCGCCTTTCACGATGAACCCTTTCTCTTTGGTGGCCTTCCACTGAACCCTGACAATCGCTGGGTCAAGCTGGCAAGTGTCATTCCTTGGTCTCGCGTCGAAGAAGCGTACCGGAAGAATTTTCGAGGTAATCGAGGAGGACGAGCCAAGTCAGTTCGGCTGGCTCTCGGTTGTCTCATTGTAAAGGAGCAGTTGCAGTTATCGGACTGCGACACGGTTCAGATGATCCGCGAGCACCCGTACATNNTTGACTCATTTCAGGAAACGCTTTCCTGCGGACGTGGTCGCTCAAGTGAATCGGTGGGTTGTCGATGCGGCGCGTGCCCAAGCGTCAGAAGAAGAGAATGACAACGAAGAGGGAGGTGATGGAGGTAACGTGACCGATGAACCTGCCGTTGACTCTGCTCATGAGTCTGAGAACCACGGGACGTTGATCGTCGACGCGAGTTGCGCTCCACAGGATATTCAATATCCGACGGACATTCGCCTTTTACATGAG